>Ga0179593_1280319_pt1:0-7500 | contig 23874 bp, 29 predicted proteins | sample CZODoug2_1_08_16_FD_185931 | JGI IMG/M metagenome (GOLD analysis project Ga0179593, IMG submission 185931) | Vadose zone soil fungal communities from Angelo Coast Range Reserve, California, USA - CZODoug2_1_08_16fungal (PacBio error correction) | ecosystem: Environmental > Terrestrial >... | reverse complement strand
GCACTTCCCCCCCCCGCCAATTGGTCCACCCCGGTCCTCTCTTCCTAGGCCTCCCCCCCAGCGGTTCTATTTAACCGTCTGACCTCTTCCAATGGTTGACCCCCCTACCCCCGCCCGATGGTGGAGGACTAGATCCAGTCGCCTGGACGACTTCACCTAGTACCTTCTGGACCAGCGCGATTTCCTTTTTATGACGGGACCCCCCCCTGGACAATTACCCCCCCCCCCCCCTTCCATTGTTTTTTGATCCGCAAGCTGCTTTTGGCTTCTTTCCATTGTCCTGGGTGCTTTTTTTATTCCTCCCGCGTCAATTGGCGCGTAGTGATTATTTTCCCGAGTGAAAAACCCCCCCCTGAGGCCACTGAACTTGGTCTTCCCATCCCTCTGCTCGTAGGTGAAAAGGTCGGAAGACTTATGTTTTCCTCCAGCGTAGTTAGGCTATGGATGGCTGACCGTCTTTCGTTTTATCCCCTCTTCCCAGCTTGGACAGGTAACCCTTACGCCCCCTCCTCATATTGAATAGGTCCAAAGAACCAATGGGTCCATACCCTCTTGTGTCCCGGAAAACCTGATCGCCCGCCAGTTTCTCTGCAGGACCCAAGAGGTTCCTCGCGCTGCATCCGTCCCCCTCCTTACACTTATTCTTCTCCCCCCGTCCTGGTCCTCTCCCCATCCGTTGAGAAGCTTAAAAATTCCCCCCCACGTACCTTTCCTTCTCGGCCCTAGCCGCGCCTGGGATCTTGTCCGACTCACTCTCCCTCTCCCCTCCTTTTTAACTTCTGCTCGAAGCCCGCCCCTTCCAAAAAACACCCCGTATCCGAGAATACGGATAAGTTTTGATAAAGTTACGCGGAAAGGAAAGAACAGCAGGCCCTTCTATTGAATCCTCGAACTCCCCCCCTTCCCCCCCTTCTTTCCCTCCTCTGGTTACAAGATACCACCCGACAGTTCCTATTTCCTTTTAGGCAAAAGGGCAGCAGCTGAATGGTTATGAAGAATAATCATTCTATTTTTTCCCCCCCTAATACGTGTTGAGAGCGCGGAGTTTTTCCTTGGTTGCCCCTCCGCCCCTCCGGGGCCCTTCCGACCTGCCTTTTTTTTTTGCTATCTTTTTTCCCCCTCCGGCTTTCTCAAGAAGGCCCGGCAGGGTGAGGAAGTCTCTGTGTTCCTCTCTTCCTTTTTTAACCGGGACAGTTGCCTCGGACGACGTTCGTGAGGAGAAATGGCTCATAGAGTTCGTTGTGTGAGTCTCTATTTCTATGCCTTCCTGGTCCAAAGTTGTCCTTCCCCTTTCTTTCGCTTCCCTTCCCCCCACCCCCCCCCACCCCCCTGGTCGGCTCCCCTCTCTGACTTCCGCCAGGTATAATTACACCTTTGCTGACCGACCTTTTTGTACCTTCCCCCCCGATGATTTACGTTCTCCGCCCGGAACCGCTGCCGGCCTGCTCTATCCTCTCGCTCCCTTCCTACCGCGGAGGATACATTGTTTTTTTAGCGGACAACTTCGGTAACACTGTGAACGCCCTTTCTTCCTCGTTGTCCCGCCTTTTCCCTCCCTGACCTGCGTTCCCTCGAAATGCGCCTGTCTTTTTCTTTGTCCTTCCCCTTTTTCCCCTCCCTCTGACTCCCTCGGGCTGCCCCAGGCCGTTGCCTTTTTTTTGTTTCGCACCGTTCCGTAGAGACAAAACCACACCCCCCAAAACCCCCCAAACCACCAAACCCACCACCCCCACAACCAAAAAACCCACAACGACAAAACCCAACAACCCCACCCCATCAACCCCAAAAACCCCCCAAACAAAACCAATCTCCAGACGCTCCAACCCTCTTCCTTCCCCCCGTACCCTCATACTTGCCCCACACTTTCCCCGGCCAAAAAAGCGTGCAGGTTTCCAAACCCCCTGTCTTTTAATTATTCTTACCTCCCAACAGGTCTGGTTTCCCCCCTCGATGAATAGATCGAGTCAATCTTTTAGATTTGGATCTTAAGGAAAAATACGTGAGGCTTTTCTAGCCCCTCGACGTATGTTGTTTCCCCCCCGTCCTGATACTAAATTACAGCCTAGCCTATGTTTCCCTTCTTAGCTCGAGCCTTTCTCTGTTAACAGGATTCTCACTGGTTTTCAGTTTCGGCATTTAGGGAGTGGCTTTTTTTCTTCCTTTTAACTCTTTTTCTCGACTTTGCACCCACGACCCCCCCCCCCAAATAGAAAGAGTAAGCCTCGCGCCCCTCCCTCCCTTCCGCCAGGATAATTTGGCCATGCTCTCCCGGATTTCAAAAGAGGGTTGAATCAGACGATGGGTGTAGTTGCCTTTCCTGTGAGATTTCAGCCTTTTTAGTGTACCTTCTCAACGCTCTCCCAATACGGCCTCCAAAAAGTTGACGGCTTAGAGGAAGAAATTAGCTTCCCTGTAAGAGTTAAAATTCTGATTGATCCCCTCCCTCCCCTAGATGTTTCTTTCGATCTTAGACGTTTTCTTTTCTTTCATCTCACCCTATCGCTTCAGAAAAGTGTGTATTCCCTTCGTGTTAAGGAGCAGCTTTTTCCCTTCCCATTTCCCATCAGTTTTTTTTTTTTTTCTAGAGTCTTTCCCAGGCTGACCTCTCCGACTCCTCCCTAACCCCCCCTCATTTTCCCCCTAGACATGCTGGTCCCGAAAATGCACAAAAGACTCCCGGCTTCCCCGCTGAGTACCCTCTTTCCATACCGCATTGATTTTCCCTAGCGGCCTCTCGGTTACGGTGGAGACAGAGTAACTCCGACGAAGTTCTTCCCTTTTTTCTCTCCCCTCTGTTACCTTTTTGGAACCCTTTCCCACCCCTTCAAAGCCATAGGCCCTCAAAAAGAAGCTTCTTCGCCCCCCCCCCTGCCTTTTTTTTACTCTTTCTCGAATAGGAAAGGCTATCCTTTCCGACTGGGTTCCGTTTTTCTTCCTCCGGCGGATGATGGAGCCTCCCTCGTGGAGGTCATGCATCGCTCCCCCGTCCTTTTATCTACCCCCACGCCAAGACCGAAGCCATCTCAGTGACTCCAACGAGAGCATGGGACACTCCCTTACACTCCGGGAAACCAATCTTCTCCTCCTTCAGGTCTGCCCCCCCCCCTCCTCTGCTGTGGGTGTCTCCATGTTCCCCACTCCCAGTCATGGTCGAAAATAGACCATCAGATGAAAGGGACCATGAACGGGATCCCTGCCTTCCGGTCCATTTCCCTCGAGATTGTACGGTTTTCCACCCCCTCGCTTTATAAGTCCCATTCTTTTTTTTCTACGCCCCAGATTGGATTTTGTAGGCTTGAATTGCCTTCCAGGTATTCTGCTACGATTTGCCTCTTTTTCTCAAGACTGCTCGTCTTCATACGGCTAAAACCACTCGGTGAAGCCGAGTTGAGGGTCTGTACCTTACGCCGCCAGAGACCGAATACGACATTCTATTTCCCGCAGGGTCCTTGCTCCTCCTTTTTCTCTTTTGCGGAGTTCTTTATCACCTAGGTTTTGAAAATTCTTCGTTTCGACCCGAAGTTAGTTTAGTACCCCTCCCACCCCCCTCGTTATAACCTCTCAGCGTTGATCGCGCGCAGAGCATTGCTCGCCAAGCGTTTCCTGGGCCTGCTCCCCCCCTCTTCCCCTTCTGTTCCCCAATGGTAGTTACAAAGACGTGGTAAGTTTTTCCCCTTTCCCTACTCTTCCCCCGATCCTCCTTGAATCTCCCTTTCTTTTTCACGCGAACGCCCTGACCTCTCCCCCCCCTTTAGTACCCTCTTCTGTCCGACCTCGAACCCCCCCCTTCATAGATACCAGAGAATAAGGTGAATACGGGAATTTCATCCTTTACGACGGTTGACCCACGCTTTCTCTCCCCCCCGACCCCCTCCCCCCCGCCACAGTGTCCCCTGAATTCACCTCCTTATGGTGCCGTAAAAGTCTAAAACATCCGGCTTTTTTTTTCTTGAGGCATGCAGCAGGTGACAACAGGGCGAGCAAACCTCTTCTTAATGTTTTCGCACTTCCTTTTCCCCCCCCCCTTCCTTTTTTTTGTTTTTATAGAGATGAGTCACCTTCAGCAGTTCTTCCCGTTCCTCCCAATTTTTCAGAGCCGTATCCTGTGAACCACTGTCCCCTCCTTGGGAAGGTGTTGCGGGTCGTCTTAATCGATAGGAGGTGACCCCCCAGCGGCCCGGTCTTCGTGACTTTCAAAGTCAGAGGAGATGGAGAAAAGTCCTTTCCCCCAAGTTAGTTGTGTTCTTTTCTCTGATCTTCTTCGAGCCGAGGTAACCTGCTCTCGCACGTTAGAGTCCCCTGCTCTCCTTCCGAGACGAAGAAGCGACGGCCTTTTTCGCTTCAACCTTCTTTTTGAACCTCACCCCTCTTTACGCCCTCTTGCAGATGTTGACGGCTGAGGGTCCCTTCCCCTTTGAAGGAGATAGCGTAACCCTTAGAAACCCTCCCTTTCGATCCTCGGTTAATGAGCCACTCTTTCAATTCGGGTCGGCCCCCTTTTACAGCCATGCCTGCGTCCCCCTCTTTTGCTCCCCCCCTCTCCCGAAAACATATTAAAAGAAGAGTTTTCACCTCCTTTTTTTTTTCGGACACGTAGCAAACTTCCTTTTCTATCCCAGCTGTTTTGGGTAAGAACGGAGTTGCCTCTCGCATCTCCCCCCGACTCTCCCCCCTTGACGGCTTCTCCCTCCTACCTCCACCCTTGCCCGTCTTTCCCCCTGAATAAACCCGCGTTGAAGTTCCCCCCAAAGACCTGTTTGAAGCGCAAAGTCCCCTAGTTCGGTCCCAACCCGCGTTTCCCTGCCCGAGTTCTCGGGCCGTAGTCCGTCTTCTATTTACCTGATTCCGGCCCATCGGAGGCCCTTATGATAGCGAGGTCCCTTTTGTGAGACCACCGCGGTTTACCGACTGTTTTACTCTCAGACGGTGGGGTACAGGCTGTCCGATCTCACGCTTGTTTCGTTCCACGTTTGATATTTATTGGGAAGTTTGAGAGGTCCTTGGTTGTGTTTTTTTTTTTTTTTTTTTTTTTTTTATTTTTTGACACCCCTTGTTTCCAGGGGGTCAATGTGGGGAACAGGGGGGGTTTTTTCCCCGTGGGACCACACCACCCCTTTTTACATGGAGTTTCTTTTTTTTGTTTGAAGCTTTTTTTTTTTTTTGGGGGGGTGGAGGGCGGTTTTTAAATGACCCACAGGCCCCCCCCCCATTTGTTCCCCCCCGGGTTTTTCCAACACCCACACAAAAACCCTTTGTGGGGGGTCCAAGTTGTGGGGGTGGTTTCACAATTTTGGGTTCCCCATTCACCGGGTGTCAGGGGACCCTGAGGTTTTAAGGCCACCCAGTGGTTTTTTTTGAATCCTTCATTCCCCCCCCCAAGTTGTGAGATGGGCATTTTTCCCAAACAAGGATTGGTTACCGTCCCCAAAACAGTTTTGAGGGGGGGGGGTGACATTTGATACAGGTTTTTTGGTTGGTATTTGTTTGGGGGGGGCCCACACAGGTTGTTCAGGCCCAGGGGGAGCCACCCACAAAAACTCACAGCCCACCTCTTGTACCACTTGAACCACACACGACTTTGAGGGGGCCCCCACCCATACCCAGTCCCCCCAACAACCAAAGGGGGCGGGTGTTGGGGGGTTTGTTCCAAGTGGGGTTGGTGTTTTTTTTTTTTTTCAAAAAAACTGGTGCACAGCCCCCCCTCACAAACCCCCCTTCACCCACACCCCCCACCCCCCCCTACCTTTTCCCCCCCCCCCCCCCCCCTTCCCCCCCCCCATGGATGGTTTTATCAGTAACACCAGGTTTAGCCCATCGTGCCAAAACACGGAGGCATTGAGAACCACTCTTGAAGGTCCTCCCTTCCCTCAAGACGCACCCCTGAAGTCCCCTCGAAGCTCTGGTTGGTTTCGGCGGAACGCCCCCATACTGCGATGCGGGATGCTGGACCGTGTAGCCCCGTAGCTTTCGTGGCCCCTTCGAAAGGTCACCCGAATTGACGAACCGTTTTGTTTAGGCCTCGGGACCGCCCCTACGAGTCAAGTTCCTTCCCATTGGAAGCCCCGGTGTCTTCACAGCGTTTCTGACCATCAGGCATCTTTCGGGAGTTATATTCGCTTTGTCTTTACTCTCCCCCGCCTCGTATTTTTCTACTTTTCTTCTTTGAGTACTTTCCGGTGGGAAATTTTTTGGTCATAATCTATACTCCTTTGATGTTTTTCGAAAACGTTCTTATAGTCCCGCACTACCCCCTACGTACCCCCGCAAATGTTCTCCCTTCTCCGGTGTGAACGAAAATCAACTTTCCTATTCAATGATTTCGACCCTGATAACCTCAACTTGTCTTTATTTGAGTCCGGTCCTTTTCTCGATGCGAGATCCTTTTCCTGTCGACACGTGAACTCTCTTTTCGAGTTCCTGAGTTGTTTCCCTGCGCCTTTTACTACACCCCGCCCGCCATCCCCAAGGCCATTCAACCTCACCCCGCTCGAAATTTTGGCACGTGGCGCGCCGAACGGCTCCTCAGGGTTCAGATGACTTCAGTGGTCGGGCTGCCGGAAGGAGACTGCAGAGTTAGAAGTGGATCACAGGTTAAAGTACCTCACCACGCCCTTCGCGAACAGGCCTCCCACATTCCACCCCCCGAGTGATCAAACGTTTTTTAACAGGTTCCCCCATTCCCGAAGAGCCGTCGCGCTCCTGATTTCTCCCCCGGGGTTCTCCCTTCACTCTCCACCCTGGTCGACAGAAGCCTGAAGTTTTAGGGAAGTACTCTCCGCGGAGACGGCCCGAGTCACTTTGACGGCCGAGAGATTTTTCGTTTACCCCTCCCTAGTTTTTCGTTGTAATACGAAAGAGACGTTTTTGTTTGATAAGACTCGATTTTCCTTGTATGTTCCTTCTGTGTTATCTCCGTCAGCTTTGTTTTCTCTCTAATTCCCTCCTTTCCCACAACAGTTACACTTTTTGGCGGCGCTTTTCGTTCCCAGAATTCCATTGCGGCAGAATAGACTCCCGAGGAGGCTTTCAGGTTTCTTTAGCTTTCTCCCCCTCGGGACATCATTTGTCTTCACCGTGCCGACCCCCGATTCTCTCAGTTCCAGGAACCATAAATACGTCCCTTTTTTAGGGAAGGGCTATCTCGCTTCTCTCCGGAAAGGCCCGGTGCCTTTCCTTGTCTCCCTCAAAATCTTCCCTTAGGCGCCCTTCCCCCTGGAGCTTCTTGGAACGGACAATCAGTACCGGTAGGCCTCCCCGCTGGGCCCTCCCGGACTCGTCCTTTTTTGACCCGTTGTTCTTCAGCCTATCCTGTCGACCCCACAACGAACTTCCGACTGCTCAGGCGCTAAGGGAATATTTTCTCCGGAAGATGCGTCTGAACTAATTTTTTCTACCAACGCCCCCCGTTCGTTCCCTCACCGCTTTTTTCCCCAGTACCAACCGACCCTGCTTCTCATTCCCGCTTTCTTTCAGCACACCGGCGCAGCAAACTGATGGTGT
>Ga0179593_1263301_pt1 | contig 23874 bp, 29 predicted proteins | sample CZODoug2_1_08_16_FD_185931 | JGI IMG/M metagenome (GOLD analysis project Ga0179593, IMG submission 185931) | Vadose zone soil fungal communities from Angelo Coast Range Reserve, California, USA - CZODoug2_1_08_16fungal (PacBio error correction) | ecosystem: Environmental > Terrestrial > Soil >... | reverse complement strand
CTGCTCGTCGTGTCGACTTTTCTTGATTCGTTCCAGGCAAATATGCCGTGCCAGTTCTTTTTTGGCACACGCGTCATGTTTTCGTACCTTTTTTTCTTTACCCCCCAGCCGGGCTTCTAGTTCTTTAATCTAAGACTTTCCCCAATGACCGTTCTTTTTTGATAGACCTGTCGAGCAGTTAGTCGGATTTCTCCGTTTCCCCTCCCCATCGTCTGTGATGTACTTCCCTCTCGGCTTTTTTCCGCCGTCCGTCAGCTTGACTCACTTAATGCGCGTAGCAGCGCCCTATTTATTCTTTTTCTCCCGTCTCCCCACAAGTGAAATGCTCCTCCTTAATTCACTTCTGTTTTTCCTTTTTATCAACCCGCAATTCAGCGCGCCTGACCCCGCAGTTCTTCCGGGGCAGGATTTTTTCTGTTCGTGCCTCTTAATTCCCCACACCTGACTTGTTTTCCCGGGAAGCCCGTAGCATCTTTGTTCCGCGCACCTATTAAAAGACTGTTTTCACACTCCTGAAGCCTATTCTGTTCTACTTCAAAGTCTGGGCTAGATCAAGATCCCGTTTGCCATGACGCCTTGAGATCACTAGCTTGTTTTGTGGAAGTCGATGTTCCCTTAACCCTCCTTTCCAAAATGTGTTCGTCCCAGTCTTGACTTTTGCTTTGAGCATCAGGATGCGGTTGTAGGATGACGTCCGACGCCTCGTTTCTCGTGCCCCAACTTGACCTGAACTGTGCTGCTTCGAATCTCGATTTGGTTGAGGGTATTTTCTTTTGGCCCCTTTATGGTACTCGGGTGGTTTGGCGCACTTTTTCAATCTTTTCCCTTTTGCTGGCCACGGAGATCTTTTACAAGAATGTTTTGTAGGCTTTTTGATCGTCTTTTGTGGATGAGGTTTCTTCCTTCCTCGCTCGTGGTGGTTAGCCCGATGATAATGACCCCATCTGCCCCTTTTACCTCGTTATTACACTCAATTCCTCGGAATCGTCTAGACCCGCCCTGCAAGCGGTCTCGCCATCCTTCCAGAACTGTTGCTGACAGGTATTTTTTCTTGCTGCCGCCTTTCCCCGAGTTTTGACGATTTACATGCTTAACTTTTCGCCTTTTAAACTCCCTTTCGAGTACCTAGGACCTTATTGATTTTGCGTAGTCAACAATTTTCCACTTAGCTTTTCCTTTAAGAAACCATTCTTCCCCGTCTTTTGTCGCGTGGTTTTCCGCCCCTGCAGCGTCGACTCCTGTATTCATTACCTCTTTGTTTTGTCCTCGGCGCAGACCTCTTCTAGATATTTTCATCCTCCCCTTTTTCTTTCTAAGCGCGATCCTCCTGTACCTATGTTGTTTTCGTTCTTTTCCTTAGCGTTCTTCCTCGTTGCCCCCTCCCCTCTTTCTCATGAGGCGGACCCCCTAACGAAGTTATTTGTTCTTTCCTTCGGAACATTTCTGTTTAGTGGTATCCTTTTAACTCTTGACGTTCCCGGCCTTTCCCTATGCCCTCCGCACCACACATTTTGCGTAATCCTCCGCCCTTCTCTTTCCATTGTTCTCTGCCTTTTTTTTTTCTCAACACACCCATGCAATGAGTCAGACTTCTTTTTACTTTTCCCTCCATGCTCTTTCCGGATGTTCCTCTATGGCCCACGAGTCCTTTTCCAGGCCCGGTCCTCGAATCACCCTACCCATCAGTCCCCGTGAGCTTTTTTTTTTTCCCCTATGGATGTTTTATGTTAAGTTTGGTTTTTATTGTCCCCCCGAGCGGTCAAGTTCATCACCCGAATTTTTCTTTCTTTTATCTATCTTCCCCCTTTTCAGGAAGACTTTTCAATGTAACTGCGACCGGAACCTTGCGCTTGGTTTCTTTCGCCGAGTATGATTCCCCAGCTTCTAACTGCTCTCAATACGCGCTCTTTCATGCCCCACCAAACTCGACCTCCTTTTCCCCCCTCCTCTGTGCACAACCTTTCTTCGTAGCCTATCTTGCACGCGACGCCGCCCTAGTTTCAGGACTGCCTGCGGCTGGCCCTTCCCTTTTCCCACATTCCCTCCTCAGAAGTTTAATTTTTTTCTACTCGACACCTCTTTGACAGGCCTTCCATGTCAGGCCCGTCGACCACTTTGTATGCCCACGCGAACTCCTCTTGTTTTGCTCCTTCACTTTTGCTAGTTTTTGATTAACCTCCCAGTATCTTCTGGAGTGAGGGTCTTTTTTGCCTGTCCTTTGACCAAGATCCCCCTTCACTTTCTGTAACACCCCCATTGTTTTTTCTCTTCGACTGTCTCCCGACCTCAGAAACAGTTTTGGAAGTCTTATTACTTCCTTTGGAGCAGCGATATTCACACCCCACCTCCCTCCCCTCCGTTGTTGTGGGGTATTCTTCCTCCTCCGCTCTGTCCAGCCTGATGCCAGATCAACATCCAGGTTTTTTTTTTTGCCCACAGGCGCCTGTCACCTCCCTAGGTTTTTTACCCCGCGTCCCTGTGATTTTCATCCCTCCCCAAACCCCTGATCTATGGCTGTCAGGGGGAGAAATGAACTTCCTTACTGTCGGCTCTTCTGCTTTAGTTTCTTCCCTTTCTTCTCCTCCCTTTTTTTTTTTTTTTTTTTTTTTTTTTTTTAGTTACTTTTTGCCTGACATTAGTCTGTGTTGACACCACGGGGCTCGTTCTTCGACCTGAAACTCGAGCATTTGATTTTTCGGGTCCCTCATTTCCCTTCAATCGGCCCTTCAATGCTTTGAGCTTGTTTCATTCTGAGTCTTCCCTTCATGCCTCTGGCACTGAATGGTGCTTATGTGCCGTCAAACTGGAGATGTGTGCGTCTTCTCATCTTTTTTTTTTTTTTTTTTTGATGTGTCCCCCCACCTTACTCTGGTATCTTCCCAGGTTCCTTCTGCGTCCGCCCCCCCCGAAACCTTTCCCTTTCTTTGCCTAGTTTTTTTTTCTGTAGAAGCCTATCTCTTCCAACATTTGCAGTAGTCTGCTCGCCCAATTTTTTTCCTTTTTTTGAATCCATCTGGAGTTCCCAAACTTCATTAGATTCCAAGGCTTGCTCCCCCGTTTTCGATGTCTTCATTCGCCGTTGACCCTTTTGCCCTCGAACCTGTGTTCCTTCCTGCATTTTTTTCAACAATTTTGTCGGAACTACCCTGCTTTGACCTTTTTGCCAGGGATTATTTTTTGGGTGTAGACGACAAGGCGCATCTCTCTTCTCGTTCATTCCTCCCCCTACAGAGGGTTTTCTCTTCTCTCCGTGCCTGACAATTTCTCCTTTCCCCACGTTTACTGCATCCACTCACCCCCCCTTGCTTTCTTGCCCCAAAGACACCGACGACGTTGCTTTCGTCCGGCTGCCCCTCACCCTCATTAGTGCATTGTTTGCTGCGCGCAGTGCGCTCTTTCCCCCTCCATTCAAATAGAATTCCTCGAGGCTCCTTCTGCTCGTCGAGATACCCGACGCTCACTTCCCGCTCTGCTCAGAATAGTGTGAGACGCGTCACGCTCCCCTCCTTTCCTTTGACTCGTCGTTCGTGATCCTTGGCGGTCACCTCTTTACATTTCCGGCTATTACTCGTACTTCGGGGCCTTTTTTTTTTTCTTTGCCACTCGCGTGACGCTTTGTCGGGCAAGCCTCCGTCAGTGTTACCGAGGGTATAACAGCAATGGATTTCACGGAGCAAATTAGCCTTTCCAAGACGAAGTTTAGGTCACCGATTTATTCACCAGTTTGCACTTTGCAGGCGCCTCAACTCAGATTCCTTTTTATTTCCTTCCTGGCTTGCGGTGGTTCCGAGCGTCCTTCTTAATCTTTCCAAACTTGCCACGTATTCCTATCGTTTATTTTGCACTTTTTGACATCCTTCTGCTCGGAGGCCAATCCACCCGGAGTCGTCCGCGCCTCGAGTCCCTCCCTTTACCTACCCAACCCGTCCAACGGCGCCTTCCCACCATTTTTTCTCCATATCTCGTGCCGTGCGAGCTTTGAATTACCCACACACACGTTAGTTAAGATTTTTTTTTCATCCACTTCCCATATGGTGATTCGAATGCCCGCCCATTTTTTCTTTTACGAGCTCGTCCGCTATTCGCTGAATCTGTGCTCAGCCCACCCCAATTATGCGGTGATGTCCGAGGTTTTGGTCTAATATTGCATTCGCTGATGATCAGGTCCCCCTCAGATCCCCGTGCTTTTTCAGTCTATGCGCTGTCCCCCACGTCCTAGTATCGCACCCTGAATTTCTTGGGAAGCACCCTTGAATTCGGCTCCGGATTGTGCCGTCTTTTCTCCCCCGTGTGCGTGTCCTCTGCTACCGCAGGCCCCCAGGCCCTGTCAAGCTTGTGGGACCGCGGCCCGCAACTCCAATCTTCCCCCCCCCTTTTTGAAGCTTGGTCTGGCTTTGTGCATGCATTTCTGTGGACTCCATCTGCCTTTTGTCCTGTTAGCGCAATTGTTGATACACTCCAGACGGCACACTGTGCCTCCCTCGCCCTCCCAAGTGACACTTTTCCCAATCCGGATTTTCCCACGTACCTGTGTGGCAACCAGATTCCGCGCGCGGGGGCTGATACATCACCTCTCTTTTTTTTGACCTCCATCAGCCTTCCCTCCTAGCTCTTTTTTTCGCACTGCTGGAGTTCCGATCATCCCCATTTTTTTAGTTGCTTGAGATGAGCAGTAGTTTGGTCGAAGTTTTTCTGTTCGAAATGCCCAAACCCAGAACTGCTCACGGCTCTCTTTTCCTTTGCACCTCAGACCCATTGTCACCCTTGCCACGCTTTTTCGGCGCGACTCTACTTGTCAGCTCCGTTGTTGTGGTTGAGCTCTCTTTCATTCCTTTCCCAGAGTTGATGCTTGACCATTTATTGTACATTTTTTTTTTTTTTTTTTGCCAAATACTTCTTGCGCACAGTTCTTTTTACCCTGTCATTTGGATTATCACCCTCTCCTGTTTTTCCCCACCTTTATGCATAGACTAATAGCCGATTGCCGACCGCAGGTCTAGAACTGATCTGAGCTCCGTTTGCGTTAGGTGTATCCCCCTTCGTTTTCTTTCCTTAGCCAATTCGAGAGAGTTTTTTTTCATTCTACAGCACAGTCCCCCCCGCACGGACCTTCACTGCCGATGATATCCTTTTTCCCCTGAAATGAGATTTCTTTCTACAAAATTTGCCTCTCCAGCACCTGAATGCGATTGGCGACACTGCATTTCAGCCGGTTTAACCGCCCCAAGCCTTTTTCCTGGGCGTCTTTTTTCGGTTTTTCGTCTCCTTTCGTTTCCACAAATTCCGTCTTTCCAAGGGTCCTCCCCCTCCGTGCCCTCTTTCCCCCCCTTTCGATCCCCTACTGGCCCCCCTACCAGAGTTTCCTCCTTTTAAGGTTGCGTGTCCCCTGCTTGTCTATTCTTGTAATCTTTTGTTAAATCCTCCCCTCGTCCACTTCCGTTTTGCTGTAGCCTTGTCTCGCCTGCATTGAATCCACACACCGCTTACGCCCTCCTTTTTTCCCTGTGATCCCTACCTTTTTTTCTAGGTTGGCCTTTAGGTGATTCGTGCTAGTCTCCCTTATTTGGACGAGCGTTCCTTCTTTCTTCTTATTTTTTTTCACCTTGCCTTTTTCCCCCCTATTCTCTTGGGGAGAACTTCCCCAATCTTAACCCCCTGGCGTGGGTCTCTTTGTCGTTTTTTCCCCCACGACCCTTTTTTTGTAGTTGCTTCTGCGTTTGAGTTTCTTCTTAGGTCCTCGGCTCATCCGTCACCCGTTTTGATTAGAACCTTTACTTCTTTCCAATCCCTTCTTTTTCGTTTTCCCATTTGTTCGGTCGCAAATTGGCCCCGGTACCCATCCTCGCACCCCCCATCCCCTACCCCCCCGCCTGTTTCAGCCCAGATCTGTCTTTAAGAAACGTTTCGTTTTTTCTGCACTTTATGATCTTTCCTCGCCCGTTTCCCCACTTTTCGGTTAATTCGCAAATGACTCGGAAACCGGCTTTAGTTTGTTGTTTTTGTGTTAATGAGACCCTTACGGATTTTCTTGCCCACCCCCGTTTCCCTGGTTTTTGGCAGACTTTCATCCCCCCCTTACGGGCGAGTCTCCCGCTTTTTCCTTACTTCCCTCATCCGCTGGACGAAGTGCAGTCCCAACATACCAGTGTCTTTCCATTTATTCTTCTTGCCCTCCGCTCCCGGATCTTCTATCTTCATAAGCCGTTTTTTCATCTCGAGCGTGGTAACCACATGGTCCCCCTATTCTTTTCTCTATCGAGGTCTCTGTCCCTTTTCTCGACCTCCCCGATGCACTTAGGCGGCCCACGCACCGCCTTTCTCGTTTCCTTTGCTTTCCCCTTTCCCCATCTTTTCAGAGTGCCACACCCGTGGCCCGCCGCTTTGCCTTCACCGCTCTCGCGTTCCCCCCCCTTCCCCCCCAGTTTTTTTTTCGTCATCGAAAGTCCCATCCCCTTTGCCTTACTTGTTGCTACCAAAACCCCTTAGACCAGGCAACCATCGTCCGCGGTCCTTTTTATTTTTTTTTTTACCAGGACCTATACTTCCCTCCGTCTCAGGACTGGCCTCGGCCCCGTACACGCCCTCAGTTCCAACGCTAGTGTTTGCCGCTCTTCTTTTTTTCTTATTCCACGAGAGGACTTCACTTCTTCTTCATCTTCCCTTGTATATCAGCGCGCGCCTCCTGGCCGACCTGCTCCTCATTTGACCCCATTTCCTTGATCTCCCATTTCTCTTTCTCTTTGCCCGGACGCACGTGATTCAGGCTCGAATGGACAACAGATACCAGCTTCGATGCCCCTCCCCCCCCACAACACCCCATCGTGCGACCTCTCTTCCAGCCCCTTCCCCCAACAACCCCCCGAATGCTCTTCCTACCCGTCCACCTCTTAGCGTCTTTTTTTCAGTGCTCTTTTTTTCCTTTCGCTGGAAATTAACTCCAAAGCCTTTCCTTGGTTATCCTCGAACAAGTTTTTCTAATGCCCTTCCAGTTTTCCTTCCAAATAGCCCCCCCACTTTTGAAGTCCCCTACGAATATGCTGAGCCCTTCACGAAGGTTTCGGCTGAAGCCCTTCGAAATTCTTTTTTGAGGGCTTTTCTTTAAGCCCTTTGCCCCCTGTAACCTTTCGCTTCACCAAAGTTCGTTTCTTTCTTCTTCTAATTTATCCAATCCCCCTCTGTGGTCAGTTGGGAAGTATTGAATTTCGCTCCTCTATTTTGCCGGTCTATAGTTTTTGTTGGTTTTTTTCCTCCGAACAAGGTGAGCACTTCACCGCACGTAACTTCTTCAAACCGTCCCTTTTGGCTTTTTTTTTCAACTGATCTCTCCCGATAGAATAGAGACCAAGAACCAGAATGACCGTTGGTGGTTTCCAGGAAAGGGGGAAGTGCGATTGTTTCAGTACCTTTCACCCACTTCCGATTTCTCCCCCGCTTCATTTTTGTCTTTAGTAACCTGCAGTCTCTGATTGTCACCAAGCTGAGTTCGCGTTGTTGCCCTTGCCCTTTTGTTGGTTTTTCGACTGGCTTTCATGGCCGTTTTTTTTTAAACACTTGGGCGCTTCGATCCCCCCCCCCACTGTTTTTTTTTTAACTTCGCGTTTGTAGGGGAATTTACTCTTCCCTGCCTCTGCTTGCCCCCCCATATTCGCGCACAGTAGATGTTTCCTTACCTCGCTCATTCCCACTCCTGCGGAAGCCAGGCTGGTAAAAGATTTGTCTGCTGCTTTTTTTTTCTGGTTTTATTTATCTATAGTTTTCCTCCCGGTTTTTCTTGAACTGCTAACAAGACCATGAACGCATAAACGCCTTTCCCCTGTGATTTCCCTTTCTGCAGTTGAAAAGTTGGACGCCTGCCTCTTCCCTTTCGATGTTTCTTTCCCCAGCCTCCCCCCCACTTTTGCACTTCTAAAATTATTGTTCAGGGAGAAAGCCCTTTTCTTCCTCTTTCTTTCCTTCCTCCTCTTCCCATTTCTGTCTGAATTTCTTGCCTGCACCTTTCCAAACCGGATGGGCCCTTTTTCCCCGCACGCCTACCTCATGTTCGTTGCTTTTTTTTTGTTTTGTTGTTCTCTAACAACTGTCTTCTTACCCCCCTCTAGGGGTGCCTTTCGCTTTTACTTCGTTCATTTTAAATGGTGGGATTCGCCTCTGTTTCCTTTAACCCTCTATTGCCCTTTTTCGCACTCGAACTGCTGGTCTTCCGAACTTTACAAGCAGACGGCGGGCTGGTTCCTCCCCGCCTTTCACCTTGGCTGCCCGAGACGCCGCCGCCCGCTGGCACGACTACTCTCTGGGCTTCTCCTAATCCCTGCAGCCAAGACCGATCATTAAATATGAGAAGATTTTTTCTTTATCCCGATCGTCACTTTGCCTCCCCGTCATCATGTATTGAACGTCGTCGCCGACTGCTGTCCTTCCAGCGATCACGCCTCTTTTATGAATCTGTTCTTCCATCATGTTTGGACGTTGATTTCCCTTTTTTTTCTAATGCCTTACAATAATTCCATGTTGAGACAAATGATGTCCCTGTCCCTCACCCCTCTAATGGAATTCGCAGCGTCTCTCATTCATTTGACTCCTCCGTGATTCCCTCTCTTACCTGAACCCTGACCTTCTCACTCTTTCGCACCGAAATGTCTTGCGGTGCTGTGTACGGCGCCGTCCTGGGCAATGCCATTTTCTACTCTGCCCTTTTCTCTTTGAACTTTTCCTCTGCCTTTCCTTCATCTACAAGGAGATTTTACAAACTTGCTAGAACCTCCGCCATTTCAGCAAACTCCAATTTGCCCCTACCCCAATTTTTCCCCCTTTTTCCCCCTCCTATTCTCCTTTCCCTATTGGGTTGCTCCAACGAAGATTGCGTCCCCCGTACCCTTCCCCTCCAGCGATTGAGCCGCTCGTCTTCCGAACGATGTCTTTTGATCCCCCTAAAGCCTCCTCCAGAAGGCTGCCCTCCCGACCCCCCTTGTAATTGGCCGAGTACCCCGCTCGCTTGTTTTGTTTTTTTCTTTTTTTTGAGGATGATACGACTCCTGAAGGCGTGGCTCTTCCAACGATACCAGTACTACCGAAATTTGTCGTTGCGTAGAGCTTTTTTTCCCCTTTCCCCCCCGCGTCCCGATTCTCCCTCTGTCTAGCGCTTGTTTCTTTCTGTCACTCCCAACCTTGAATCTCTCGGATTGGCTTCCCACCGTTTTCCCAAGGTGCGCGGGAACCTTCGAGGATTTTTCTGGAACCCGTCGTGGGTCCTCTAGTTCTTTCACCTCCTTGTTCACCCCCTATGGTAAAGCTTTTGGCGGAAGAGGTTCCTTCCCCAACTGTCCCCTTTTGTAGTACTCCCCCCCTTCCATTTGAGGTTTCGTAGCAACTCGATCACCTCCCAGATCGACTGTCGGGCTGGCTCCTCCTTTATTTTCACTATTCGGTTCCGTTCCAAGGGGTGTTCCCGTAACCTGTGTTTTCAAGCATCCTCTCTTGGGGTCATTAACTTCCTTCTCCTTTCAAATACGCCTCGCTCGATCAGTTCGTATGCGTCTCCTTTAGTGGCCACTTTTTCGGTGAACCGTTCAGTTTTTGAACGGCGATTTTTTACCCCTGCCGTTGCAAAAGAACTGCTGCCCCCGGCTTCTTTTTTTAGGCTCCTCCTATGCTCCCCCTCCCGTGCAGATTTGACTCTCTTCTTTCCTCCCTCTGTGTTGTGGTTTAGTTTTTGGATGCCGCGGATATGTCTACCCTTTCCGTCCATTAACTCCTTTTGCCTTTCTTTTGCCACGTGCATTAGTTTTAGACCACCTCGATTTTCACAAAGCGGCTGCACCTCGACTCCTCATCAGCTTCCCATGCTCCTCCTTCTTGCATTTCTCTGACCTTGCCTCTTCTTAAGGCCGTTTTTTCTTTCGCCCCTGTTAGGTGATGCTCCAGCCCACGTTGGTTTCAAGACATTACGCTCCCATCCAACAACGCACAAACGAAAAACCGTCCGGGTTTACCCAGCAGACAACTCCAAAAACCCCCCCAAACCCCTCCCCTCACATTACTTTTTGTTTCCTTCTTTTTCCTGGTTAGGTCTCCCCGTCTGCGATTTTCTTTTTCTTTTTTTTACATTCACTTTAGGATGAATCTGTAATGACGTATCCTCCCTCTCCCCCAAACTCCCCCCCCCTCCCTTTGTGCTATTCCAGAAGCTTCATAGGTGCCGGGTTTTCGTTTTTCCTTCGGCGGCCCCCCCTCGTTTTTTTCCTTGTTCCCCCTTAGCCATCTGTGAAAGCTTCACCTGGATAAAAGACTGGCCACTCGGTCCTCGTTCAATTTTGTCCAGAACTTCTTTTGCTTCGCTCCATGATTTGTAAGAGCGGCCATGCCGCTCTCATCCCATGTGTTAGATTGTATTTTTCTTATTCCCCCCTCCCGTCTTTCCCCCCCCCCTCTCCCCGCTCGCAGTGTGCGGGAGCCGCCAGTATTCTTGGTTTTTTTGGCGACCTGACTTATTTTAGCCCTCCCCCAAATGCGTCCCCCAGTTGGGCCATTCGAATCGCGGAGGTGGATGGTTTTTCCACTCGGTCTTTTTTTTGACGTCCCCTTTTTTCCCCAACCCCCTACCGCGTCGGCCCGGATATTGGCGAGCCCACATTTCAATGTTGATCTTTTCGCGGGTTCTTGTGATGGTGTCAGAGAGTGACGTGGTGCGACTATCTTTCGACTTATACTCCCCCTTTTTTTGGCCATTTGGCGTCTGTTCGGTTATAACCGCCCCTCATTTGAACGCTGTTCCCCCTCCCGAAACGAGTTTTCCTAGTGCCCTTTAAAGTCATTTGCGTTCTGCCACCTCCCTTGTGCGCCTTCCTCGGTTTCCTCTGCGTTTTGTTTCCTTCTTCATTGTCCGCCTGGCACTCAATGCGTTCTCACGAGGAACGACGTGCTTGCCCGTTAGGTAAACCCTTTCCCTCTTTTCCCCTCGCCAACCTTCCTCCTTCTCCCTGTCTTGTGGGATTTTGTTCCCTTGCCCCGGCGACGCCGTTTTCTTCCTTAGAGTTTGTAGCGTGTTTCGTGCCCTCTGTTTGCATTTCCCCCCTTCAAGCTTTTATTCTCGGTCCGTAGTGGGGGTTGTTTTTTTTTTTTTCTTTTTGGTTTTGTGTTTGTGGTTTTTTTTTTTTTTTTTTTTTTGGGTTCTTTTTTTTTTCTTTTACAACGATGAGTCCGGGCGACGTTTCCGTCGTTCGGCCAAGTTTTTCTCCCCTTTCCAAGCCTTTTGTTTCTTGCGGACGGCAGCATGGGCTGGTCTCTGCAGATTGGCCCGATTTTTTGGAAAATTTCTCTCTCCCTTCCTTGACCCCTTTTTTTTTTTCGTCATCGAACTCCCCATATCATTCCTCTACTTTGTCTCCCAACAAACATGTTAACAACGGCCCCTTGCCCCCCCTTTTTTTTCCCCCTCGTTCAGAGAATACCCCCCTTCCCAGTCTTTTGCAATTTATGCATTCCGCAACTTCCCTTCCCTTTTTTTGTCGGTTTATACAAGCCGAGCTCAGTCTGTTCCTTAGATTTTCCTGCATACTCTTGGTTTCATTCCCTCTATCCTCAGCTCTTATTGGATTTCTTCACTTTATGAATATTTTTTGATCCATCCATTTTTGCGGCGGCCTGATATTTGTTTTTTGAAGTCCTCTCTGCCTGATTTTTGTATACTTTTTTTATTTTGTTTGGTTTTTTGGGTGTTTTTTGTTTTTTTTTTTTTTGGTTGTTATTTTTTTGGGTGGTTTTTTTTTTTCTTTTTTTATCTGTTTTTTTTTATTTTGTTGAGATTTCCCGCTTTATCTTCCTCCACACCCCCCACAAATCGAGACCTCCCATGCGCATGTGACAAAATTTCTTTTTTCCGGACTTTCCCTTCCTCCTCGAGTCTTCTATTTTTTTACGGGAGCGGGAAATTCCTCAACCTGCTTCGCCATTGTTCTTCCCATTTTTTTCCCTCACTTCTTTCATGTCATTCGTCTTCCCCCCCACCCTGGCGCCCGCTGTATCAAGTTGTTTTCCCTCCAGTTTTGCCGGTTTCTTTCTTGACCCGTAATTCCCGTTTCAGGATCTGATCTGTTTTTTTTTTGCGGACTTAACGCCCTGACAACCTTTTAGCTGTCACCCACACGTTCGTTTGATTTATGCGAATTCCTTTTTCCAATCCACCTTGCTGTTCCTTCGTCTCTTCGTCTTGGCCGTTTTAGATCTCCTTCGTTTTTCCTCGCCTCCTGTGTTTTTGAGTTTCGTCTGAGCCTCCACTGAGATAGTCTCCGTCCGTTTGTAAAAGCCCCCTGGAGCTGCCTTTGAATTCACCTGTTAAGTGGTATGAGGAAGAGTAGCCCACTGCCCCCCCCCGCCACTGGGGTCCGTCTGAGGGAAATGCCTCCCGGGGAATGATAGCCCCGTACCGACCCAAGCCCATCCCCCCCGCTTAGGAGCGCATTCCTTTGTTGATCTTCATTCCGTATTGGAGGTCCCAATCCGTCGCGTTGGCGGATTTTCTGTTTTTTTTGTTCTTCTGGCCTGACAGCGACGGGCTTGCCCCACTTTTTCCCGTCCCTAGCGATGGCAACGAGCATAGTCCATTTGGAGAATTTCATTCACTATTCCTTCCACCGATTTTTTTTTTTGCCCTTGAACACTAGCTGGCGCTCTTTTTTCCCTGCCTTTTCCATACGTGACTCCTCTGAACCTTCGGTGCTGGAGAAACGGTCGGCCTCTTGTTTGATGTTGAACCGGACCCCTCCTCGTGTCCCTTCTTCCCGGTCTCTTCCCTGCTCAACCCAATGAACATCTTCGCCGCCTCTTCCTTTTGCGTAGTAGCGTCTGCAGGACCCTTTACAGAGTCTCCCTAGAAACTTTTTTTCCGCATCCCTCTGGCATCGGCCCAACCTTCCCTTTTTTTTATACGTCCTTGGATCGTGCGTGCTGTCGTGTTTCCGCTGCCTTTTTCTGACGTTTCCTTGCGTTGCACATCTCTTTCAAACACTCTCTTTTCAAGGTACCTGCTGTTCTGACTTTCCTGCGCCTTGTTTTTGTAAGGACAACGGATTTTGGCCAGTGCTTTCGGTTGCCTTTCCCCTATGAATTAGATCCTGGGCTTCTTTCTCTCGGTGCTTTCGCCCTTCTAGGGCAACTTTACCTTCCCATTGCCCCAATGGGCCTTCCTTCAAAGAAAACGCGTCTTTATTTTTTCGCCTCTTCTTCCTTTCCGCAGAGGCAGACCCCCTGTCCCTCGCCCTCAGGCATCCTCCCCTCCTCCCCCCGATTGGTACTCGCTGAGATCAGTTCCGCCAGGCCCTAACTATCCGAAGTTCGTTGCGACTTTTTTTTACTCTTTCACCTCTTCTGGTTTGACCGTCGTCGTCCGCTGTCAGGGCGGGCCGTCCCCAAGCGATTGAATTCCTTCGAAGCCCCTTTTTGTTTCTTCCAGTCCAATGAGATCTCAACTTTAAGGGCAAGACTCCGCATTTCTTTTTTTTTCTTTCGACGCCCCTTAGTCGGCCCTTCCCCCCTGCCATCCTTTTTTTAGCCCTCTCGGCCCCTGGCCGCAAGCCTGCAGGAGGTTAAGCCACACCTCCTACTTATATTCTCCCGAATACGACTTCTTGCTGGGTACTGAGCGATTCCGTCTTGTAACTTTTTTTTCTTTAGACTCAACCTCTTCTTCTCCCCTCTCTTTCGGAGGCCTAATCCTCCCCCTTTTCGGGCCGAGACCCCTCCTCAACTACTCACTCAAATCGAGCCTACAATTCGTGTTTTATACTTACTTGGTAGAGTTCCAGTTATCCATTGAAGATTGAAGCTTACCTCAGCCCCTTATCTCTTTGATTGTTGAGTCTCCCCACTTTGGTGAGATGACGCTTTAGTTTTCTTTTCGCCCCTACAGTCCGTTGTTGCTAAGAACCTTTTCTGTTTTCTTCTTTTTTTGGGTTTTTTTTTTAGCTTCGTGGAACGGCAGAATTCGACTTACACCCTTTGCCGGGAGTCTCTCGCGCCTGCCCACTGCTACCTCCTCTTTTCCCCCAGCAGCTTTGCTGTCCACCATTGCTGCTCACGTCTTTTTAACCTCCTTTTTTTTTCCCCCCCAGGTGCTTTCGGTTCTGCTGGCGACTGAGTGGCCCTTTTAAACCTTGTGATTTTCAGCGTAGGCGCCCAACTGACCTCCCCTGAACCCACCTCAGATGCTTTTTCCGTACGACTTACACGTTTCTTTTTTTAGTTCAATCGGACTTAACTGTCGGTCAGCATTATCATTCTCAACCATCCCTCACTTTTGCTCTTTCCGCCCTCTTCATTCCTTCCTTTCCGTGATGAGCGGCTGGTGACGTAACTTTTTTTCCAGCCACCCTTTCTAGCTCTTTTCTCCCCTAACCCTTCTTTTTTTTTTTTTTATTTTTTGCATCCGCATAGCTCTCTCATCTTTCGCACTTGAGATCTCCTTTTACAATTTTCTTTTTTTTATTTAGAGACGTTCCCTTTTTTTTGCGAGACATTTCCATTCACTACGTTGCACAACATCATGTTTCCCTTCTTTTTTCTGCTCCGATTTCCGCGCGATCTCTTTTCCTCCTTCATGTTTTCTGTTTTTTTTTTGTTGAGTCTCTCTTTTCCTTCTGAGTGGCTTCCCCCTTTTTTTGCTTCGTCCGGTAGACGTTTCTCTTTTTTGCCCCACCGGGACGGTGAAATGTCGTCGAAAGCGGTGCCTCTGATCAGAAGCCTATTTTCCTTTCCAGTCGCAGGTGTTTTGCCTTGATCTTCTATAGGCTGTAGTATTTTTTTTTTCAAGCTCTTCTTCAGCCCCCCCTGCTTTTTCTTTCCTGTAAATTTATCCATCTTGACCTTCACTCCTGTGTAGGTTGCACCGAAAGATTCGATCTGGATTTTCTTTTTTTTTGTTTTTTTTTTTCCAAGCATTTTCTCGACCTCATATTTCTGTCGTCTGGAGACCTTTCAAAACTCGCGTTCCATTCCCATTGCATTGTTAAGCTGGGGCCCCCCCCCCCGGCTCTTTTTTGCTCGGCGTAACACCCCCCCAGAGGGGTCTTTCCTGCCTTCTTGTGCCTCTACCTGGTTCGCCTTTTACCCTCGGTTCCTAAAGTTGTCGCTCCTTCTTTTTTTTCTTCCTACTTTTTAGTACATTTGGCCTGCGCCTTGCTCCACATCTGCTTTTGTTCCGAAGGGTCTCTCTCATGCATTTTCCCCCCCCCTCTGTTTTTTCTTCGTGATGTTTCGTGCACGAAGGATTACGGCCTGCGAGTTTTTTGTCGGTTCCTTAAGAAGCCCTTTTTTCGCCAACCCCATGTAACGTTTTGGCCCTTTGGTACCTTTTATTTTTCTTCGTAATTTTCCGTCAACGGCATTTTTTTTGTGTTTTTCACCTTCAATTAAAACGTTTTCTCAAGTTCTCTAGTCTTTTTATCCCATTCATTTTCGTCGTTTGAGTTTTGAGGGATTTTTATTGCTCAGGAGACTCATTTCTTTTCTTTTTCTCCTCTCGTTCCCCGCATCCCTCCTTTTCTTTATCCTCCGAGGTCCCCTAAGCCAACCCCATTTACTTCCCCCCCCACCATTTTTCTTAGAAATTTGCCTACAATCGCTTTCCCTCGTCCCCCAAAGCACCTAACCCTTTGTTTCGACCGATGATTTTTTCCAGGTAGTTCTTTAGTTCATGCCCAATTTTGTTGCCTCGCTTTTTTCTATTTTCCCTTTTCCTTTTTTCCCCCCATTGAGAAGGCCCCCCCTTTCAGGTCTCCGCGTGAAAGTTTTTTGTTGCCCGAGTCCAACACCTTTTCCCTTCGTTGACTTTTTCAGACACATTTCCCTAGGAGTTTTCCCCGCGCGCATCCTTGCAAGGAGGCGAGGCGCTGCTTTCCTCCCCCTCTGATTGTGTTTTAGGGCGTCCGAGGCTTCTCATTTCCGTACTCCGTTCTTTGCGATCTTGTGATTCTTCCCCCCATCGATGCGAGCCTTTTCTAGCGGCCTTACTTCCCTCTCCTTCCCCCAGAATCCCTATGGCCCCAGACCTCGGACGGTTTTTGTTCCTTCACGTCTTTCTAGTGAACCCCGGGACCTTGTTGGTTTTTTCCCGAGCGTTGCCCGGTCCCTTGCTCTTCCTGCCCACCCCCTTTTGTGCCCGTTAAAGCCTTCCCTTGGTCTCCTTTTTCGGTCACACCCCCAAACCTCGCCAACTTTCTATACGACCTCCGGCCCCCACCACCACACCCCCGAACTTCCGATTTTCTTTTTGCCATTTTTCCGTTTCGTTGCGGCCTTTTGCATCACTCCACTATTTTCAGATCTCCACTGGCTTCTACTCCCTTCCTCTTGCTTTTCCCCCTCGAGGATTCAAAGTTTCTCTCCCGAAGGGTTTAGCGCTTCCCTTCTGCCGGATGTTTTCCGACCTTGAAAGATCTCTTTTTCGTGCACATGTTCTTTTCTTTATCCTCTTTCTTTAAGTTCCTCCCCGGTAGACGATTTTTCTTTTTTTACTTTTTTTCAACAAACACACATCGCAGTCCCCCCCCCATTTCCTTTCCCGACAGCCTCTTTTGCAGTTTATGATCCGGTTTTCGACGCCCTCAGTTTCTTTCCCTTGCCTGTTCTTTTGCGTTTAATCCCTCAAATCCTCGCCTTAGCAGTGGTCTCCTATTTTTGGCCAAACTTCCTTTCTTTTCTTCCCGGTCCCTGTCCCCCAACCAAATTCGTTCCCTCCGAGGACTAAGTTTGAGGCCTCGCAGGGATTATGTTGCTGCCGCAGTCCCCCCTCTTCTTGCTTCTGGTTTAGGGGCTCCAGTTTTTTTTTTTTTTTTTTTTTTTTTTCTTTTTTTTTTTTTTTCTTTTTTTTTTTTTATTTCTTTTTTTTTTTTTTTTTTTTTTTTTTTTTTTTTTTCTTTTTTTTTTTTTTTTTGAAGAATCCTCCCCCCTCCCTTTTCTTGCTTTACCACCTGATTGTCTCTGGAGCCTTTCCCATACCTCCGCCCCATTTTTCTTTTTGATTTCCTTCTTTGCAGTTTTCTGACTATGTATATTCTCCTATGTTACTCCTTTGTTGTTGTTTGATGTTCTTTCCCCCTCAACTCAGCAAGAGCATCCCCGTGTTTTCTCCATGGTTTGGATTTCCCTGTGAACGGCTCGAAAGCAATCCCCCTGTTTTGGTGCACGCGAAAGGCAGGCGGCGTCTTTAATGGGTTTTCGTTTTTTTGCCCCCACGTCAGCCCCTCCGGCCCCTCCCCGACGTTTCTAAGTGCTGGGAAGGCGGTCCCATGATCCTTTGGCTTTAGTCGACACCCGGCTTTTAGTAGAGAAGGTTTTTCTCTTACTTTTCAGTTTTGCCATACTGGACCATGGAATTTTGTTCTACCCCCCTTTTGCACTCGGTCAATGTGTTTGCGGCAAATTCTTCGTAGCAGGGTGATGCATGGTTTCTTGGAATTCCAGCTTCCTCCTTTTTTTTGAGTCTTTCCTTCTCCTTCTGAGAGTGGTACGGTTTGTAATTTTTCATCCCCTCACGATGGTTTCCACAGTGCTTTGGCTTTAGAGGGTGGCGATTTGTTTCATGTTGGTTTTGGGAACTCGTCTCCTTCCCTTCATTTTCTCTGACCAGCTCTTAGCCTACCCCATCGCAAGTTTCCCATTTTTATGGATCCCTTTTGTCAGTTTCCAAAGCTTTCCAGGTAGCGCGTGACCTGTCTATCGATGATACTCTCCCTATTCCGCATTCCCCCCACTTCAGGATTTAGGAATTTGAGGCTCGGTTATCTGTAGTTGCTCGCATTTTTTCGTGTTGCCCTGATTGGTGCCCCCCTTCTTTGCCTTATGATGCCACAAGTAGCTCTGGCACCTTTCCCGACGTGTTTGCACTGTTGTTTTTTTTTTTGTAGCTCCTGCCCCAAGCTGTTTCAAGTTGTTCTTTTGCCTTTCCCCCTGATGACGCTTTAATTGGGGCTTTCTCCGGTGCGTGCCCACCTCTCTTATTGACTTGTAACCTTCACAATTCGACCCTGGGACCGTTTAAACCTTCCCCCCCTACCCTTCTTTTTTGCCCCATCTTCATGGGTCCTGCTGTCCTGCCTGAACGAAGCCGCTAGCTTCCGTACATCCTCTAGTGGTACATTCGATCCTCTCTGTAGACATCGATTTTCAACAGAAGTTTTTGGATTCCGATTCTTTCCTCCCCCCCCTCCCACCCATTCCCAGTATATGACTCAGTTTTCCCCCTTGCCAGGGGAGGCCTTCCCGTTGATTTTCCTTTCCCCTCGAAGACTTTGTTTCTTTTCCCGGTACTGAAGTCCTCCGTGGAAACTTGTGTTTATTTTTTGGACCGCCCTCCTCAACTTAGTTTACTTGTTACCTCACTTTCTTTCACGGCCTCTTACAATGGTACGCCTTATCCCTTGTCCCCCCGCCGCGGCCACCCAGGGCCAGCCTTTTTGCTTCAGAATTGAACCACCCGATGCCCCCGGGAGGCAGGGCTTCGCTAAGCCCAAGTTACTTGCGGTGCGTTGCTACGAGCGCCGAGTTCGAGTGGCCCAATTTCCAGGTTTCTTTTTCTTCTTCCCAGGGACGGATTCCAATTTGGCTTCATCGGTGCAAGCCCACACTTATCTCGTACGGGGATGATTCCTACCACATCCCTCAAACCAACTTTCAGCTACCTAAATTGCTGTTTTCCCACTTCCTTGCCTAGCGGTTTGTTAGGATTTCTTGTCCCGTGTCTCCCCCCCCGATTTGAGATTTGATTGACGGCCACCTCCCCCCATAGTCTCTCTTCGCGAAGAACTCGTCACCTCTTTTTTTTTCGAGCTTCTCTTTTTTCCAACTGACTTCCGCATCTGAAATGTTCACCGCCCACCAACTGCTACGGTTTCGCGTACCCTCTTTTTGGTTGCGGACGCCGATTTCTGCGTTTTTTTTTGAATTACGTTCCGCATCTTAGCCCTCCCTACCTGGGCCCTCTGGCGTCTGTTTTTTTTCACGCTTCCCGGACTCCCCCCTTTTTCTCCCCCCCCCCTCCTACTTTTCCTACACCTTGCCTCGGGCCGACGCTTTTTCCCCCCAGTTCTTTTCTCCAAGGGGCACGGCGGTATTTTACAGGTTGCCTCCCCTTTTTTTTGAGTCCGCCGATTTCGCAAAATTTACACTTCGGCCTAGGGAAGGCTGTTCTGTCCGCGGTTTGAGACATTTGGTTCTTCCCCCTCCATCGTTTTTTTCACTTTTCAGGAGGCGCCGAGCCGCTTCCCTTCCCTCTAAAAGCCTCCTCCCCGTTCGGCTGTTTTTGGCTACCTGCCTTTGCCCCCATAGGGACCGGTCAAGCGTTTTCTTTTATCCGTGCGGACTGAATCTTCCTCCTTTCTAATATCGTTCGCTACGTCACTCCTCGACCCTCTCTCTTCGAGCCCTCTGCGGCTGCCGATGCTTCAATCTTGTTTTATGCTTGAGAGACTCTTGGGACACTCCCCCTCTTTTCTAACCCCCCAGGACCGCGCTTTTTTCATCCCGACTGCCGTAGGCTATTTGCTGGTCGAATCCCCCATTGTCAGCGCAGAGCCGGGCGACCTCTATTCTCCTCCTTCTTTTGTTGTTGACTTTTTAGATTTCGACGAGATTGTGCGCGATTGGATTCGTCCAGAACGCAGTTTCGCAGTGCTTTTAGGACACCGCGGAGGTATCAATGTGTCGTCCATCCTGTGCTCTTTTTATCTTCAGCAGATTTTTCCCCATTCATTTTTTCTCTTCCAGTGTGCTCGACCTGTTCGACGTCTGGCGGCGTTTAGAGTCGCACTTTTTTGAGTTAGGTCCCTCCACACAACCAGCGCGCTTTTTCAGCACTTCATGCTGCCCTTTTCAACCTCTACGGCTTTTTTTTCTCCCGCGACAGTGCCCTTTTTTCTTTCTGAGGCACTGCTCGACCGCCTGACATGCGAGGCTTCCCCGACAATTCTTTTTTACGCCATCCTCTTCCTGAGGGTCTTGCTCTTGTTTCGCCCTCGTTCGTCCCACACAGGTTTCACAGGGCCGCCTGAAATTGTTTGCCCTCGTTTTTTTTTGAATGCCATTTCCAATCCTTTGAAGCTTCATGTTGCGTCCCTCTTTTGCACGAGATGGCTAATACTGAGTACTGTTGGCACATGCAGTCCTCCTCCCTCCTCTGTCTGACGGTCTCTTGCCTGTTCCATCTCACACAACGCTTACGCCCTCGACAGGGTGCTGTGTCTACAATGACGTTATGCTTCTTCTTTTTTGTGACTCCGAAGCCCGTCTTTCGCACCAAAATGGACTGTTTTTTCCATTCTACATAGGCGGTTCATGGTCTTCTTGTAATTCCTTGTGGTCGCACCAACTACCCCGTGCACGGCGTATAGGGACTCTAAGCCATTTTTGGTTTTCTTTTGCTTTTTTTGCGGTCGTATTCGGTTCTCCCCTTACGCCCTCCTTGTGCTTAGCCCCATATAAGACCAACTTTTATCGTCCCATTTGACTCTTCTCTTACCTGCAAATGGTCAACATCGTCCTCTCCCGCGCAAAGCACCAAGCTAGTCTTCTGCCCAGAATTACTCCCATTTTTCTCTCTTGTTGTTCACGCCCTGCTACTGCCTTTCCCTGCTGCTTTCAATTGCTAAATTGCGTGCCTTCCTTCCGGCTCTCACTATGCCCGGACTCTTGCCCTCACAACCACGCGAGTACTCAGCACCATTCGTCGATGCTCGGTCGTGAATGCTTTTCGTCTTAGTCCTCGTGATGTTTACCCCTCCTGATCTTTTTCTTCCGTATTTTTTCCGATTTAAGTACGGCTTTCCCTCCCCTTTATCCTTCCTTCCTTTTAACCTTCTTATTCCATCTGCCGCGGTTTATTCGCGTTCGCGCCGCAGTGCCAATTTCATTTCGCTTTTCCCCTACGAAGCGATTTGTTCTGTTCTTACGGGCCCCGCCGAGTTTTACACTTCCCATCGCGTTACCCCGGCACCGCGAGATTAACTTTCCACAATAGGCATTTTCCTCGCACGTCAATTGGCCACTTTGTCGGCCTCACAACACCCCTGTTTTCCCGGACCCCCTTTCCAAGCCGTTCCCTGTTCCCGCTCTTCTTTTTTTTGAACAGTTGAGCTGCCACCGCTTGTCCAGGCCCTGGTGGCGACAGACAGCTTTCCCTGTCTCACGTTTTCCGCTCTGCTTTGCCTGTTTTGTCAGCTGGCATGCCTTTAAGCCCACGATTTACAGGAGCTTCCCTTTCGCAGCCGCTGCCCTCCCTTTCCATTCGGCTTCCTTAACCTTTGATCTTTGTCGTGTTAAGCGCTCGCAGGGTCGGACCTGTAACCCAAACGCGAGCTCTTGTTCCACCCAAACATTCGCCGCCATCTCTTCCTTCCGAATTCAAATCTCCTATGATTCTTCCCCAGGACCCCGCGCCGCCCCCCTTCTGCTCGTTCCCTTGTATCTTTCCCTTTCCATCAAATGCTCGCTAAGTCTATCCTCGCCCTTTGTCTAAACGGACTTCCCATTAATTCCCTTTTGACCCCCCCCAACTTCTCCTCCCCGCGCCGCTTGTTGGACCATGCAAAAGGCGGGGGCTTCTTTTTACACATTGCAAGCAGCCGCGATTTTTCTTTCTGGGGATGCTTTTTTCATTCCCGCTCACGTGCTCTTCGTGTAACCAAAGCTGTTCTTTCTCTTGCGCACATTTCCCCAAAGTCCGCCACTTGCGTTTTACGAGGCCTGTTAAGTCTTTTAGTCCTTCATTTAATCCCTAAGTTTTCTTGTTGCTTATCGCTCTTTCCGAACGACGATGTCACCGTCTTATTACGTCTCCCAACTACTTTTTATTTCTGTTAAATTAAGAGAGAAAGAAAGTTCCATCGATTTGGGTTTTTTACCCCAACGAAAGGTGAATTTTTCATTTAACTCAGTATCACCCTCCCCCCCCTTTTAACAATATAGACATGCGGCTTTTTCAACTGCCCTTTAAGTCACATTGCGGAGTCTATCAACCTTTTTGAGCATCGTTCGAGTGCTGGCCTCTCAGGTTGGTTCCTCCCCTGGCTTACATGAAGGATTGTTTCCCACCCAACCCCTGGGCGCTGAGACCACCACTGAATTCGTCAGCATCCAAAAAAGGGTAATTCTTTCCCGCGACATCCCGTCTTTTTTGAACGAGTCGGTCCCCCTTTTCTCAGGACAGTCTGCTTTTTTCCGCGCAGGCAGATCCATCATGAAGATTTGCCACCACGCGGCTGGTTTTACAAAGCCAGAGGTCTTGGACTTATTGTTTTTTGTGGGGGTCAATATCTTCGTATATCAAGGTAGAATTCTTTTCTTTTCCTCCCCTCCAAATCGCCAAGTTTCGCCGCCGTTTAAGGGGATGGTTTACGTTTCCGTTCCAAGGGACCAGCGCTTATTGAGATCCCCCTTTCGGATGGATGACAGAATCCTAGGTCCCCCATCATGTCCCCCCCAACCAACAAATTCATATTCGTTTTTCCGGTGCAAGTTAGCTCGCGTCTGCTGTCTGTTTTCTTTGCCGATGTCCAGTTCCTTTAGTTTTGCTTGACTTGCGTGTCCATCTCCTTGTCAACCCTCATATATTCAACTTTCCCCGCCCCCGCTTGACTTTTTTCCGTTGCCTCTTTGTTGTAGCTGACCCACCCATGTCGGAGTACCCCCGTGAATCTTATTTTCTCTTTCGACTGTTCACCTCGCCCCCCGGGAATGGTTCTTCTCTCGTTGACCGGAAAGAAGATAGTGCCCTTCTTCCCTTCACTCGCCCCATTGTTAATTCTCCCCCCAAGTAACCCGCGACTGCTTCTTCGTTCCCCCCCCCTCCTCCATGTTTAATGGATTTTAGCGAGTCGACTCTCTTCTCAAGATGTGCCTCCCGAACTATCGCGTGTTTACTTTTCGAGTCCCTTCCCTCGCGTTTAGCCAGACATGTCGGAAGTAATATCATTTGATGCGCCGCTACACACCCCTACACCCTTATTTTTCATACCGTTCGCCGCGCTTCCTTCCTTTCCCATTTTTTAAAGGGCTCAAATGGTTCTGACCTTCAACCCCCCCCTCGGCGTTCCCCCCTGGACAGGGCAGCCTCCCCGTCATTGCTCCTCGTGAGGACCGCCATGCTTTCCGTCCTTCACAATTTCTAACTGAGACCAACCTCTCCAGAGGAAGGAAGCGAACCGTGGGCGGCCGCAAGTGCCTGAAAGCAACCCCCTCATCTCCCAGTTTCTTAATTTCTTTCTTGCCGACGGCTTGCGTGGCTGTTACGATCGCGGATTCCTGATTTCTTTCCAGTTTCCCCTCCCGGCCAAGGTCCCCCCGTGCGAAATTATGTTCCTGGCCTTGTCCCTCTCCCTCCCAACCCCTTGTACCCCGTTTGACCCTAAGACTGCCCCCTCCCCACCTCACACGCGCCTACAAAAGTGCTTTTTCCTTCCCATATCTTTTCCCTTTATTTCTTTGTTCTTTTTTTTTTAGTCCCCACAAGCTGAAGGCAAGCCATCCCCCGCGTTTTTCTTCTAATTCCGTCTGCCATTTTGACGAGAAGTCTCCTTTTGCCGCCTCCGCCGCCTGTGCTAAACGCACCACCTTCTCGTTACGCTTTGTGGGAGTTCCAGAAGCTCCCAGTTCAACTCACTCCTCTTGGACCGATGCTTTCCATGCCGATTTCCTTTCTCTTATCCCCCCTAGTTGGTTGTCCTAAACCCTGTTCAGGATGTGTCCCTTTTTTCTCCCAAGGTGCTTCGTCGTCACCGGATGGCGAAGGTTGCCACTGTCTGGCCCCCTCTGTGGTTTTCCTGAAGATTTGAATACCACGAAAGCAGGCCTCCAGAAATTCTTTTGGCGGTAGCTTCTGACAGACTGACC
>Ga0179593_1691011_pt1 | contig 23875 bp, 35 predicted proteins | sample CZODoug2_1_08_16_FD_185931 | JGI IMG/M metagenome (GOLD analysis project Ga0179593, IMG submission 185931) | Vadose zone soil fungal communities from Angelo Coast Range Reserve, California, USA - CZODoug2_1_08_16fungal (PacBio error correction) | ecosystem: Environmental > Terrestrial > Soil >... | reverse complement strand
CAGAGTTCCTCTCTCTTCCCTTTTGAAATTTTTCCTCCCATTCCCTCCCTAATGTTGCCCTGGTTTTGCTGGTTCCAGTCTCGCGCCCCCTGGAACCGGCTCAGAATTTTCTCGCTGGCACAAGGTGGTCGGAACCTGTTCTCCCCTCTTCACGTTCCCCTTATACTTCTTTTCTTCTTTCTGAATTTTTGACCCGGCCCCTGTTATTTGTGTTGCCGTTTCATTGCAAAAAAATGTTTTCTTCCCTTTATGTAAGTATTGTCTCTTTTCGACTGTCACTATAGAGTCCCTCCAATGTGGGAGTCTGACAAAAAATCTTTTCTTAATTCTCCCTTCTTTGAAGGAGTTTTTCCTTCTGGAAATGTTTCCACTACGATTTCTTCTTCCTCCCACGCAGAAAGATTAATATTTCTCGCCTGGGTGGTTAACCCTTGCACCTGCTTTACGGTTTCCATCCTAGAGCCCATGTTCTACCTTTTTTCCTCTCTCGAACCCTTTCACTGAACCCTTCTTCGTTTTTATTTTGAAAACCGTCATAAGCTCTTCTTCTCTTTAGTGGATTTGCGATAAAACGCTCCGCAAACGTCCCCCAGTTTGGACCGATTTCTCCCTTTTAAGGGAACATATCCCCTGGTCACTCTTCAGGATAAGCCCCTCCTGATTTGGTGTCCTCATTTAAATTAGGAAGATATTCTTTTTCCCGCTGAAATATCTACGTGACGGCGCAAAGTTGTCCTTTATTTATCATCTGTCCCTTCTTAGCCCCCCCCCCCCCCCGGCAAGTACAGTTTTCCCCCACTCCTTCTTCTGAGAAGGCTTTTTTCAATCCACGTACGTACATATTCGTTGCGGAGGAAGGCTACTTTCCCCCCTTTGCTTTGTTCCTTTCCTTGATTCACAATGCTTTTTCCTTCCTTGTTAGTCTTCGCTCGCTGAGGCCCGCCTGCCCGTGACGATTGGTACTCCTTTTTTTGAGTGACATCGGACTTTGCGGATAATTGCGGAAATTATTCTCAATCGTTTTTCCCAAATTGTTTTCCGTCTTCCTTCCCCTTTCCTCCCTCTACCCAGAAGAGCCCTAACTGGTCTCTGTTTGTACCTGACCCTCTTGTTTCGTAAATTGCGAGCCCGAGCGTTCTCTCGAGGCCATCCTCTATGCAATTCTGCATTATGGTATCTTTGTTTATTCCCTTTCCCGAGTTATCAGGTCCACCCCTTCTTCTTTGAAATTTTTTGCTCACAACGACTTGTCTCAGAACCCCCTCGATAGGCGGGCATGCTTTATATTTCCAACAGGCGAAACTTCATTCGGTTAAGTCCCCAATTTCCTCCTTTAACTTTATACTGATAAGATCCCGGAGTTCCCTCACTTAGGTGAGAGCCATCCTTTACCTGCAATTCCGTGACTCCTTTCGTTACCTACCTTCCAGGATCCTGACAGATAAGTACACAGTGTCGACCTTTCCCCGCACGGACCTTTAATCTAAGAGTTCGTTTTGGAACCCCCGCAGGCGTCTTCCCCCGACATTCCTCCCCCTCCCCTTTCTCACCGCCATTCCTCCTTTCTACCTGACCCCCTTTCTGCTGAGACATTGGTCCTTTGATATATTGCTGAAGACCACCTCAAGATAGACACGTCTCCACTTGAGGTCGAGTGCCCCAAATCGAACGATTTCCGATACGCCCCGCGTCCCCTTTGCTTCGTCATAGATTTTTTCTCGCATAACACTTCCTTCCTGTAGACCCCCCCTTTCTGCGAAATGTAATAAAACTCCCTCCTCCCTTTTCACTCTTCCAAGTGGTAAACGTCTCGGCGTGCTCCCCCTCCCTGAAGTACGTCGACGCCATTTTGCCCCTGAGGAACCATCTCCCCTCTCCCTGGTTGCCGCCTTCTTGCGGCCCCTTTTCTGCCGGTAGACGTTTTTTTGACCTCGCTCTGCATGAACTCCTCCCCTCTGATTCTGTATCAGCGCTTCGCCTACTGTCTCCTCCCTTTCCACCAGCCGTGTAATGCAGGAAATTTTCTCTTCTTGCTGAAACTTCTTCGATACGTGTAGGATTGAGCCCATCGAATAGGGTTCCAAGCATTCCTTTTCCCCATCCTGTCTCTTTTGAACACACGCCCATTACCTCCCTTTCCCCCCTACTTCCCGATAGCACAGTCTACTTCTTCAAGTAACCGTCCTCTTTCCTCGCTATCAGTCCTTGAGCCGGGCGCACCCCCCCTCCTTCTTTCGCAAATTTAGTCATGCCGAGTCCCTCCCTTTGCGAACTGTTTGCCTTGTCAGAGGTCTGTTCCTCTTAAACCCCTTTTCCCCCTCCCCGGACGGGCTTACGCGGTGGCAGGAGAAGTAATTTTTTTCTTTCCGTCGTTTTTCCCGGGCCAATTACCTGAAGCCCATTTTGCGCCAGACCCGCTCCCTTCCTATCAGTCCCCTTTCCTTCTCCTGTCAGTGGCGTCTGCCGCTGATGGAGGAACAAGCTCTCCTCGCCCCTATTGATTTTTACTTCCATCATTTTGAGCAACTCTTCTTTCGTGCCTCCTTTGGTTTCTTCTCCTTTAGGGATCGCAGATCCTCCCTCCGATTTCTCTATATTATTTTTTCCTCCTCCGTGGGTTGTTTTCTCTATAAAATCGTTCTTTCCTGTGCTTGCTCCCTTCCATTCTTATCATGACCTCGACTGGTCAGACTACAAGCAGCAGTGACCGGATCCCTTTCGAGTTCCCATTTCCACCTTCTTGCGATCCAGCTAATCCCCCTCAAGATTTCCCTTCTTGCTCCATTGAAGCCTTCGTATAAGGATAGATTTCGCGTTTGGCGGCGCACGCATGGTTTTAATTCTGACTTCCTCTTTTTTTTTCCGCCAAGCCACTTCTACCCCCTTCCGAGTAAGTCTTTCCTGAAGGTCTTTCCTTGTGAAGAGGGCCCGCGCGAACGGACCAGGCTGTGCTGCATCTCTATGAGAGAATTTTCCCTTTTTCTCTTTCGAAACCCTCGTCCTCCCGGTTTACGTTTTCCTCGTCAGCTTTCCCCCCCGCTGGTGCAGAGGTATTACTCCGTTTAGAAGAGTTTTTCTATGCTTCTTCTGCCGGAGGTTCACGAGTATTAGTAAATTTGTTTGCCACCGTTATTCAATGTGTTCGTCCGTCCCCCTCCTGATGGTCCCCCTCTTCGAGTCTCCCCTTCTCTCCAACTTCCCCCTCCAATTGAATTTCCCCCGCTGTTGGATAGTCGCCGCTCCAAAGTCTTTCTGAGCGCTGATAGCCCTTCGCTATCTCTTTCCTGTTACCTCTCCCCTCAACGTCCTCACGAGGATCCCCCCACTCTCCTCAACCCCCCGGCTATGCTCCTTTCTTTGAAATGAATTTTTTCCAAGGGCTTTTTTCCTCTTCGTCATGCGGGGATCCTCTTCTTTCCGATTCCTTGCTTCTTTTTTTCTTTTTTCCTTTTGATTTTTCCCCTTTCGTTTCCTCTCTGTATGTATACGTCTTCCTTTGTTATAGAGTCTGCCTAGAGCGATTTATTTCCGCCAGAAAGACTTCCCCCGCCGTTTGGTCCTTTTTTTACGTCCTGTTTCGAATTTTCGACATAGTGCTCCTTCCGTTCCGATGGGGCGGTCGTTTTTCTCGAAGAGATCCACTGGGACCCCCTCTTCCCCTCCGACCCCCCAGGTTCCCTTCCTTTTCCCTCACCCTCGTCATTTTTGATGCGATTTTTGGGCAGTTCCTCTTTCCTTTTTCCAAAAGTGTGCGCGTTAGCTTCGCTGTGTGTCTTTTGCCGCAGCCCCTTTGACCACCAGTTCTTTTTCCTGTCGACTTTAAAGTGATCTTTTAGGGTATTAACTACTGCGCGGTCACCGTCCCTTGCAGGATAGATCTCTTTTAAACCGGTTTCTTTCCTTTTGAAATCTTCTACCTCGTCCGCCTGGAACATCACTCCTTGTCGAAAGACTTCTAGTTGCGACTTCTTGATATCTCGGCATTCCCTAGATATTTTCGGCGACAGCTTTGGTCTCCGTCCGTCTCGCCCTTCCCTGGACGCCTTGATTCCACCTGTTTGAATAGGCTCCCTCAGGAATGCCCTACCGCACAAGTTTTCTCTTTCCGGAAGCTGGCCTTGAACTTCTCTGGTTAAGATTCCCCCTCCCCCTCTTTTTTATTTTTAGGATACAACATCGTTCATTACGACTTCCCTCCCCACTCCTTCCTTTTTCTTGGGTAGAGTTTTTTTCGGAGATATTCGTGAGACATCATTTTGTTTCCCCCCTCCGGTCTTTAAGTCCTTTTTCCTCACAGATTCCCCTCCTAAACTCTTCCTGCGGTGGCCGCCGCGCGTTCCCTCACCTATCGCAAAGTATCCTGACATAAGCAGGTAGTCATTTTTCCCCCTTTTACCCCCCCATCTTTCTCCTTTGGTTAATCCTCCGTCAACCGCCCCTCTTAAGTTCCTTGCGCCCATCCCCCTCTTCTTTTTTCCCGACGTGGTAGTGAAACCTGTTCCTGCCCGGCTTCGAAAGTCGATTACTTCAAGGTTTTCCACGTTGATCCCTCTCCTATATGGACCCTCCCGCGAATCCCCCTTTTTCAATTTCGTTGGAACATGATCCAGTTAGCCCCCCTCCAGAGCCTCCCCTTTTTTTCAAGGCCTCGGTGTCCTTTCTCTTCAACATTTCCCTTTTCCTGGAAAACTTATTCTCTCTGTTCTCGGCGTTCTTTCTCTCACTAGGCCAAATAAAGAGTCTTCTTTCTTACTATGACGGTTGGTTGGCTCTTCCCCCCAATACCCTTGGGCCTCTTTACTCCAAGTTTTTTCTGATGGCCCCGTCAAAGCCATCGGCGCCTGGGATTATTCTTCTTTTTCCTTGACGGAAGTTCATTATCGTACGCCTTCTTTGAGCCCTCGTTGGTTTCTCCCTTCTTCGAAGAAGTATTCTGAGCTGCCCTTTCCCCCCCTGATTCTTTTTCTCCTGGTAAAACTCCTCGTTCTTGCGTGAGTCTTACTTTCCCCCCCTGTTGTCCTTGGTTTTTTGGACTTCTGAGACAAGCTCCAATTGTGCGCCCCCCTTTTTTTTCCCCCCCCCAGAACAGCAGTTTGAGTCCCCTAAAAAGAACGGTTCGTCTCCGGAAAACCAGCGGTCTCTCGCCCGTGACCCGTTAGTTTACCCACATCTTGATTATTCTCTCCGGTTTCCCTCCTGACCCTGACCTCCCCATGAGATCTATGCAGCTCACCTTTTTTGATTGTGCCTTCCCCGGAAAGTTCTCCACCTTTTTTCCCTTTTTTTTTTTCCTTTCCTCCTCCTTGAGCGAGATCTTTTTTTTTTGCTGATTTTTCTTTCTCCATTTCAACAACCCCTTTTTAGCTCCCTAATTTTGGCTCTCCTGGTTTGCTGGTTAAATTTTTGCTCTTCCTACGGAGAAGTGTCAATCCTTCTCTTCGCTTTCACTTCCCTTCCTTTGCGACTCCCCGCCCGGCTTCCTTGTGTTTCTTTTGTACGAAACCCGCCCCCTTCTTTTCTTTTTGTGGTCGTTATCAGTGCCACCCACCTTAGACTGACCGCTGATGAAGTATCGGAGTCCCTTCCTCGCTCCTCCATCCTTGTTTCTCCCTTTCTTCTTCATAACTATCACATCTCCATCCGAAGGAGTAGGTTAAACTGGACTCTTCTCTACGCTTTCGACCTCTATCTCCCCCGCTACAGTGAATCTCGGTTTGGTTTCCGTACGCCCCTCCTTGAAACTTTTTCCCTTCCCGCATCCGCTCCAATCCTTTCTTTCGTTCTCCCATAGCTCCCTCTTCTCCGGGGACTGGCCCTCCCCTTACAGATCGTCGGGTCCCCCCCCCAAACAACCTCATCCGTCAGAAACGAATGGTCCCCTTATTGGCCATTTGTCCCTTCCAACGGGCCGCAGCCCTTACTCTGTCTTTATACCCATTCCTTCTATCGTGGAAGTACCAAGACCTCTACTCCGGGTCCCTCTCCCTAAGTTTGATCCCTTCCCGCGTTTTTCTGTATCCTCCTCCTTGAAGTCTGATGGCTCTTCCCATTGGTAAGCTTCTTCGCCAAGGTTCATTTCCCCTTAATCTGTATGGTGACTCCCCCTCGAAGACTGGTCCAGGGAACAGTGGCCATCCCCCTTTTTTTCATTCAGCTGATTCTCCCTTCCACTTCTTTCTGTTTCGGTCATGTGCGGTTACACGAAGATGGTTTTAAAGGCTCTCCTCTCCATGACTTATGTATTTTTCTTTATCTCCTGCACTCGCTGCTGCCACCGCCCTTTTTTTTCCCGCGTTCAATATTCCCTACGGATCTGCGGTCTTTCCGTCCCATAACGTTCGTTTGGTCGCCCCCCCTCTGTAGCCATCTCCTCCCTCCCTCCCTTCGAATGTTCCTTTTGCCCCCCTTCAATGGTATTTTCGAAAGCCCCTTTTTCTTTTAAATATTTTCTTTTCCTCTTCTCCGGAGGACATATTTCCCTTCTATCAGCTGTGCATTTCTTTCCCTCCGTCTTTGACTCCTCTTTTCCATACTTCCTTTTTTGCGACCCCCAAAGAGATTCTCCGCCAAGAATCTTTTCTTTTTGTGCGATCCCTTGCCGCAAAATCCCAATCGTTCAGCCACTGCTATGTTGCCCGACTCTTACCACCGAGAGTGCTTTCTACGCAAAGTTGCGTCCCCATCGTAAATGCATGTTTTTGAAATCCTCTCTTTTTCCACCCTCAAGGAATTCACTTTTTTTATGTCCTCAAATTCCTTTACCTCCCCTTGAGATCCGCAAGTCACTCCCCCTAAGCGCCTTTTTTTACTTAAAACGCTCAATTCCACCCCTCCTCTCAAGTTCTCTCATTAGAGTCTTTGAGGTCTCGTATCCTCAATTGCGGGTATTTTTTTTTTTCCTGGGTCCCAGTGGATCTATTCCCCTCAGACCACCTCACAACCTCCTGCAGTCACTTTCCTCCTTTTTTCTACCCGCCCCCGAGGCTCCCTTCTCCTGCGCCACCCCCCCTCTTTCTTTATATAGCCCTTTCATCTCCTTTCTCTATAAGGATTCCCTCCAAAAGGCCCCCTTCTACACCCGACGCTTGAGAAATTTTTTCCTCCCAAAGTCCTCTTACTCCATCTCCCTCGCAGTCTTTCGAATCCCCCTCTCCTCCTATTGACCCCCCCCTTTTTTTCCCAAAGGATTTTCCCTTCCTCCGAAGATCTTTCCTGGTTGATGTCCTTTCCTCTTCGTGCCCGCTGCGGTTATTCTGGCCATCTCTCTCAGGTCCAACTTTTCCCTCGTAGATGTTAGTTCTTCCCCTCTCCGAAGATACTTTGGCGCGATTACGAGGAAATCTAAGCCGGAATTTTTCCTTTCCCGGGTGACTCCTTTTTTTGAGATACTCGGACATCCCCTCTTTTCGAATCCCCATTGAAAAGCCCCTTCCCCCCCCAAACTTTTAACTGTTTCAACACCGTTTCCCCCCCTCCTACTGCTTGACCCCCCCCTCGGCAACTGCTGAACCTCCCTGACTCCTCTGCACGGCAAATTTTCCTTTCGCAAAGATTTTCTTGTCGAAACTTTCCCCCTCAAGGATACCTCCCTTTTCATATCATCACTTTTTCCAGACCTTTTCCTTGGAGCTTCCCCCTTCAACCTCCGCCCGGAACTTCTTCCCGAGTAATCTTCAGGAGAGTCGTTGGACATTTTTTTTTTTTTAGAGTCCTACCCCCACGGGGCGTTTTTTCCAGAAGCTCCCCCGTTTGACCGCAACCGTCCTAATCCTCCTCCCTTCTCTTTCCTTTGCAGAACGCTTTTTTTTTCTGGATGTGTTTTGGGGTGGGACACCCTGAGCGTTTCTCGGCTCTACTGGGAGTCTCTAACCTTTCGATCCTTTCTATGAGTCTTTTCCCTTAGCTGTGTTCATTTTTCGAAGGTAGGGCCCTCCGCTCCTCCTGTTTTCTCCCCCCCCATCCGTCGCTGAGTCTTTAAACTTCTTTCTTGAGAGATTATCCTACCCTTCGAGCATGACCCTCGCCTGTTAATTATCCCCTTTAGCTTTTTGCCACCGTGAAAATACCTCCTCCTTTCTTTCCATCTAAGTGTTCTTTTCCATCAGACGTTCTCTTTCCGCCTGTAATCTTTTTCGATTGGAGTCCCCTGAAGACTTTTTTTTCTTCTGTCCCTCCGCCAGTGGGCCTCCCCCTAAACGGCCCCCCCCACCGATACTTCTAATGACCCCTCGTTACGCGTGAACCGTAAGGGCCTCTTGAAGTTTCTCCCCCCCTTCCCTAGGGACCTTTGCGCCTCTCGAGACTTTCCTTTTCTTCGAGTTAGCAACTTTTTTTTTTCGCAACGGATAATTTTCCTGCGATTCTCGATATTTCTCCCGCTGGTGCGGTTACTGGCACTTCAGTTATCTCCGTTTTTTAGTTTGGTTTCTTTTTTTCCTTTCTTCCCAATTTTCTTGCCTTTTTTTTTCTCCCGGATCCAAGAGAATGAATTCACCTCTTTCGAATTTTTCTCAATCCCTCCCCTCTCCCAATCTGAAACTTTTCTTAGCTTTCTCGGGCTCTCGCCAAAAATTCGTGAGGAGGACTCCTCCGCATCCCGTTCGATCTCGGTCCCCTTCAACTCTTCCTCCTCCCCAGACACTTTCTCCCGACGGAGGAACCTCCCCCATCACCCCTTCCCTTTTCCAGAGTCTTCTTTTTCCCCTTCATCTTTTTGAACCGGGCGTTGTTAACTTCTTTTTTTTCCCCCTTTGCGGGGGCTTCCTTCTTTCTCCTGATTACATGCCTTCCTTTTCTCCGGCGAGCTTGTCTTTTGACGCTTTTCTTTTTTCTACGGCCTCTTATGATTAGTTCTCCGATAGAGCCTCTAAGACGACTGTTGCGGCCTCCTACGGGTCGCATAGGTTCGATTTTCTCAACTGCCACCCTCTTGATCGATTTTGATTAAGTCCCCCTGGCCCCCTTCTCCCATAAGCCCCCTCCCTTAATTCTTACGTCATACTTTCCTCCTCCAAGCGAGCTTCGAACGAGCCTTCCTCCCCTGATCCAGTTTCATTCTCTTTTCCTTCTCCCCCCCATTTGCGAGTCTTTTTTCGTGCATGTCCCTCCTCCCTTTTGACAAAAACCTTCTTTTCTTTTCTTCGAGATAAAATTCTCCTGGACGGGATTCCTTTCGGTAGCCTTTTTGCGATTTCTTCCTCGGAGAGTCTCTCTCCTCTTTTTCCTTTTCTTTTTCAGAAATTCTTCCTCCTTCTCGATGCTTTCCTTTTCGACAGGAGAAAACATCACGAAGGGTTCTCCTGGGTTTGACGTCCTATAGACTTCCCCTCTCGCTAGTGGTCTTTTCGTGAGTCTAAATTTACCTCCCCTTCTCTTCCTTTTACGACCTTTTCCTTGGATCTTCTCTCCTTCCATGCAATTATCCTCCGTCAGAAGATGTTCTCTTGTTCTAGCCATTTCCTCCCCACCATCTGTGTATTTTTCTTCTCCCATCTCCTTAATACGCCCTATTTTCTCTCAATGCCGGACCCTCGTCTTGGGTCGAGTTTCGAGATGGAGTCTACCCCCCCAAACGATTTTCTTCAGTCATTTCTAGCCAAAGTCTATTCCCACCAGACTCCCTTCCCCTCGGTCACTTTCTTCTTTTTCCGCAAAGAGATGCTACTGATATAGCCAACTCTCTTTTCGGTGAGTTACAACAATATTTTTTTCCCCCGCCACATGTTTATTTTATCCTCCCCAGACCCTCCCTTCTCCGTACTCTTTTATTGCTCACCTTCTCTTCCCCGACGGGTATGGCGCCGCCCTTCCCTTTTTCCTACATTCTTGCGTTACAATTTTGCCTCCCCTTCAGAGTTCTCTATTTACGGACAGCTAATCCTTCCCTTTCCTCCCCTTTTAAAGTCGGTTTCTTCTCACTTTTTGCCCAGGCTTTTCTCTCCTGTTTCCCCTTTTATGATTTCCGTCTCGACGTCCTCCTTTTGAATAATGCCTTCATGCTTTTTTTTGTTGTTCTTCCCCTCGCATCTCTTCCTTCTGATGTGGTTGAGGCACTCTCTCAGGTTCGCTCCCTCCCTTGAGAAGCTTCTTCTTTATGGCCCTTTTTTATTCCGAGACCGCATCCCTTCCCTTTTAGCTGGTCTCCCTTTTTGAAATCTAGTACGTTCCCCCCATGCGGCTCCCTCTCCGTTTCTTGTTTTTTTTTTAGGTGTCTCCTCTTTCTCGTATTCTGCCCTGCTTTGCCCAGTGCATGAAAGCATTTTGCGTTCCCAACTTTCTTGTTCTTCGTTTTTCCCTTTTTTGCTTCCATTTTGAGATGGCTTCCCTTTCCGGTCTAATTCCTCTCCCCTTTTCTCCTTGTGTGAAATGTCAGCCTACTCCCAGCCGTTTTGTTCTTCCCCGACCAAACCAGACCGTGATTCTTTCTTCTGAACCTCTGGTCGTTTTTCCCCTTTTTCCTCCTTCCCAGAGAACTTGATGAGCACTTTTTCCCCCTCTCTCTTCTGCCGGACCCTGTTTTTTTTCCCATTGATAGAAATTATTTCCCCTCTGATGATGATTTTTTCCACTTTTCAGTGGCATCCATAATGATATCTCCTTTTTTTTGTTGAGATTCTCCCTTCTTTGGTCCCGAGCTGATTCCCCTATCCCTTGGAAAAATCCTCCATCCCCATATGTTGAGATGCTTTCTCTTACCTTTTTTCTTTTTTCATTTGGTTCCGGCGATCTCCTCTTCCTGACTGCATATTTTTTAAGGTGCTTCCCCTCTTTCTTTCTCTCCGGATTTCCTCCTTTTCTGGTTTCCTCCCGCTTTTTTTGGCTCCCCCCCCCCAATGGGAGCCTGCGCTGATTCAGCTCGGATCTCTAGAACTATCGGTACGTGGGATTCCCCCAAGGACACCTTTTTTTCTCCTCAGTCACATTCTCCTCCTAAGGATTCCCTCCTCCCCTCTCAGGGAATGTCTCCCTCCTCCTCTTTCATCTGATCTTCCCCTCCCCGATGATAGTTCTCCCGTCCTTTTTTTTCCCACGTACGCATTCCAATTCACTTCCTTTTCTCCCTTAGCGAAAACCTCTTTTAGTTTTATCCCCCAGAGACCCACTTGAATGACTCTCGTAGGTTTCCTCCCCCCCAAAGTCCTTTTAGAACGATGGTCTTTTTCTGTGGCCTTCTTTGATGATCCCAGAGAGCATACCCCCTCCCTCCTTCTGTATCCCGCGAAGGCTCATTCCTCATTTAACCCTCCTCCATTGATAACGCTGTTCTCCTGGATAATCGGTTACAACGACATTGAAAGTTCCTTCTTGGTTCTGCCAGACTTCCCCGGTATTTTTGATTTTCTTTTGCAAGTTTTTACTTTTTCAATACTCTTTCCTTAGGCGACCTTCCCCAATCCCCGTAACTTCACAGTTTATTTCGTTGCGTTTCCCAGGATCTTCCCCTTTAAACGACACTTCATGACGACTTCCTCTTATGTCGTTTCTCATCCTTTATGATAGTCCCCTTCACCGAAAGTGCCCTTTTCCTCTTTTCATGTTCTTTCTGGGATGTGAAATCGTAGTCTGTGCGGCTTTCGGTTCCTCCCAATTGTGGTCTCCCCCAATTTCTCTCCCCCCCCCCCCCTCCGTCAGCACGCCCCCCCTCCGAGATTTTCCCTTATTTCATTGTTTTCAGGAGCCTCACCCCCTCTGGTTTTGTACCTCTTTGAGCTCTCTTTCCGGAGGTCCACTCTTCTTCCACTTCGATCAGATTTGCTAGGTCCTTTTTTTTTCCGATACCTTCAGGCAGGTCAGGTTCCGCCCTTCATGCTCACCCCGCACCGCCTTCTGACCCCCTCTCCCTGATCCCTTTTAGACCCAAAGGCTCAACGAGTTCCTTTCCGTAGCCCCTCCCCTCTCTGTCTGCACCTTTCTTCTCCACCAGCACCTGTTGAGCCGCCATCGATCTAGGGCGTGAAATAAATCTCCCTTCAAAATCCCGGTCTTTTTCCTACCGACTTTTTTTTCCCCCCGATGAGAGCTTCCCTCCTTGAACCTCTCCGGACGCCACTTCTTTGAACTTCCTTTTAGACAACTGATTCTTTCCCCCTTCTTTTTCATTTCGCTCTCCTCTGAGTGCTTTCCCTCCTTGTATGTCTCCCTTTCAAATTGCGGTTCGGATCGATTGTTCTTTTTTTCGTTACGCCGCAACGTGAATTCTTTTTCCTGCTTCTCCCCCCCCTAAACCTCTCGGAACCCCTTTCCCTCTCTTCCGCCCCCACCTCTTTGAATTTTTTTCCTTTTATTCTATATATCCCCCCCTGACTTTCGCGTGTCCATTCCTTTCCTCAAATTCCAAGGCGCCCTTTCTGACTTAATCGGCATGCCTTTCTCCCCCCGCAATAGACGCGGTAAGCTCGGAATTTCTTCCCCCCTGAACTCTTTTGATTTCCGTTGTGATTCCTGCAGAAAAGCTCTTTTCTTTATAAGTTTTTTTAGGCTGGCCCGCGCCGTTTTCCATAGTTTTCCATTTCTTGAGCGAGACTGTCCCGCGACCCCTTCCTGAAGAAATTCTTCTGACGAACCTTTTCTCTTCCTTTGCGGGATTGCGACATCGTTCTTTTAAGCATTAATTTTCTTTTTGACCAAAAAGTTTTCCCCCCCAACTTTCGTGAAACCTCCTCCCCCTCCCCCGTGGTTTAAGATGTTTTCCCTAACAAAGAGTTCATATTCCTCAGGAAACTTGCCTTTCGGCCAACAGTCGTCTTCCGGATTTCCCTTTTCTTTTTTCCTTGCCCTCTGGGACTATGCTTTCTTTTTTCCTCCCCCAAGCAGTTTCCTGGAAAGGTACTCCTTTTTTGAGAGAATCTCTTTGGTATTTTTTTTCCTGCCTTTCTTCTACCCGTGCGACACTTCCCCTGTAAAAATTCTTCTCCCTCTCTTCTAGTAAATTTTTTCTTTTCCGGAGTGATTCTTTTACTAGAGCTGCCCCCCTTTTTTTTCCCAGTGAGAGGATTTCGGGTGAAGGGCTACAACCTTTTTTTTTCCTGTCTTCCTTCTTCGTCGTTTCCTTTTAGTTTGGAGGATCTCTCTTAACGAGTGATCTTTTTCCCCCCTTTTCCTACTCCCTAACTTTTTTTTTTCGCGTTAAAATCGTAGGTCATGTCTGTGTTCTTTAGTCCCCTTCCCCGAAGCTCCCTTCTCGTCCCTTTTGCTCCCTTTTTTCCTTCCCCTCCTCCTTGTGGCGTTTTCCAGGACGTTGTGTATATTCTCCCAGTCACCTGCGCTCGCGTTTGTTTTTTGCACGAATGTTTTTCCTTTAGCCCTCCGAAACGAGCCCCCCCCCCCCCCCAACTTCTCCTGCACCGCGTCCGCTTGCCCGTCTTCCTGTCTGCTGTTGTCCTTTTCCTTTACCGCTAGGTTCTGTCGCACTTTTCTCTGTTTTCGCAACCTTTTTTTCGGCTAAATTGCCTTTTCTAGCGATATGCCCTCTTTATGCCATAGTAGACGCGTGTGCTCTCGTCCCTTGCTTCGAGTACAATTTTTTCTCTTGTTTGAACTTTTTGTGGCACCATCGCCTTCTGTGGACCCCCCCATCCTCGTCTCAGACCTCCCCTCTTCTTCACAGTTGTCCTCCTTCTGGAACTGGAATCATTCCGCTTTCGGATTTCTCAAATTTTCCCCGACGCCATTTTTTCCCTCTCGATCCAGTTTTCTTCTTTCATACCCACTCGTCTACCTAATTCGCTTGCCATAAAAGTGATATCCCTTTCTCCAGGACCTCCTCCTCGTTGGCAAAGCTGTTTACCAGCTTGAGGGGTCTTCTCTCCGCTTCCCATCTTTTTTTTTGTTTTATATGAAGGCCGGGCTAAGTTCCTTTTTTCTCGAAAGAGATTTTGTATTCTCCGTTCCGTTTTCTCAGATTCCTCCTCTTTTTTCCTGATGATATCTCTGTGCGCCCTGCATTGGTTGCAACCTCTTGGGTTTTCTTTGAAGGGTCCCCCTGCTAGGTTCGATTGGGACAAGCTATTTCGCCTTAGGTTTCTTCCGAGATAACTTTCCCCTCCACTAAAACCCTCTCCCTTTATTTAGACGTCCCTTTTTCTCAATCTGCATGCCTAAATTGTCCCTCCGAGGATTTTCTTCTCTCCGGTTTTTCTAACATTTGTTCAAGCCCCCCCCCTTTGCCGTATGCGTTTCCTCTTCGCTTTTCCTGTGCCCGCCTTCTCGGTCTTGCCAATTTTTCGTAATATGTCCCTTTGCTTTCTTTTTCTTTGATGTTTAGGGCCATCCTTTGACTTTAACGGACTTTCTTCCGATGTCCTAAGCCTTGCGGCTCAGGTTTTCCTTCTCGCTTTTTTCCGTGACGCATCTTTTTCCCATCCCTTTTCGAACGAATCTTTTTTCGTTGCGCCTGTTGGCATCGCGAATGGCCTTTATGAGTTTTTTCCAGCGTGTGTTTTCCCCAGTCTTTTCCTCAGAGGATTCCCCAAGGGACGCTGATTGCATTTGAGGATCCCCCCGAACATTCTCTTCCTGAAGTTCCCTCCTTTCCGCAGCCTTTTTCGGGAAGCGATACGAAACATCGGTTTTTCCCCCCTACTCCTCTCCGACTTTGACCATGCCTTTCTTTTTTTTTAGAGTGTCTTTCGAGGGACTTTCCCTCCCATTTTTCCACACGAACGTTTGACCTGCCATTCTCCGATCCCGAAAAAGGCCCTTTCTTCCTCTTCCGAGAGTATACCGTTCTTCTCCTGTACCTCCCTAAGCCAGATTTCTTACCCATCCTCACATTTCCTCCGTCCCATCCTCCTCACACTGAACCTTTCTTTTTTTTTATGGCGCTCTGACTTCCCCGACGGTATTAACCTTTCGACGGATTCTCCTCTGAATGCCCTTTTGCGCTTTAAGATATTCTTTCCGCTCCCAGCCTTCTCTGCCCCACTCAATGGTTTGTAACCTGACTTTGACACTCCCCTTCTAGTTGTTCGGGATATTTCCTTTAGCGTTTCAAGTCTCCTCTTTCTACCTGATATGCGTGTCCGTTTGAGGCGGGCCGTTTTGTCTCGCTCTCTAGTTTTTTTTTTTCGTTGTTGGATTTCTTTGTCGATTTTTTTCAGCCGTGAGGTCTCTAGGACGATTCCCTCCACGTTGAAAAGCTCGGAGTTTCTCGTTTTTCCCAGTTGCATTGACCAAATTTCGAACCCCCTTAGAGTGTTCTCCCCTTTGCTGCGTATTATTCCTTTCCTTTCCTGAGGTCGGCAAACTCCCTCGTCTTGACTCGATGTTGTTTTTCCTTGGCCCTTTTTCTCCGTCGACTTCTCGCCCAGTCTTTTCGATCAGAGGCTCCCCCCCCTAAGTTGTTTCTTAACCAAGACCGGTTTTTAGTCCTCGGATGCATGTTTTTGGAGCGTTCGCCCCCTTTTATGTTCTTCTTTTGATACTTTTTTCTCCGGAACCACCCCCTCCCTGGGATATCCTGGTTGCTAAACGAGATGATGAGTGATTGTGACCCAATTCCTCGAAACTATTCTCCGTTCTGTATGATAAGCCCTTAGACTTTTACTCAAGAATCATCCATTTTTCCTGCTACTAATGGGGTTTGTTCAGTTTTTCCGAGCGCACCGCGTACGTGCTCACCACGTTCTATTTTCAGCTTTCCCCCTTTTTCGCGAATTCTTTTCTCCTAAAGCTCTTGTTGTGGCGCCTCCACCTGTGGACTTTCTGCCGTCGGAGCTCGACGACTATAAGACACAAGCGGAGCCCCTCCTTTCCTTTCCCGGCGAAAGACCCCCTCCCCCCTGAAGACGCTTTCCTTTCACCGAGGGCTTTTGACTTGAGAGAAATCTACCGATGACATTCGCAGGGGGTCACAGGTATACTCCATTCACGACCCCACCAAAAAACCCCCCCCCCCTCATTCTTTCCATGTACTCCCTTATCATGGCCTCGATCTATTTTCCTTTCCTCGACACCTTTTTCTTTGCACCCCCCCCCCGTCTCATACCGATGTCTTTTCGACGGAGACAATTTATCATGTCCGACGTCTCTTTCCCCCTCAAGGAATACGGGAACGTTTCCTTTGCCCGGATCTTTTCTCCTGGATAATGGTTTACCCACGCCATTCAGGGTCCGCTTCATATCAGGGCGTGGCCTGTAATATGGCCTCCCTCGAAGCCGGGCTTTACTCACTACCCTGTCGTTACTTCCGTCTCCTGATGGCGCAATCCGTCACGTAAAATTCTTTCGTGGCGGTTCACGACTTTCCTCTACCTTTTTTTTCGCGATTCCTTTCGCCCCAGGATTTCCGTGAAGCCTCTTGAGGTTACTCTGCTGTGCGGTTCATTTCTCAATCCTTTGTCTCCCAATGTACTCTAAGTCTCCCCCTCGCCCCACTACCTCCTTTCCTTATTCCTAAAATCGGCGTAATGCGCGATCCCACGTTGCGAGCCTTAGGCCCTTCATTTTCCCTTGATTTTTCTGCAAGCCCCGGCAGGTTCCTTTTTTTTCCCCCCGGCATGCTTTGGGGGGGGTTTGGGGACATGTACTTTCCCGCTGTCGCCCCCTATAGTTTTTTCCTTTAACAGGACTTCGTTTCAGCCCTTCCCTTTCTGTTCCGGCCTCTTTATTCCGCCAGGATTAGGCCCCCCCCCCCCCCCCCCCCCCCCCCCCCCCCCCCCCCCCCCCCCCCGTTTTTTCTTCGAGCAGCACCGTCGTTTGTTAGCTTTGTCGTTTGAGTCCACGTTTCTCCCAGGATGCTCGACCTCTTCCCTTACCCTGGTGCAAACTTATTCCTTTCCGCCTCGATCTTTTGTTGCCCTGGCTTTTTCAACCCAGATTCCCCTTTGACTTTTTAGCTCGCTTGATTTAATATTCCTAACCTTCGTCTTTTGGGGGTTTTAGTTTTCAAAATTTTCCCTCTGCGCTCCTTCCCCTTCCCCTCTTTCACGGCCGCCCGTTGCTTGTTTTGAAACCCTTCGTCGATTCCCCCCCGGCGTTTCCTAGCGGAATAGTTCTTTATCTCGATAACTTTCCCCTATACACCTTTGCTTGCCCTCGTCCCTGCGAATTTGTAATTTGCCCGATCCCCCCATGGACGGTATTGCCACTTCTTCCTAAGACGCTCCCATAGCTGGTTTTTTTTTTTCAGTTTCAAGTCCTTTTAGAAGTTTTTTTTTTTTGATGGTTTACGGAACCCTCTTCTGGTCCTCTTCGCCGATTGGGCTCTTTCTCGATCCTCATTCTTCTGGAGAACCCTTGCTGGTACTTGTTTGCAGCATTCATTCTCTTGCCATTCCCCAACAACCTTTTACCCACCAAAATTGTAACCTTCGCCGGTCCGTCTTTGTCAAGTTCCCCCCCCTTTTCAACAGTTGGCATCCACCGGGGGGTCGCCCCCTCTCGTTCCCCGCCACGGACTCCGTCCTATCATGGAAGCACCCTCTTTTCGCCTTTTTCCTCTACACCATGAACCGGTTTTGGCATTTTTTTTATGTTTGGCCCCATTTTTCCCCCTTCTTTTTCCTTCCGCAAACCCTCCCTCAATTCTTCCCGTCTTTTCTCCTTTATCGCAAGTGGCGCATTTGGCTTTTCAGCTTCTAGCCCTTCGGATTTCCGAATTTTTCCCGCTTTCCTCTCCTGTCCGATGATTCTGATCGCCTTTTTTTTTTGCAGTTTTTGCCTATCATATCTTATCTTCCTAATAATTGTTTTGTTGCTGTTTCTATTCCTTTTATTTTATAACTTCGCAGCATCCGACTTGTTCAGATTCTCCTCTGAAAGGATCGTACTTATGATTTTGAGATCTCATTCAGCTTGTGCGCAGGAATTTTCTGTTTTTATATCATGCATCCTTCCGTGAGGAGAGTTGCCTTTTTTCCTGGATTCCTTTGCAAGTGGCCCCACCCAGCCCCCCAAACCCTCTACCCCAAGCGTGTGAAATTAGGGCGTGCTGGTCCTTCTTCCAGTCTTAGGGCCTTTTTCCCGTTTTCCCTTTTTTCTGATACTTTTTCTCGAGGTTTCAACCTGCGGAGAGTGTTGCGCCCGGTCTCGGTTCCCGGATTTTGGTTTGCACCCTCCGTTTTTTTCCCCCCTAGTTTTCGGTAACTTAACCGGTTTTGTTCGATCAGGGATTGCCCCCCTAATGCTCGATTCGCCCCACCCAAGTGAACTTGAATCTTAGCTGGAATAGGTTTTTAAGCGTTCCTACGAGTTACCGTGATCGAGCGCCTCCTCACCATCCTTTATACCCACTCTCGGGAAGGCGTCCCAGAGCGTCTGCTGAACTTTGTTTGGCAAGGAGTGCTTTTTCCTATCGCGTTCGGTATTCCCTTTTTCTCCTCGGGTTTGATTCGGCGGGTTCCGGGTGATCTATTCCATCGAGCGCGATTATTCGCCTACGGGTTTGGTTTTCCTGACAATATCCCTCCCCACAATAGCTGCCCTCTTTTTCGGTTTAAGAGACCTCCAATCCTCCCGACCCTTTTCCCCTCGGCTACAGGTTCCTCCCAAGCCGACCTTGCTTTGATCGGCGTTCCACGTCAAAACAGTGCCCTTTACGCTGCCTTTCTTGCGCCTTTTCCATTGGTTCTTCCCCAGAGATTTTGAGGTTTTCCCCCGCGTCGGGCTCCCCCCTAGGTTTTTTTCCTCCCGTGCGTTCGCACCCGCTGCGGGTTGGATACGTTCCGAGCGTGTCCCCCCGCCTGGCGATGGTTGCGTTCCCTTCGTCGGTTTTTCTGATTCCAGCGGTTGTGGGTTTCCATGTAGACAGTAGGCCGTGTTTGTCTGTGAACCTTTTTCTTGCAGTGCCTTACTCCCCCCTTTCCCTCCCTCTAATTAGGTTTCGATTTACTGGTGTCCACATAGTCCCCTCATACGCGATTATGAACCTGTCCTTCGGGCTTTGAGACCGAACCCGGTCCTCCTTTCCGTTCCTCCCAAGCCGATTTCACACCGATTGACCCTTTAACCTTGCTGTGATTCGATTCTCTCCAAGTATACGACATAAGTTGGTCTCTTCCCCCCCAATGACTTCTCCCCTCCGTCAACTCTTGGCTGTTTTACCCCAAGTGTCTCCTCCCGGCTTAGACTTGCTCCATTTTCTCCGTTTCTTCCCCTTTCTTCTCTCCCATTTCCCCTTCAAGTTTGTTGTAACCCGGACTCTTCTCCTTACTTCTTTTCCGGTTTATCGGTTTATCCCTTTCGTCCTTTCTATGCTTTCTTGCTCTCACAATAGGCCCCCACGCCATCGTTCCTTCCCCCCTGTGGGTTCCTTTTCAACCCCTGACTTTCAGTCCTTCGTTTTCTTCAGAAATCCATCTTGTCAGGTGCGCTAGGATTTTGTTCCCTTCTCTTTTAGTCTACAACCACTTAGTCAATATTAATTCCGATCAGTTTTCTTCTTCTGCAGTTCTTTAGCTTATTTTGGAAACCAATAGTTTTTTCTAACGATGTTGTTTTTCCTTTGAGTACTTCTCAGAGAGACTTCCCTCTCAATTGTGCGGCCAAATTGTAGTGTCCGGATTATCTCCGGAACCTTACTTGTTTCTTTTCCCCCTTTCAAGCGTTCTCACCCCCAACCTTTTTGAGCATGATCTTCGCCAGCATGCAACACTTCCTCCCGATGGATGATGATGATTTTCAATTTTAAGTTTCCCTCCTCCACTATACTTCTTTCCGCCTCCCTTTGCGAGCTCTTTTTTTCCCTTTTTTTTGCACAACCCCTTCTCTTATTCTCGATCTCCTGGTGTTTGTTACAATGGTTTCTGAGAAAGCGTCCCTCCTTTCTTTCGATGGACACGGTTTTTCCCTCCCCTTTCACCCCCTTCCGCCCTTAAATCGGTCTCAAGCCCTTTTCTGCTTCCTGAACACCCAAGGGATCTCCGCTTACTTCTCTTAAGACTTTCTCCCCGCCCCTTTCCCTTTCACGGGGGTCTCGTGCTTCCGTTCGAAGATTTCGAACTTTCTTAGTTTTAGCGACCTAGGTCTTCTCAATCTTCCCCGCTTCTCTTTCCTCTAATTCCGATTCTTCCCGGTCGAAGCCTTGGACTCTCCGGACTACTGCCAGCAGCGTCCCTCCCTTGCCTCGCCCGAGCTTTTCTGGGGGCTCCCCCCAGCCGGTGTTTTTGTCGGGTTTTGAGATCCGCCTCAACGTTCCAATTGAAGACGGCTGGTACCTTTCTTTCCTAACCCTTTACCCCGAATCCTTGCATGATCCGGTTCTGTTTCCTGGATCCTGTCGCCCCTTCCAGTTTTCTCGCTAGGGTTTCTTTTTTTGCTCCCTGATTTCCCCCCCCCTCCGGCTCCGTTTCCCTACCGGGTAAATCTCCTTCTTGTCCCCTCACCTCCCCTTTTTTTTTGAGTCCCTGGGCTTCTTTGGGGTAACCCTTAAGACCTCTTTTTGATATAAGTGAGAATAGCCCCGTCGTACGCCTGCCCCCCCTCTTTTGTTTTTTTTCCTGAGATTGCCTTACCCCCGTTTTGGTTCGGCCCTCTTCCCTTTTCGCAGGTCCCCTCCATGAGCGTGATGTTGTATGACATACACCTTTTTCTTTCTGATCCTTTTATAAGCTTGCATATCTCGAGCTGGTTTTAGTCTTTCAACGATGTTACCTCTGTAATGCCCCCCCCTCCTGTCGCCGACCTCTCTCTTTCTGTAAACCCCCCGACCCCCCGGATTTCCTCAGGTAGTAAGTAGCCCGCTTCTTTCTTCCCCCTCCCTAGCCCGATCACTCTCTTTTCGAGGTCTTGCACCTTCAATACCCCCAATGATCGTTTCCCCCGCAGTTTCTCCTCCTCACCTGATCTTTTCATTCTTGCTCCCGTGAATTTTGCGAAGATCACTTCTTTACCCCCTGGACCAACTCCACTTTTACCCCCCGAATTCTTTCAACGTATGCTTCTACGTAATTTTTTTGAGTACTTTTTTTTTGGATCTCTTTTTTTAGTTCCCCCCCTTCCTCTCAGGTTCTGCTTGCTCCTCCTGGAACCCTCCCAAAAGGCGTAGTTGAATTCTCCTAGAGGCTCTACCCCAGTCACCCTTACTTCTACCTCCTGATTTGTACACCCGAACGCTTCTTTTTCCCACGTACTTTCGATCCTAATCCCCTTTCACAGGAGGAATCCTAGGCTCTGGGAAGTTTCTGGACGCACGATTGTGGTATTTTCCTCCCCGCCATTATCTCGGGCTTTTACTTTGGCCCCCCCTCAAGAAGGAATCATTCATGTCAGAGGCACTCCGTGTGTTCTTTCCTAATTTTCTATCTCCTAAACCCTGGTGACCTCTTAATAGTAAAATCCTTCCGAGCCACGCTGAGAATTTCCCCCGCACCAGTCTTTTTCCCTGATCTCAACTCTTCTTCCCTAGCCTCCCTTGATTCTTCAATGTGTAAATAGTCGCTTTTGGTCCCTCCCCCAGATTCTTCCGAGTACTTTGTTTATTTCCTTTCTTCCCCAAGGGCGACAACCATTAAGGCCTTTTTTCGTGCTCCGCCCCCATCGATCCTGTCTACTTTCATAGTCTCCTCGGCTTCCTCTTCCTGATTTTTTTTTCCCCCTTTCAAGATTGAAAGGAGGATCATAGGCCTCTTTCTCTGCTCTCTGATGGGTGTTCGCTCTTTGGAGGATGACTCCCTCTTTTCCCTGTTGTTGAGATCTATCAAGTATTTTGTCCGGATCCTCATTTTCCCCCGGTCTCTCTCTGATTCTTACGCCTTTTGTTGATACACTTATAAGTAACCTTCTCCTGGCGCTTTCTCTTAATCCATCTCAACTCTTTTTGCGCCCCCCCCCCGTAGGACTTTTTTTCTGCGTTTCGAATGGTTTTAGTCATCTATTGTTCGCCTTTTTTTACAAACCGGTGAACCCCAACGACTTTCCACTCTTTTTTTGGCCCCGGTCTGCTTTTTCGATTTCTTTCTAGGGTCTTTCGCAAGTTGCATTAGAGACTGCTTTCTCAGTTTGTTTTCCCTTCGCTGCACCTGCGCGTCTTGCCCGGTTCTTCGTCTAGCGAATGCCCAGCTCTTGAACCCCTTTTTTTTCTTATCCCTTTAGGAAAACTTGAACGTTGGTTCGATGACGGCATAGATTGCCTTCCCCTATTCGACAATCCTCCCATCTTCAATGTTTTTTTCCCCCTTAACCTTGCCTTTGCTTCGTTTTTGTAGCCTTTTTGCGAGCGTATCGCCAGCATCTCTGATTTTCCCAGTCATGCGCGGTCCAGTCCTCCCTCGTTTCTTCAGGCACCCGCCCCTTTTCAGTCGCCATCACAGGTTCCTTCTATTTGCTGACCTTCTTTTTCACCCTTTGTACCTTTTTGGGGTAATCGCCGTCCTTTCTACATTCCTTTTTTTTTTCTCTGTTGCGGTTTGATTACGCCAAATCTTGTATACGGCAGTCTTTGGATCTCTCCTCCTCGAGCTTTCTTCTCTCCTTTCAACGAAGCTTTTCTTTTTCCACGGGTGGCTTTGAGTTTGCAGGCGTCAAGGAGGCGGACCCTTTCTGATGGTTTCTTTTTATTACCAATGGGGAAACCATCCTAAGACCCCACTTGGTCATACCTTCCCCTGCGCGCGGCTCCTCAGCTGCGTGTCCCCCCCTCTTCGGTGTCCCCTCTTCGTGGAACGTCTCACAACGAATTGCTTTTTAGATTCTATGTTCCTAGCTCCTTAAACAAGGGTATCTTCTTCCTCCCCTGTTTCACGTTGAGGGTAGTTTTAAGGACTTGCCATTCCGGGCAATGGAATTCCCTTTCCCTCGAACTTTTGCTCGCAATGGGCCCTCTCAGCTGCGGTCCCTAACGCCTTTTTCCCCTCCCCAGTTGGCTGAACGTACTTTGGCGTTTGCGCCGTTGACTATCGCAGGGAGCCTCTCTAGTATTAGGTCTCCCGTCTTTGGTGCGGCAGCTTCCTGCCCCTTTCGTCTCGTGACCCCTTTTCCCTCGGCTTGCCGCATCTAACCTTAACTCACCTTTCGAAGTGCCTCCTCCTTCTTGGCCTTCCCCTGACGCGGGTCTCCCTGATTTCCCTAACCTCCTCTTTTTCGGATCCCATCTTCCTTGATTTTTCCTTTAACCCGGAACTGCTCGTCTTGGGTCGCGTCGGGACGCTGAGACCTCATTTTTCCCTTCTGAACGGTCTTGAGGCAACTCAATTAGCCGCACCTCCTCCCCGACGCCCACTCACGCTCTTGCCTTTTTCCCCAGCCCTCTCTTTCTCTGCTCTCTGACCAAGTAGCAGCCAGACGTTTTAGGCATTCGCCTGCCTTCCCCCCTTTTGTTGACCTCCCTTTTCTTCATAGCCTTGCCCCCCCGTGCACCAAATTTATTCGGATGTCCGCCATCCTTTTCTCAGGGAATTACCGACGGTAGTGAAACTTTTTCAAGGCTTCGACTTTAACGACCCCTGTGAAGTGTCCCTACGTTGTGCCGCCTCGTCGATATGCAGCCACGCGAATACTCCTTTAAATCGTCGTGTCCCCCCTCTCCAGTCGCCCTTCCTTCTCACTTTCGATGTTTCCCCTTATCTTCTCGTTGTCTTCGCGGGATTCTCGAGTCGGCCTTGGCCCATTTTCGCGAGTTTAATTATTTGCCGTTGTCTCTCCCCCGGCCACTAAATTTTGTCTCGTTCCCTTTTTGGTTTTCCCTTCACACTACGATCGGTTCGCTCAGTCCACTGTAGCCGCTTGTCTTGCTGATGGCCATGATCAACGAAAAGCAGGACGTTCGCCGCTAGGATTCGTCAGGACTTTCAGTTGACAAGGATGCGTACGTTCCACCAACCCATCTGAGAAATTCCTCCGACTTTCGAACTTTATTCTTCCTTTTCTTTGCCCAGTTCCCTGAGTCGCGGCAAACTCATTCCTCCGCGATGTTCTTCGGTTATGAGAACGATTTGTCTTT
>Ga0179593_1399669_pt1 | contig 23875 bp, 25 predicted proteins | sample CZODoug2_1_08_16_FD_185931 | JGI IMG/M metagenome (GOLD analysis project Ga0179593, IMG submission 185931) | Vadose zone soil fungal communities from Angelo Coast Range Reserve, California, USA - CZODoug2_1_08_16fungal (PacBio error correction) | ecosystem: Environmental > Terrestrial > Soil >... | reverse complement strand
GGAGGCTCTCGCCTTGTCGCTGTGAGGCCGCCAACCCTCGCCCGGAGCGAGGAGGCGTGAGGCCGTTTTTCAGTGGGGGCAGATGAGGGCTGCGGGGGACGGTGGTGGGGGTTCTTCTCCCTGCGTTTTGAACGTCCGTTACACTTAGGTTTGCAGTGGGAACCCCCCCATTCTGTTGTAATCACCAAGGACGTGTGTGCCGAGGACATGTGGCTTTTATAGTTTTTTGAGGGACTGATCTACTGGCCCAACGCTCACTTGTCGTACCTGCCTGCCCCGTGGCGGGATGGTGGCCAAACTCCCCAGCCCCCTCATTTGTGCTTTGCTTGTTGGCTCGTTCCTGATTGCCGTGGCGGGGGATTCTTGACCCGTTATTTCCCAAGGGACCCTGCTGTTCTGACTTTCAATTGGGTAATAAGGACGTCGTGAGCAAACGTTTTTTCAAATTTAAATCGCCCATCAGAATTATGGCACTTCGCTTTTATGCTTCGTGTGTACCGGGAGTTCAGACTGCGTGGGTCGTGATCTAGATTGCAGCAGATATGTGACTGCGCTCGATGATTGCCCCTGGGGCTATCCCAATGGAATTGGTGGATTGTTCTTTGAGTCAGCATTGCTTGTAACGAACGCCCCCTACCGGAGATTTTGGCCGGCTGACTGTTTTAAGTCGGTGTCAGTCCAAATCATTCAATCCGAGTTTTCCGGCTTTGATGGAGCGATTTCTGCTTTCTTTTCTCCGGGTTCGCGAGTCCCCCGTGTGAGGCTTTGCATGCACTGGGTGTGAGTCGGGTCCGCGCCGTTGTCGCTCCCGTCGCAATTTATTTCCTGGATGTTGTGAAGGATCATTTTGGAAGGTAGCGGGGGGCCGGAGGTCTCTTTCCACTGTTGGTTCCCTAGCACGAATTTTTTCGGTGCACCGGCCTGACGGCTATTTAATGTTTGCGCAATAGGATGCTTTTCGACCAGCTTTAGACGTTCTTCAGTCCGCCACTCGGGGCTTTTCTCTCTTTTACAGACGAGAATTGACGGGATAGGATTTGTGGCTCGACGTCATGTGCCCTCAATAAATGCGGGGAATTTTGAATTTTCCGTGATTAGTTTTTAAGAGGCGTAGTTCGATTTTGCTTTTCATCGGCACTTTGAGTCCCGGGCATGGTTTTCGTTGACGTGCAGACCGCACCCTCGCCGTCACCGAGTTCATCGCGTCACCTGGAAGTTTCGACCGTCCTCCAGTGGCCCTGTGTTTTGCCTTCAACACCGCGAGGAAAGGTTGATCGTTCGTCACCGCGGCGATTTTCTTTTCCGTATCCGTACCCGCAGAGTGAATCACGGCGGGCGTGGGGGGGGCATCGTCTGTCGTGTTATCCTCTGGTAGGGCTTGTGTGCAGGTTAGCCGACCGCGTAAGCTCCGCTCAGCGCGTGTTTGTTTTCTGGAAGACGGCTCCGACCCCCCATAGCCCCAGGGCTTTGTTTTTGTGCGATGATTCCCTGTGAGGAGATGTGGCCGGCCTGTTTTTGACGACGGATGAAGGCAAAGCTTAGTCGTTTCGCCAGTGTTTTTAGTGTTTCCATTTATGGCGGGCGTGTTACGCTATCGTTTTCTTCCTGTGTCCGGCTACCAACCCCCCACATCCCTGCGTGTGGGGGGTAGAATCGTTTTGTCGCGGATAGTTTTCCCGTTTGATTGGCAACCGTGGTCGCACTGAGCAAAGAGTGCCGGTGTGTGCCACTTCTCTATTGGGTCCCGTATTCTCTGGGGATTTTTTCAATTACCCCCCCGGTACGGCCGGGCCACCCCACCCGGTGTTGGACACACCGTTTTTTCAGACCCTTTTCCCGCTTTAGAGGGCGGCTCGCTCTGACAGGATTTGATAGAGCGCGATACATCCCCCCCCCTTTGACTCGCCGGGCCGTGTAGTCCACTTATTTGTCAGTTAGTTGTTAGAACTCTGGGCCTTGGTTTGTCCACCCCACCTTAGCTCGAGTCGATTCTTGTTTACGGGGCTGTACCTTCTGTGTGGCCGCAACGGTTTTTCCAGTTCAAAGTTTGCACTTTCTTCTTTTTTTTCGTTTGCCCTGGGGACGATTGGGTCGATTTTCCCGCCGCTTTGCTGTCGGTTTGTTTTCCATTTAAAAACCAACGCCTCCCCAAATCTGAACTGTTTTCCAGGTGATCCTGTTTCGGTATGCTGGTTAGCTATGTCTTGTGGCTGGTTAGTTCTTGCGCCCCCCCTTTGGGTAGTTCTTTTTGGCCGGTCTTCGCGGATTGGCAAGCTACTTGGTAACTGTTTCCCAGGTGTTGCAACGCTTCTCCCTGTGCCTAACCTTCGTCTTCCCACCGGACGCGTCAAGTTTTTTCTTCTGTGCAAGTGCAATTTGCGGCACCCGTCTGATCAGCTTTGTGCCGTGGAACCCCGGGCAGTGAACAGGAGAAAGATTCATCTTTGGCTCAGCGGTTGTTTGAGAGCATGTTTTCCCCCCCAAGATTGAGGCACCCGAGATTGAGAACGAGACGCCCAACCCTTTTCTCAGATGAGGGGAGCCAGATTGAACCTTGAACTTTTAGCCTCCTTTAGGGTATATAAATGGGAGTACGGACATCAGTATACGTACAACCCCTCACCCCCAGTAGCCGTTTGATCTTTTCCAACTCCCCCTCTTTTTTTCCAGAACCACCCTCTCCCCCGGCCACACTCCCGTCAACCAATTTGGTTTCCCCCATTCCTTCCACACCCACCCTATGGCTATACAGGAATAACTTCAGCCCCCATGGTTCTGTTGCCGTGGTGAGCACCACGTGGGCCCCCCCGCCTATGCCGGGTCCTTAGCTAACGACAACACGCCTCAGTCTCCTCACGAGGTACCGGCCGTAGGGCCGTGGTCTGATTCGCACCGATTCGGAGTTCTTGCAACCCAAGTCTCGTATTCAAAGTGATCAATAAGAGCGTCATGCAGCCTGGTGTGTTAATTCTTGCCATCCTTAGGCATGTTGCCTTGATATGTGATTGCGTAGCTGGGTCGTGCGTTCGCGGGCGGTTTTCACCCCTTCGCTGGGAAAGCCAGCGATCGTATTATTTGTGAATCGTTCGTATCACCAATTGTGGCAGATAGTACGGCGCGGCTCTGGAGCCCTATAAGCGGCCCAAGGTTCTTTGCTGGAGTGCGAACCCAACGGGGTAACGGTGTGCCTTATCCTGTCGACCGCAGGGGGGCCTGACAGTGAGTGAATAGCGTCTCCCACAGTTTTTTGGACAAAAGGCAGACCCCTTGTCCCTACACTGTTTTTGCTGCGATCGCAAAGAACGGCGCACGTCTTCGACTGTTTCGGAGTCTGGGAAAGGATGCCTTTAGTTTTTTGACTTCGTACTGCGCACAGAAGTTTTAGAAAGCACCCTGGAATGTTCGACTAGCAAGAGAGACCTCCTGATCTTTCCCGTGGTTGGGAGACGAAAATCGGGAGGTTGCGGTGTTTGGCTCCCGAGGTCTCGTACTGGTGGGGGGATGTGAGTGTCTCCTGGCCGGGGTCGCCGGAGTGGCCCCACCCCCACCTCAAGCTCGGGATGACTGGGGTACCAAGGGCGAGTTGTCTAGAGGTCCACGTGATTGAGGTGTTCGACTTGTGTGAGGTGCAGCGTTCGACACTGTCATTTGCTAACGCGGCGCGGATGTGCAGTCAGCCGGCCCCGTCCTAGATCGCTCTCACGGGGGGAAGCGGGTGCGGACGGCTAGCCGGGGGGGCCACATGGGTGTGTTTGGCGTGGCCGCCGCTGGAGGGATCCTCGTGGCGTGCGGGGTGGGTGCGGGCCGTCCCAAGGCCCGTTTGATCCCCGGGGTCTTAGGCGATCCGGTTGGTGCAGGTGTGGGAGCCTGCATGTGCGAGGTCCGAGGTGTGATCGGTTGGGTGTTCTGGGGTTTCCGGGTCGACGGTAGCCATTGCTTCGTGCTCGCGGGGGCCTCCCTTGTGCGCCCTGGCAGGGCCGTGCCACCGCTTTCCCCCGTCAACAGGCCACCGGTCCTTCCAGCCTCCCCGCTTCGTGAGCTTTTACAGATACCCTTCGGGGGTTCCCCCCGCACTCGGTAACACAATGCCTTTCCGAACTGGGGCGGCGTGGAAAGGACATGCCCCGCCCGTTGGTTGACGGAATTCGTTTTTGACCCCACCGAGGCGTCGGTTGCTTGCGGTGTGAGGATTTTTATTCGTGGCACGGGGGGGTCCCCGGTTACACGTTTTAGTCGGAGGTGGTTAGCGTGGCCCCAGGGTATTTCCGCGGTCCCCGCCCCACCGCGGGCCCCAGCTTCAAGTTTGTTGTCTGCGGCTTGCCCCCCCGTGGTTCCCTTTGGGCCCGACGTGGAACCTTCGGCGCGCCCGCTCTTGTGGTCGGCACTGCGTTTTCTTTTCGCACGGCGAACTTTCCGACGGGGGAACTGATGATGTCAGTTCAGGTCTGCAGATGTTGGAGGTGATGGCTTCCCCCCACGGGCAGTACACTTTCAGAAGTCGGGTCAGGAGTGTCTCTTTAATGCGGGGCTGGCTTGTTTGTTCCGGGGCTGTCTCCCTATCGTGTGTGGCACGGGGCTCGCCACCCGCGTCAGCGCGCTTGGGGCGTGCTAAGGGGGGTTTTGGGCGACGGTGGGCGACGCGGCGCCCCATTTCTGTTACAGGTTGGGCGTATAGGCCAACGGCCAGTTCCTGTGCTTTTTTGTCGTAGAGGCAGTTTTGTTGACCCCTTCGTGGTCAGCCCCCTGTTCAGGCCATCCACGCAATTCAGATATTCTCGGAGGCGTTTTCTTGCGGTTGGGAACGTCCGTGGACCGCGAATTGCGCGGTTGTGCCGTAGAAGGTGGATGTTCCGGTGTGGGGGTTTTGGGTTTTGGGGCTTACCCCTTTGGACCGCCCAGTTGCACCTTGGGCGCGCTCGGTCGTTTCTCCTGTTCTTAGTATTTGCCGGTGGAAGCCCGGACAGCTGCAGAGCACACCCCCTTTTGTGTTCCGCCCGCCCAGTGACATTTAAGCGGGGCCGAATGTTGGAACGGACTTTTTGCACCCCACTTTTTGGGGACCCGCCTCCATCTGGCGCCGGACAATCCCTACTTCTGGACTTTTCTGGTCATCGCGTGCGCGCGCCACAAGGAGATCGTTATCGTCCCAGTTGCATTCCGCCGGCTGTTTTTTTACATCTTTCTCTTCTTTTGTTCAGTCACTTAACGTTGTAGTTGGTGCGTTGAGACCTGGGATGTTTCCTTTTTTCACGAACTCCTCTTTCATAGGTAGAGGGTGTCTCGTTTGATTGCAGATTCGTTTTGCACGAGCGTTTTTAAAGCCAACCGGCTGGTTACCGTCCAGTGTTTCTTCCCCCCACAGTCGGGCGGTCTGTAACCCCTTGGTTGGCTCCCAAGACCGCCGCGCTTTATGGGACCAGGAGGACGAGGTTTCCCACGAAGGGTGCCTCCAGTGATTGTCCTCAGCTCAACCTCAGCTTTTTAACCTTCTAATGACGCCCGGTGGTTTTGGGACTGGGGCGCCTTGTAGGAGTGTTGCCCCCGGGTCCGTCCCGAAAGTCGGTCCCGGGCCGATGAATGCAGCGTGTTTGGCCTTGGGCGTTTGAGCTTTCCCCCCCCTCCTTGACCTTACACTTGACTTTCCTGCCAAGTACGCGTCTTGGTCAGCATTTTGCGGGACAAAGGCCCGTGATGTGCCGTTTGGCCTTATTTTTCCACGTGTTTATTTTTTTCCATCTCGTTTCCCCACAGCCCCGCAGCCGCTGTCCTCCCAGTGAACGGAGTGGGGGGAGTTGCGTGGCAGCGCGCACCCGGGTTCCCCAGACTCTTTGACTGCGTCGCATTGTTGCCTGCTTGGGTTTTCCTTTTCTTGCGTGGGGTTTTGATTCAGGTGGCGCGAGTTGGATCAGGTTTTCTTTTTTTCCCTGGGCGGCCATTCTGTCTGGGTGTGTCATTTTCGCATTGATGGGTTTTCCCCCCAAAGTGTCCATCTGTGTTAGCCCTCCCTGGTTGACCCTGGACAGAGGTGGCCGTTTTTTGCTTTTAAGAGTTTCTCACGCTCCCTGCTTTCCTTCAGTCTTTGTTTCGTCTGTGTTGTGAGCGAAGAATTGCCGTTCGTACATCCGGCTGCCTGAGTCCGGGCGAGTGTCCACCTGGATTCATCTTTTTTTTTTTCCCTTTCCTTGCGTCACGGGGGGGATAGTGCTATGCCGCACCGGTTTTATCAATAGGGTGGACTGAGGGTCGATGGGAGAGTGGGGCGGGACAGGCTAGAATGACAGCCCGGGTAAGTGAGAATTAATGAGTCTGTCGAGGGAGATGGTGTTTGATCGACAGTGCTAAACAACAGGATGGGAGCTTGCGAGAGTGGACTGGTAATGTCACCCCATTGGTCCAGGCGGTAGTGGGGAGCCGCTCCCGTGACGGGCGCAAGGAGTCGTTTGTGTCTGTTGGTTGTCGCGTAAATCATCTCCTGGACGTCGTGTAGCCCCCGCTGTCATAGTCGGTCCGTGGCGGGGGACCTCTACACCTTCCTTTGGGAATCCTGTAGTCCGTCCTTCTTGGCCAGACCCGGGTAGGCTTTGCGTGTCTTTGTGCCTTTGGAGCCCTCTTGTTTTCCCCTTGCCAAGCGCCTTCCAGCGTGCTTATGGTCTTGCGGAGTTTTTTGGCTGTGACATGGCGCCCGGTTATCTGCCCGTGTCAACGTTATTGCGACGCTTGCCTTTCTTCCTGCGCCCGTTTTTTTCCCCGGACCACTCCGCGAGTGCCCCGGCTCTTTGGGTTTGTTTTTTTTTTCTGGGTTGGCTCCAGTTCCATCTGGATTGGATAGATCCGGAGTTTAGTTTCCCCACGCCCCGTGGGCCCATGGGTGGAAAGTAGTTTTCCGGCCTGTTCGGGGGGTCCCCGTTGCGATCGCGACGAGGCCGTTGTGGACACCCGTGAGGTCACCCGTTTTTTTGATTTTTCCGAACTTCGCGCCATATGCGTTCGGGCGGTTCCCCTTGATGTTTTGGTCTCCTTTTTTTCTTTTTTACGAGGCGCTCGACCCAGCTCTTGGAGGTGCACACAGCGGCCAATTGCAAATCCCCAGTATCAGGCCCCCTCTCTTTTATGTCCTTGGGGCGCAGGAGTCGCCCCTGGGTTTCTGATCCTCTCTGCCGTTTTGCTTTTTTGCGGTGCGGCCAGTTTTTTCCGCGGACGTTTGTTTTCTTTTCTAACCACATGCTTTGCCGTTTTTTTTTTGGTTCAATTTCAAGTTGTTTTTACGGTACGGCTGGCCTTTTCCTTTGACGGGCGTTTGGGAATGGTCGCTTGCCCGGCACATTCTGTGCATTAGGTTTTTCCGCTGTTGTTATTGTTCGTCGCCCGTTTTATTTTGAGTTGAGAGAGGCCGGGTTTCCCAGAATGGCCGTTGGGGGCCCCTCATTCTTCCGTTTTAAGGTTTTTGGTCCGCATTCCTTATTTGTTCCCGGGTGGTCAATGTATCTGAAGCAGATTGACAGGACGGAGATCGCCCCTGGAACCCAGCCTTTTTCGTCCTCCTGCAGGGTCGGGTTCCCATCACCCCGCACACACGGGGAGTCTGGTTTTGAAGGTTCGCCCTTGCGTGCGTTCTACGCTCTTCGCTGTGTAGAAGCATAGAGGGGGTGGGCATCTCCGCCTTAATAGAGTTGGTGACGAGATGGGGTGTAGCGAGATTGTTCTGGTTCATACACGATTACCAGGGGGTGGTGGCAGTATTCAGGTTACGGAGTGCGGTGCCTCGCGACGCGGATACACGTGGGCGGGACCACGACAGGTTCTGGGAGTGATCACCAGGCTGCTATGGGACGCGCAGCGTATTGCTGGAACCCACTCCAACACAGGACTGGCTGTTTGGACACCGCTCCCTCGCACCCCCCCGGGGTTTCGGCTGCGTGGGGTGGTTGTTCTCACGGACTTATAATTCGCAGGATGGGCTACGGCGGGTTGAGGTGCGCTCCGGTTAGGTGTGGCGGAGGGCGGGCATAGGGAGTCGGCAGCGGTCGGGATGTCGGTTATTGGGGGCTGCCGGTGGTGGGGGATTGGGGTGGGGTGTGTGTGGGTTCCCCGAGAGAGATCCCCCCCCCCCGAAACATTGCGGTGCTTTTTAGTTTCCCATGTGAAGACGTTCTCCCCCCCTACTGCCGTTTTATATAGGGCGAAGGTCTTCATCTTTTCTTCCCGTTTCCAGTCGGTGCGGTTTTAACCTAAGTGGGTCCATCGGGCCCTCCCGTCAGTCCCATAGAGATATCTTACTTGGTGTTTTTTTTTCCATCGGTTGCCTCCTTTTTTCACAATCAAGGACGGGCTTACTTCACCACTGCTCTTCCTTGGTTCCTTCGCCGCGGAAGCCAACGCCGCCGTTCCCCCCAAACACGTTTTTGTTCCGGGTCTGTTGCCGGTTGCCGGTTTTTTCGTGGTCGCCGCATGCTTTTCTTGCCCGTAGGCATAGTCCCGAAGCTGGCCCGTTGCCGCCTTCCCCAGTCATCCTCTGTCCATCCCTGCCTCGACGGTCATTCGAATGCTTCGACGGCCCTGCTGCATTTTTTGTATCAAACTTTCAGTGAGCCTTCCGTGCCCTTTTCTCGCCCTTCCCAACCCCCGTTCATGCGACGCTCGGGGCGTGTCTTGGTGGTTCGGTTTTCGCCCCCCCCTTGGGGCAGGGTTTTTTCCCCGGTTACGTCCTCATAAAAGGGGTTTCGCTGGGGCTCCGTCCAGCATTCTGCCAGCCCCCCCCCCTCGCTGCTCCTGGGCATAGTGTTATACTCCGTGCCGTGACGAAGCAGTGTCGTTGCTTCGAGTACGGGGCGGGTTTCCTACCCCCGCCCCCTTGCCTTCTGTTGACATTTCTCCAGTTAGGAATGCTTGCCGTTCGGGTTTTTTCATCTGCCCCCCTGTTTCCGAACGTGCGACGTGGACTTGCGCCATACCCCAGCTCTCATCGCTCCGCCCTGTTGCGCGGTAGGTGGGCCCCCGTCACGGTCGCGAGGCTCGTCCCTGACTTCCGGGCGAGTCCCGGTCCGCATGGTTGGGATTGATCTTTTTTTAACCCCCCAAGCCCGTGTCTCCCCTTTTTTCTTTGTACCCCTTAGGTTTGTCACTGCGAATCTTATGAGCCCCATATGAATTCGTCCCTTCACCCCCTGTTTCCTCGCCCCCCTCTTTCCCAGACGACGGAGCACCCACATGGCAGCTTAGTCCGGCCACTCAAATTGTGCAGCCCCAGCTCAAATTTTTTCTCGTTTTTCAATCAGACGGATCGACCTCTTTGCCAATTCTGTTATCTGAGGGGGCTCTGAGTCTGCTTTCGTCGACCCCCCAGGCGTCCCCGCCCCAAGTAGGAGGTCTTTTTTTCCCTTTCCCACCATGTGGCGACCCCCTCCCATTCTCCCATTCCCCTGGGCTCTTTGCGCTGACTTTTTGCCGCTGCGTTTCACAGCAGGTTCACCAAGTGCTGTTTACCACTTTTCCACCGAATTCTGAACAGTTTGGCTTTTTGCGCCCCCTCTCCAATGACCCGTCGGCCTGCCCTTTCCCCAAGTGGGAGATCTGATCCCCCTTCCCTTTTTTCTCATCTCTGCTCACTTGACATGCTCGCAACCCTCCCGGCTTGTTGTCTTTTTTTCCTAAGAGGAGTCCGATTCTCCGTGCCAGTTTTCTTGCGTCCCCCCTTCGCACTTTAAAGATCATTTGTTTTTGGAATTCCCCCTTTCCCCACGGGCGCTAGGGTTTCGGTTTACGTTTCTTTTAGGCTTCCACCTTTTTCCAACGCCGGCAGCGCCCCTTTAGTTGAGGTAAGATTTGTTTCCACACTTTCGGTACACATCTTTGTCGGGTGTAACCGGCATTTTGTGCCCTCAAGGGAAATCCAATCTCAGCCTTTCTGGATACCCCTCATCTAATGAATTTCTTGGGGGGGGTTTTTATGTCCTCTGACAGATTGAATAGGTGACTGCTTTCTATTTTTTGTTTTAGATCAGCTCCCATTTCACTTTGTTGTGTTTCGTGTCTTTTAATACCTTCTTCAGGTGTGAGCAAACTCCCAGAGCCTTTTGACGAAAGGTTGGAGAGTGCTGAGGTGGTGGATGGTCTTGGATTCGTGATGTTGGCCGGGTTCCCCCCTCTCTATGCGGCTATGAATGTAGGTTTCCCCGGCCGGGTTTTTTCTTTGTTGCCCCCCCCTCCTTTCCTTGGAACTCCAATGAGTTTTGGGGCTTTTTCTTTTGAGGGTGTTCGATTAAGCTTCGTCCCCTTTCCCCGCCCGTTGGTCTGGTGGAGTTGTCCCCCCGAAGGTAAATGCTAAGAGGGCCGTTTGCGAGAGGGGTTTGGCCGAGCTATCCGTCACCAGCTTTGCTTTGGGTCCCCTACCCAAGACACACCTGCTTTGTTGTCGCACTGAGGGGCTTGTCAATGGTTGTCCTCCAGATATTCCGAAACCCTTTGGTGTCACTCCAGTTTCATAATAATCAAGTGTGAAATTGCCCCCGTCCCTTTTCCCGTGCGAAGAGATTATTTTGTATGAGGGCTCATTCCCGATTTTCATGAGTTGACTCTTTGGGATCCGAGACTGCCACTCACGGGATTATCCCCTGTTTTTTCTTTGTTTTCTTTACCGGGGAAACCTGTCAGTAAGAGATCTGAAGATGGCTCGGCGAAAATAATAAGAAATTGAGGCATTCTTGAAGCTTGTGCCTCCTCCCCCCCTACGCCCGACCCCATTGACCCCTCCCCTTGCGAAGCCTCGCCCCAACTCCCTCCACCCCCCTGGTAGAAGTGGCCATGCGATTTCTTGTCTTTGTCCCCTTAAGCCACGATTTTTGAGCCTTGTTTGCACCCTTTTTCGTTTTTCCGTCTGCCTTGTTGTATTGATCTTCCCCGATGGCCTTCCTGTGCTGCTGTTTGACGATTTTCTGGTTTGTTCATAGACGATCCGCTTTTTTCTGCCCTTCTCAAGTACCAAGCCTGGTACTGTTTCTTCTATTTCATCCCTCGGTATGCGCTTCTTGATTCCCACTGTGGGAAATGAGCCGGTCTTTTCTTGGGCCGTGGGAATAGACACCTACGCATTGAAGTCTGACTTCTTTTACGGATTTCTCGGATATGCCATGAATCCCTCCACTTTCTCCAAAGGTTCCCCGATTTGTTTTTTTTTTTTACCACTCCTCACCAAACCTTCCCCTCCGGATTTCCCCGTTTTCCACCCCGCACTTGTTCGTTGTTGATGTTCAACCGGCTGAAGTCACTGCTGCGTCCTGCGCCTTCTTCTACGGTCCAAGTAGGGCCTCCCTGGTTGAGAAGCCTTCTGCTTTAACAACTATTGCTTGTCCCTGGGAGTGAATCCTCCGTCAATAAAGTGTTGGTTTTCCGTCCCATAGCCCCAACAGCCCCCGCTGATCTTCGGTCTTCCGTTGGGATGGAGCGGCCCAATCTCGGCACCCCGTTGCCAGTTAAATGACGACTTCTCCCCCCCCCCTTCTCCCTGTCTTTTCGATTCGTGAAGGCGCGGCGATCCCTCTTCTTGTCAATTCCACAGGGTCGATCCCAACAAATTTTGTATTTGGCGCCTAAACTTAACGGGCACAACCCTTCCCCCCCTTGAAGCCGTTTTTTGTCAGTTCCCGATTCGACGGGCTCGCGAACATCGCGTTCTTCTTTTCAGTTTTCCTCCGTGCACGTTACCCTTTACTGAGAGTCTCGTTGTCTGCACCAATCCAGATCCTCTCGTGGACCTTCTTGCTTGGAGGGGCGTCTTGTGCCCGCTTTGCCATTTTCTTTGTACCAGGACCTGATGTCTTTCTTCCCTCCCTGATGCATTTTCCCCCTCCCCACGGGTGGTTTGGAATATACAGAATTTTTTTTCCTTCTAATGTTACTTCCTGCTTTTTCGGTGTTTGTGTGTATCTGCGGCTCGTTTCTGGTGTCGCTTCCATTCTTTCGCCCTGCTTTTTCACGCGCACTGTACCTTCACGTTTTTGTCCACTTGCGCGTGGTAGTTGCTCTTCCCCCCTGGATCACTTCGACCTTTTTTCGTTAACGCACGCAGTTGCACGTGTTCAAACATTTTCCTTTTTTCCCTGATGCTCTCCTCGTTTTGTATGTTTTGTCCGCCTTGGTCACCATGTCTTTGGCGTCCACGCGCACCCCCCCCGTGGAATCCTCTATTTGCGTCCATTTTACCCGGGTCCCTTTTTTCTCCGGGTCTGGTTTCCGCCCGACCCTTGCATCCCCCACCCCCCCCCCCCTCGGAACAATCAAGGCTTGCCGCTCCATGCTTGATTTCCAATCCTATAACAACCCCACCTCCTTTTTTTCCAATGCTCCGCACCACCCCTTTTTCCTTTTCCCCCCCCAAAACCAATAAACCACCGAACAAGGTCCCTTGGCCGTGTAAACCCAGCCCTGGATGCCGTTCTCGATCAACCCCGAAGGCAGTCTTTTGATTTACATTAGAGCCTGCTTCCCGGCGATCTGCCCCTGTGCATGGTCTAACTTTGACTTTTTGAGACCTTTTTTCAACTTGCGACTGTGCTCCTTCTTTCTTGGTTTTTCCTCTTGGGATTTTTTTTTTTTCGCGATTTTCCTGATTTAAAACCTCTGTGTCTCTCCTCGACGCCCATTGTTCCTTTTTGATCCTTTTTTTCGCAGCGTATCGTTCCGGCGGTTTGATTCCCCCCCCCCCCTCAATTTTCCCCTGCCATGATGGACCAGACGTACCCCCCCCCCCCTGTGTGCTGCCCCCCTGACCCGGTGGGGGGCACCTCTTTTAGCCTTTCTTACCAGCGACCCCGCCGCCCCAAACCTCCCACTTGAAGCCCCGTGCGGGCGCAGCAGGCCCAGGAGGATCTTTTTCCTTCTCTCTTCTTTCCTCCCGTCACGACCCACGCGCCCCATGTTTCAAGTCAGCCTTCGGCGTTTCCTGTTTTTGTTGACGGGCTCAAGTGATTATGTCCAGGCTAAGCGCCCCGACCCACGGGTGGCTCCGCGCACCCCAGCGCCCGCCCCTTTTCTCGCTTGGCACCCTGAAGTGTGCCCCCCCGGTGAGAGTCGTACCACAGCGATGCGGAACGTCGTTTGTCATCGAATGAAGGACGCTCCCCTCCCATATCCCCCTTCGTATTCGTCTATTGAGACGCGGCTTCTTTTTCTCGGAGTGAACCGCTCTGTCGACGCGTTTCCCGACCATCTCCTGTGCCGAAACCCGCACCCTTTTGCCTTTCCGAGGTGTTCCCCCCTTCTGGGCCTCCAAATCCCTACCGCCCCATTGGCTTCTGGGCCTTCTTACCCCCCCGCCATGTCAGCCCTGGGTCCTTTCCATCGTTCCTGGAACACCCCGTTTTCGCCTTGGCGTCCTCGTCCTTTTCCTGCCCTCCCCCCCCTCTTCTGGTTTTGCCCCACCGGGTCGAATCCCCTCTTGGGCTGAGGCTTTGTAAGGCTGGTCCGCGCCATTCCCGCTGTTGGTTGAACCCCCCTTTTTTTTTTACTCCTTGTCCACACACCACACCAACGAAAGTTTCCTATCTTTGCCCCTCCCTTTCGTATATAAATTTCCGCGATATTGATCTGTTCCCCTGGGATTTTTTTTTTACGTTTGCATACACTAGTTTCCGTTTCGCCGGGCAGGGGGAGTCGGTTCCCCCTGACCTCCCCTTTTTTTCCCCACCGAGGGCACCTTCCAGGTGTGCTGAGCGGTGGGGGGATTGTCTAACGAGAATTACTTGGCCTCCTGTGACGTCCCCCCCTTTGTACATTAATGTTTTTTTCTGGCCTTTTTGTTCACCATCTTTTTCTTTTTGGACAAAACGCCTTTTTTTCTCCCTTCCTTTTGGCACGGGTCCATATTTTTTTCCTTGACATGCTCCTTTCCTTGTCTCCCATTGCTGGTTTTGTCCCCCTTTTTCCCCCCTTCGCCCAGACCTTTCCCCACCACGTCATCTTCGAGTACAGGTTTTTGTCTTGCATCCAGCAAGCTTGCCCACTTGGGTTTTTCCATTCCATCCAATTTGTTATGAACCAAGGCTTCCCCGTTGGCCCACCTGTTTTTTGAACTCTCTCAACCCCCCCCTTTGACCCCCTTCTTCTTATCCTTCCCCTGGTTTCTTTGGTTTTTTCCTCTTTGGGCCCAAATGAACCTCCTTCCGCCTGACAACCTCGATAGAATAAGTACTTTTCTCCCCCTCTTCCTTTTCTTCCTCCCCCCTCCCCTTTGTTGTTTTTCGATTTATTCCCTCCCCCTCGGTGATCGATGTGATTTTTCTTAGTCCAGAATCTTCTTGGGTCGCGACTTCCGACGATGAAATGGTTGGTTCTCTCCCCCCCTCGTTTTTGAATTGCGACCAGGGTGCCCCCCGCCGCTTTCCCTTCACCTTTTAGTCCCCCCCCAACAGTGAGCGATTTTCCGTCGACCACGCACTCCCCTTCTCCGTCAAGATGGGGTACGTTTGCTTCTTTGGCCCTTTTTTCTAGCCGGGGCCCAGACCCGCGGTAATTTTTTTTCATTTGTTCGACCCCCCTTTTTCAATCCATTCGCCAGGGGGCTGCATTTTCCCCCCCCCTTTCTGGAAAATTTTATTTATCATTCCCAAGTTCACTCTTTAAAGTTGGTTCTCTTCACGGCCTTTCCCTTGTGGGTGACTTTTTTCACTCCCCCTCATTGAGCTCCCTTCTCCCCCCCCCCCCCGTCCCCCCGCTGCAGGTCAACTGGCTTCTTTGGCCCTGCCACCTGTCTGTCGACGCCTGGCCCGACTTTTCTGCTTCACTTTTTCTTCCTTGTCTTGCTGAAGCAGTGTGCGCTACTCCCATGGTCTGATTTTTTTTTACGAGAGTGCATTTGCTCTATTGTTTTGTCGTGCCCCAGGAACCTTTTTTTGCCCCCCACCGTTTTTGACCCCTTTTTTTCGCGTGCGTCCAATCCCTCCCTTACTATTTCTTTTCCTTTTTTTTCCCTATTAGTGTTCACTCGGTTTTTCTGCCAACCTTCTATCAATCCAGAGTGCCGACTCGGGTCCCCCACGCACCCTTCCCCCAGTTCCCCCTGTGAGTTTTCCCTCCCCCTCCCGTCATGTTTCCTTGTCGCGCCAGAGGTCCCGTTGCTTTGCCCTTGTGGGTCAGTTTTTGACTCTCTGTCGACTGTCCCCTTCGTTTGATACTGGTTTTTGCGGTTTGGACCAGCCTTGACCCAGGAGGCATCTTCCGCAATGAATTCAGATGAGTCACCCGCGTCTCACCCCTCCCGACTCGTTCGTTTATCTTTTGACCGCCCACCCTATTTTTTCGTGTCACTCTCGACCCGCTGGAGCTGATTGTCACCCCAGTTTCTATTGGCTTTCTCTACTTGGGCTGAAGTCAAACCCCCTCTCTGTGTCCTTCTTCCCTTTAGATGTGAGTTAGTGAGCAGTAGACCCCCCCCACTACGCCCCCTCTTAGGACGCGAGACGTTCGTCCCCCCATCCCCTGGATTCTTGCGGTGGAGTGGGTGTTGCGCTGAGTCTCGAATTGCGGACACAAAGTACCCCGTTGTTCGCGCGCAGTCTGTTTTGGCCGGCTGGGATCTTTTTTGGCGTAACCAACGCTGTTTTTTTCCATTTATGACCACTTACAAGGGGTGGTCATTGATCCCCTCCCCCCCCCCTTGCTCGATTTGTAGGGGTTACGTCCCCCACCTGAGTTTTTTTCCCTTCTCTGCCTGATTCGGGAAATCAGTCCGTTTCTTTCGCAACCCAAGGCATTGCCCCAATCCCCTTTTCATCAGTGTTTTTAGTTTCACTTTTTTCCCCCCTAACTGTCCTTCTGACACAACCTCCGTCAGGATTGATCCCCCGGGCTCTTTTGGAGCCTGTTTTCCCAGTCCTTGGAGGTTTTTTCTTTTTTTTTGGGGAACTTCCCCCGTCTGTCTTTATGGATGTGAATTTTGCATATTTTTTTAGCATTTTTTTGTCCAAAATCCCCCCTTGTGGCGTCTTTTCGGACGTGGTTATGAACTTTAGAAGGAATCCCCTCCCTGGCCCGAAATGGCCTTGCTTACCTTTTCTTTTTTCCCATTGTCCCCCCGTGGGCAGTACTGTGGGTGTTGGGCTCTGTCTTCCCAGGCCTTTTTTCCCAGGAGTGTCTCACCAGCCCCCCACCCCTCGTTCTTAGAATCGTTCCACACGGACCCCCCCCTTGGATCTCTCTGTTGCCATTTTACTGGAGTCGCCCCCACGTCCCTAGTGCTAGTCCTCCCGGGCCATTTCGTGCCCCGTTTTGACCTTTGTGGTCCAACTTTTCCTCACGTGCTGCGTCCCTACAGGTGACCGTTGTTACTCCCACTGGTTCCCGTGGTCCCGCTCCCCCACCCAACCGCCCATTTGGACTCTTAACTTTTTTGAGCGATTTAATTTTTGTTATCTCCCCACGTTGGTCGGTCCCCACTCCTTCGTCCTCCCCCCCCATTTTTTTTTTTGCAGGGTCCTGTCTGCTTCCCAATTGGCACGGTGGTCAGCTGGTTCTCACTAGTCTTTTTTTCTTTCATGTCTCGCATTGCTTCCTGATTTTTTTTTTTTCCTCCTTTTCAATCCTCCCATTGTACACGGCCGTGCTTCTGCAAGTTTTTCCCTTTTTCCCGTTCTTCGTCCCTCGACCGGCCGTTCGTGGACGTGTACACAAAAAACTTTTTCCGCCTGTGTTCGTTTGCCCGGGAAGGTAGGAGCACCCCTTCGCGGCTGGCCGTTCTTTTCCTGCCCATCCCCCCAGCTGACCCATTCCCCGGCCGAACGGATTCTCGTAACGGTTTTTCCGTCTGGTTTCCGGATCGCCCTAGAGGGAATGGTCCCATAATGTTCTTTATCGGCAGATTCCCCCCCACAAGGACCGAAGCCTCTTTTTTTGATTTTGGTGGCTATTTGTCGGACACTTTTTTCTTTGGCTGTGTCTGCCCGAAGAAACTGTAGAGAATTTTTTGGCCTCCCCCACAAGCGTTCTCTTTTCCGGGATTATTACTGCGCATTTTCCTCCCACTCCTTTCTTCGTTCCCAGGGTCCAATTTTCGCCCGGCTTCTTGCCCATTATCCCTTACTTCCCCTTCGTTTTTTTTCCCTTTTGTTTTGCCCTTACGGCCCCTTTGGTCAAGTGCTAAAGGCATGTCAGTAACCCGCCTCCAGACTCCTGCCTACTGGCCTGATTTCCCCTGGCGTCCCAGTTTCAGTCCGCGAGCGTCTCCTATTTTTGCAGCCGTTGATGATCTTACGGACCCCTAGTTTTTGCTACCTTGACCCCTGTTTCCCTCCTTTGAAGCATCCGTCTGTGTGGCCCACCTGATTTCCCATCTCAGTCCTCTTTGGCTCCCAGGCGACCACCCCTGTTGCTAGCTCCACCCCTTTGTTTTCTTCCAGCCCCTCAACTTTGTTGCGAAAGTGCACCAGCTTCGTTTTCACTTCGTCAAGTGCTTTCTCTTATTGTTCTCGTCAATCCCACTAAGCCTCCGCTGGGGCTTTCTTCTGGCAAGTGGCGTGTACACTGCGCCCCTACACGAAAATTACCTTTTATGCCGTTTGTTGCGCTTGCTTTCAGCAGTGCCCCTTTTCTGCACTCGCCTTTTCTCCTGAGTCTTGAGCTCAGCAGAACAGGCGGACACAGTCGTTGGCTTCTTCCCTTTCCCCAATTCTCCACTAGATTTGACCACTTGACCGACCTCGAACCCAGTTCTTTGCTGTCTCACTGGTACTACCTAAGCTAGAAATATTTACTTCCCCACCCTTCCAGCCCCCCTTTATTTGTTGACGCCCATGATTTGGTACCTGTTTCCCCCAGTTAGTTTGACTTTTAACCAACCTTCCCGAAATACCTTGTCGTGCAGGAATGTTTACACTGACGTTCTTCCTGCCGGCCGAATTGAAAGTTTGATTTACTCTTTCCAGTGACAGGCGCAGAGTGGTGAAAATACCCCCCTTTGCGTTGGTCTATGGATTTGCTGCAATCTCACCCTTTGACAATATATATTTTTAACTACTCGCTGTGTCTGGATACTTGGTCTTCTTTTTATTTCCGCTCATTCCTCTCCCCTTTCTCAGTATCGATCAGTTTTTACACAACAAGACCCCCACAAAGGATCCGCCCCCTTGGGCCCCCTCGTAGGGTATTTTTTCGTAGGCTTTTTACCCAAGGTTTTTTACACGCTATCTCGCTGTTCGAAGTCCCTCTAAGGTTGACTTTCCCGTTTGAACCCCCCCTTTGGGGGTGTTTTGGCTGGACCACCTCAACGAGTATGTTCCTTTGGTTTTCTCTTTGTTGGTTTGTGGGGGTGCTTTTTTGTTCCGTCTAGTGTGTCAGTTACTTGCGTCCGGTTTGTGGTTCTTCCTGCAACTCCCCCAACTGAGGGCGTTGCGTCATGCTTCTGTTGCTGATAGACCTTCTGTCCCCCCTTCACCCTTTTTGCCTGACTTGTAACCGTATGAATCTTCCGAAACCTTTCTACTCACACTGTTTCTCGGCCGCTTTCTGCGAGATCTTATAGCCTGCTTTTACTTCCCGAGTTTCCAGAAGAAGTGTCCTTTGGAACGCCTTTCAGCTGTCGCTCACGTCCTTTTGTCTTTGACTTTTCCAACGCATGTCCCGGAATCAACCTTTCGGCGCCGTCCTGTCGGCTCACTCATTAAGCTCAATTTTTGGCTTCGCCTGTTGCGAGCGAGCCCCCTTTGAGCGTTCTGGAAAACTGTTTTTGCCCGTCCGTGTATGGCTCAATCGCTGCTGAATGTGACGATTCAGTTGGTATCAGTTCGTTTTTTTTCTTTTTTTCCCCGCAGTCAAGCGCAAAGACCGTATCTCACGCGGCCTTCGCTTGACTGCATTCCCCGCGTTTTTTGCCTTCCTTGCAATCGGCAGTGGGCGTGACCTGTGAGCTTTCTGCCATCCTTCGTTCTTTCAAATGCTCTCTTTTATGAACCACCGTCCCGTACTATTTACGGAAATCCCGTGCGCTTGGAGACCCATACGATTACAGTTGTTTTTCTAGAGGTATGAGGCAAATCTGTAGGGCGGCTGGTAAGAAATTAGCTGAGTCTGTCCATATGGGCGGCGCGATCATGATATTTCATAACGGGGAAGTTGACTCGAACCAAATCCCCGCTGAGTACTGAGCCGGTGCTGACGCAGACCATCGTCCCAGTTTTTGCCCCTGGCGAAAAATCTCCCTGCGTCCGCTTCTCCTTTCAGCGAATTTTTCTTCGCCACCCTCCCCCCACCCCCGGTCGATGCATCGTAGTTCTGGGAATTACCCCCTTCGACCCTTCCCCAACAACACGTTCAGTTAGGTCTCGTTTTCCCCTCCAGGACCCCCCTCTTGCCTTATTCAGTAAGCGCCGGTACTGAGTTAGTAACTTTGAGCACCAATCCTTCCCATTCGCCCAGTCTTTTCCTTTTTAGTCGTTTTTTTTCCCCCCACTTATTGTCAATAAGGAAAGCGACATTGCGAGGCCTCGCTCTTCCTAATTTTTGAACCCCCTCCCCAGAATCGTCTCATTTTTCATACGGGGGAGCTGTTTGTTGTATCTGCCGGCTGCCTCCGAGATTTATTTGAGTCACAGTTTTGTATGTACTGCCAAATGGCTTGATCTGATGATAGCAAGACGCGTTTACTTTCCCTCCTATAATCTTTCTTGATCACCCCTTCCTTTTTTCTTTTAATTTATCGACTTGTACAAGTTCTTTGCTCCCGCTCCACCCCCCAGACTTCAGCATTTCCCTTTTCAGGGCATTGAGGTTGAAATGGCTTGAGATGCTAAGGTTCCTCACCCAATCCTTTTTTGTCGTCCCCCCCCCAATCGCGTCCTCATATAAACCTTTTTTTTTCGACTCCCCGTCCGTCCTTTCCCCCCCCCCACCCAGAAACCCGGTTCGCCCTCCCCAAATATCGCGCTCCCGCCCCTAGATGGTGGTATTTTTACACTGTTTCTATTTCCTAACATGGACTTTGTGCTTTCCCTAGTCCTTTTCTTCGACAGTGGGGCGTTCTAGACTTCTTAAACATAGGTGTCCTCCTCATCGGACTCCCCTGGAATTTTGTCTACCGGTCCCCTTGCTTCTTGACGAGCATCAGCATCCAACGACTACTGCCGACACCAGGGGGTCCTCTCTTTCGATGTCGTTAAGTTCTCGCCCGCAGTCCACGCTCGTCCGACGACCGGTCTCGCCAGTTTCATGCTCGTTGTGGGGGCGAGCCTTGCAGGAATTCTCCCCTCTTTTCACATATTAGGAGTTGTTATAAAACGGGATGTCATTCGAGCCATCGTCATTTTCATGTCAGTATCTCTCCCCAGTAGTGAAGGTTGCTCTTGCGACCCCAATCATGGGCGATCTCGACCCGGTGCCGGGCCTCCCCCAGAGTTTGATTTAGCGAGAGTCGTTGCCTCCGCCAGATCTCTCCCCGCTCCCCCTTCCTCGCATCGCTAGGTGCTCCGAGTTACCAATTCTACCGCCCTCCTCCAGGGCTGGGTCACTTAGACTTCCTGACCATTTCCGCGCCTCCTGCGTGATTGGAGCAGTTTGTTCCTCCAACCAGACACCGGCTGGCATCCTCGCGCGTCTCTGAGCACCTCACCTTGGCGACCCATTTGTTTGGCCCACTAAAACACCTTTATTCGCCCTTGACTGAGCTTCGGCCCGCCTCTTTGATCGCTCCCACGGCAAAGAATACCCCCCACCTTCACCGTTCATGCGCCGTCCATTCTGTTGCTTCTCTTCCTGGCCCGTTGCCCCCCACCGTCCTTGCATCTGTGCGGAGGTTGCACGGATTAAAATAAGTCTGCTCGGCCACCCCTAATTCCCTTATTATTTCCCTTTTCGTTGCTTGGCCTGTCCTTCAAGCAAATGCGGTTTTGTAAAAGTCTGAGCAGAGAATGTGATTCGGGCCGTGCTCCTCACTTTTGATTTCCTGTTGTTCTTTCCCATCTGGCACCCCTTTTCCACCAAAACGGCATCTGAGGTCCTGGATAGAGGCCCCCCTTGCTCCCTTTGGGTCTCTCCCGCCCGTTTTTTCATGTTTTGCACCCTGTTTGAGCCTCAACTGGCTCGCAATCTCGATCGTTCGGAGGCACCTTCTCTATCATCGATCTCATTTACCTTTTTAATCCTTCTTTTTCTCTCTATACTTTCGTTTGTTGAGCTATGGAGTAACGAAAGCTTTCGAATAGATGGAGAATCTTCTTTGGGCCCGATCCTAATCCTTTCGTGGATCTCCTAGCTGTCTTTCCAGTGAGCCGGCTCCAGGGTTTCCTTCCCCCACCATGCATTTTTTAGACCCACTGTCCCCTATTGTTCTCTCTAAAGCAGCCACCCGAATATGCAGGGTTCCGGGTTTGAGCCCCGCCCAGCCCCCGGATCTCAGAGAATGAACCTCCCCCGCCTTCGAGCGTTCACACCCTCCCCGAAATGCCCTCTCTGCCAAACCGGGTGACGCCCATCCTGGACCTCTTGTTAGAATCCACTTTTCTTCTCGCTCCAACATCCACAAACGCTGTAAAATGGAAGGTGGATTGAACACCGGTTATTCTCTCAAGACTTGCCTTGAAACTGCTGTAAGTGTATGCGTTGAGATTTGGATCGGCAATTAGCTAGGAAGGGCTATGTGTTTTAACCAAACACGTTCGCCCACCGTAATTCCTCCCATCTCGCGCTCTTCTTCGCAGCTGTTACAGGTGTCGTACGCAACTCGAGTCCCTCCGGCCGTATGAGGTCCATGACCCAGACTTCAAGTCCGTCTGAGTCGCTATGCCCTGACTAAGGCATGGCGGTCGAGGGTGAATTCTTTCGAAGATACCCCGGATCCCAATTTTTGCTAGCGGCCTGTTGAGTCAACGTCTTTCGCGCTCCTCACGCTGCCTTAAACGCTTTTAGATATCTTCTCATCTCTTTGCCCGATTCGTTTTACTGTAGTCTTGAGGGCGTTGTTCTCATCCCTTGGAGCCGTCCCCGAAATGCTGATTGCCCTGTGGAAGGCCAAGTTTTCATCCCCACTCCGCGCCTCGTTCGTCAGATCTTTTTGCGCGTGTTCGCGGGGCGATTGCGCTCAGCGTGACTCCAATTTCCCCCTTTCCTCGCTTCTCTTTTCTCTGTCTCGGCGATCACGTAAGGCTGATTCGCGCAATGTATGATACCACTTCCCTTCTTCTGCGCTTCCCCGGGGCCCTCTCAATACCCCCTCAGATTTCACAGTCGCAAAAACCGTATCGTCGATCCTTTTTCCGATTCCGCCGTCGCCTTTTTCAATCTGGAAGGTCGGACTTTTCCCCTGCGTTCATGGAAACTGCTGTGACGGTTTTCTTTTTGGGGAAATAATGTTGACCTTATGTTTCGGTTTATAGACTCCTTACCGCAATAGAGGTTCTGGGATTGTAATCCCCTTCCCCTCCGGTCCGGTTTTCCCCTTTCGCCCCCGTATCTTCTTTCGTTACTGGGTGTTCCTTTCGCCCTTTTGGACCCGGCTATAGGCCCCCTCGTCTCTCTTTTCGTCCTCCCCCCTGTCAGCCACGGATACTATTCTTCGGCTCGGCGATGGGATAGACGACCTTTCTATTTGCCAGTGGACAAAAGTAAGGACCGCGGGGCCAGTCTTTTGAAAGCTCGAAACCAGGAAGTCGATCAACACGAAAGCGACAGAGAACCCCGGAGGATTTCACGCTGCGGGCTCTTCCACCCCGCAAGTACCCACACGTATGCAAAGAGCATTCCTGTTGTTCATGTCCTGTCCTCCCTCTCGCTTCCCTATCCTGATTTCAGTCTTGTTTTTTATCGATGAACTCTTTTTCAATTGGTACGTTCGATATGAACAAGGATTTGTCGAGTTCCGCGGCAATTGGGGTACAAAAACCGTGTGATGGTGCCCCCTTTTCCGTCCGTGTGGCCAAAGACCTTCCCTGGCATCTCCCGTTTCCGTTGAACTGAATCAATCTCCTCACTTCGATCCTACTCATGCGTGGGGTCATGTCACTTTTGCCTAATTCCTGTTTCTAGGCCGATACACACGAACTGAGTATAGCCGTGGATTCTGTGGAGGTTAGGCAATGGCTGGAGTCGTTGCCCGGCCCTAGAGCCGGATGCCTCCCCCGTTATTCGACATTTTCCGGACGAAGGCAGTATCTTTGCCTTGCTACAGTGAAAGGGTTCATTATTCCCCGATATCGGCCTTGTCTTCTTTCTTGGTCCCTTGCCTAAGGACGCCGACACCTTTTCCCCAGCCGACCCTCCCCTCCTCGATAGGTCGCCAATCGCTCCCATGCGCGTCAGATCGCCCGGATGAATGCACAGCCGGGCGGTTTCTAGCCGTCCCTCCCCTTCCCCCCGCATACTTCTTATTACGTCCACCCCCTCTTCATCTTTCCCCAAAGGGACCGAGCTCCACCAGTTGTTCCAACTCCAACTTGCCCGCCCGACTCCCCCCCCCCTCCACTAGCAATAGGTTGGATTGATTTGCTCCCAAATCGCCTCCGCACCGCGTTCATCTCCCCCAATTGTTTACCGCCCGTCTGCAATCCAAGTTTGAGAGCCTTTGGGTCCCCCGCCCTAGGAAACTGCTCCCTTCTTCTCTGAGCCCGCATAGTTCGCCCCCCTCTCCCGGCCGCACGTCCCCGGAGTTGATAGCACTTTCAGCTCAGATCTTTCCCCCTGACCGCCAGCAACCCATCATGGTCCGACCCTCGCTTCCCTTCCTGAACCCAGCATTGCTGGCTCTCCCCCCTTCTCTATTCTTTCCTTCTACTGTCACCCTGCCGCACATCCTTCCTCAGATGTACCGGTCAAGAATCGCGGCCGAGGCGTCCCGTGAGCTCCCTGTCCCTCTCCCTACGCCCTCTCGCCGTGCGAGGTGGCTGCAGTCCGCAGTTTTTTT
>Ga0179593_1794329_pt1 | contig 23876 bp, 31 predicted proteins | sample CZODoug2_1_08_16_FD_185931 | JGI IMG/M metagenome (GOLD analysis project Ga0179593, IMG submission 185931) | Vadose zone soil fungal communities from Angelo Coast Range Reserve, California, USA - CZODoug2_1_08_16fungal (PacBio error correction) | ecosystem: Environmental > Terrestrial > Soil >... | reverse complement strand
TCAGACCATAGGCCTCGCCGTTGCCCCGAATAGGCCTTCCTTTGACCTCTCCTTGAATGGGGTCTCCCCAGTTAGGTGTTTGTCTTTCGAGGTCTTCCTCCATACGGTGGCTTCCTACCCAGCACCCCCCCGATCTCTTAGTTTTCTGCGCCCCGCGCCAAAGCCCCCCGGAGGCGTCAGGTTCCCTGGGAATTTCCTCTTTACTATTTTTTTTCTTTTTTTGATTCTTACGTGGCCTTATACCTGTGTCCTCTGCTCTGCTTCAATCTTGCGTTCGCCGCAGCAGGTTCCTTTCAGCTTTTATAATGTTCTGCACCTTTTTAGTGCTTTCAATGCATCGCGTCACCGGGTGGGAGGACCTCTCTATATTGGAGTCGAGCGTCCCCTGCATCTTTTTTTTCCCATGTCTCTCTCCGGTCCCCCCCCCCCCGGGTTCTTTAGAATGGACCTCTGCACTGTCTAATTTTTTCGTCCCCGAATTTTTCCCTTGGACTTTTTTCCCTGTTCCTTCAGGGGGGGTGTATTTATAACCCATTTGTTTCCCGTGGATCTAGGTATTCGAATCCCCCAGTGGGTCTTTTTTTTGTCCTCCGATTTCCCTTTCCCTTACTTCCTGCTAAGTGTCCACCCACCTCGTTTTCCCAGGCCCATTAGACCCCTTCTCCCCCTCTATTTTCCCTTTGTATTTCTTTTCCTCTCAGACCGCCGTTCTCCGACTCCCTCCCCTTCGATGCCCTTTTTTAGTTCCTTTTTGCGCCTGACCACAGAACCCCGAGGGTCTCATCTGAGGAAATCGCTCTGTCATTTTCTCCCCCCTCCCTTTGTCCCCCCCCCCCCCTTTTCCTTTTTCCATATACCAATCTGCCTTGAATTTCTTTAGTCGCGCCTCATGTATTTTCAACGCTTTTTCTCCCTTATTCCAGGAGACTTCCTTACCCCCTTTGTTCAACCTTGATGGGATCCTGCATAAATTTTCCCCCCCGTTGATCTTCCTTTTCTGACTATTTGCTCATCGGAGTTCCTTTGGGTGTTTTTTGCCAGTTTTTTTTCTAACTTCCTCCCCCCTCTGCATCTTCTCCTTGCCCCTGGCCCTCAAAGTGGGGTCCCTTTTTCTTCCCGATGAAATCCTTTCTTCCGACTTTTTTCCGATGCAATTTTCTGCCCCTTTTATCTCCTCTCTCTCCGAGAATTCCCCTTCTTCCTCCTTTTACCGTTATGAAGTTTTTTGGCTCTTCCCGCCGCGCTCCTCTCTACATTCTTTCATCTCCGCGTTCTATTTGTTTCCCCCTTTCGTTTCCGCTCGTCCTTACCCCCGGAAATCCCTTCACTCCTCTCTCCGCAATGTCTTTTTTTTTCCTCTTATCTCTGCCGAGGCTCATCTTTTTTTTTTCAAGGTCAAATGTACTACCCCATAAACCTCTTTTCCCGACTTTTTCTCTGGAAACTTCATCGCTTTTAAAGACTTTCCCTCCCTTCCTTATTTCTCTCGGCCGATATTCCTCAGGCACAAGAGATTTTTCCTGTTCTTTTTTTAAGATTTCTTCCCTCTAGGTCTCTCTGCACCCTTCAGCCATTTCTCCTTTCCCGGTTTCACCGTTCCGCTAGAGGGGGACCTTCTTAGCGTTTTTCCAAGAACTTTTTCCTTCCTGCTTGCATCCTAGTATTTTTTCCTGAGTCTCTCATGCGACCGGAGTCCAACTGGAAGCTTTCTCGGGTTTCCTTTCTTCCCATTTTCTTTTTGTAAGTCTCTTTTTTCCTCCATCTTCACTCAGTTTTCGTCCCCTGGCCTCCTTTTTCAACTGACGATTTTCTTCCTTTTTTTTCCCTTCATGTTTTTCCCCTCAACCTTTCAGGTTTTTAAGTTCCGTCGGTGATAGATCTCTTTTTTTTTTTGGAACTTTTTCCGCCGGCCTAAAAACTTCCCGCCGTCCGTTGATCTTTGACTCCCCACAAAAACCCTCTTTTGGCTCTAGTCTCTGTCCGTCTTTCCCAGACTGCAAGACTTTCGGAGGCTCTTTCCCTGGATTACGAGAATTACGAACTCCCCTTTTTTTCTTCCCTGGTCCTTGGGTCCCGTCTGTCCGGGACCTGCCAAGACTTGTGCCCCCCCTTTTTCTCTTTGCAGCCCTGCAGAGTTTCCACCCCCTCCTTTTTGTCTCTATCGGCTTAGGCACAAATTTCTGGGACGGAGCGTTTCTCGACCCCCGCCACCTGCGCCCAGTCCCCATTCCCCCAGCCCCCCCGTTTTCCCTTTTTTCGTATTTAGGATTTGGCTACTTCCTCCCCGGAACCCTTCCCCGGTTCCTTCAGTTTTTCGATTCGTACATTGAACCTCCCCTGCTTCCATGTACATTTGACCCGGGCCTCCTTTAGGGTTTCCCCCCCCTTGGAATTATTAATTCCCCTGACCCAGGTCCTCCTCCCACCCTTTGACCCTCGCTTTATTCAGTTTTAGAACTCCAGCTTTTTTTGAGTGCTGTTTTCTCTCTTCCCATCTTCCCAAAACCGGGGCTTTTTTTCTCCCGGAGATCCCTTTGGGTTTTTTTTTTTTCCCGAGACGTGCCAGAAGCTTTCTCCAAGATTTTTATTTCGAGGTGCCGACTCGAATTACATTCGCCCTTGTTTTTTATTTCCGCCAACCTTGCGGTTTTTTTGAGGCGAGTCCTCACCCCTATGCGACTTTGGCGATCAAGCTCCAGCCAAAGTCCTTTCGGACCAACCCCTGCATGCCCTTTGAAGGAAGTCTTCAGCGTGGCCCCGAGGCGAACTTTTTCCCGCAGAGATCTTCCCGGACTTTTTGATTACTAGTCCCGGCCCCCCCCCATTTCCCACAAGCACAAGCCCACCGGGTCGCCGGATAATCACCCCCCCGACCTTCTCCCCTTAGCCCACTCGCGTCTCCCCAATCCTTTTTAATACTTTGCCCCACCCCCACGAACCAGCTTTTTGCAGCACCTCTCTCTCTACAACGCCCCCTTCCTTCTGCTTCCATTTCCCCCGTTCGGCAAGTTTCCTTCTGGGGCGGTTGTAGTTACCAGTTGCCCCGACCGGTCCCATGGGGATCCGCAGGTACAGGCCTTCTAACTGCTAGAATCTGAATCCTTTTCTCTTTACCCGGAGGGCCCCACCTTGAAGACCTCTGCCTAGACCTTGTAAAGGAATTGAGAGAGCTCCGCTTCCTGTCTTTTTCGTGAAGACCAGACCGCACTTTTTTGTTTGAGTTAAACGATTTCCTATCCTGCCCCCCGGTCTTTTGTACGAAATTGGTGCCCCTTGTTACTTTTCAAGTCGCCGGGTTTCCTCGATCTGTAAGAAGTTTTTTCCCCCGCCTGTACCTCGCCTTGGTTTTACAAGGAACCCTAAGTTTTCCGTTGTTTCCCCTTACTTCACTTTTAGCAGCTTGGATTTTTTTTTCTGGAGACCCTTAAGCTTTTTTTAGTCCCCTGAAATGTTCTCTCTTTTGAAAAAATATAATTCCCTTCATCAACTTCTAGAGCACGGCCCCCCCTGGTTTGGATCTTTGCGACTTGTTACTGCCTACTTCTCTTTACTTTTCTTCGTATTTGGTTCCTACCCTCCACGGGGAGATCTTGATCCCCCCGACACTTTTCCATCGAGTCCCCTAGATTGTTTTAGCCCAGGTGAAAACTTTCTCCTCGACACCCCTCCGATGTGCTGCTTTACTGTTGAAACCCCTCTCTCGTCGTCCCCTTCTGGTTCCTTTTTTAACTCTTCTGGCTTCTCCTTTCTGATATCCATTCTCTCAGTTTTTTCTATTTCCATTCAGGAAGAATCCTAGGGCTACCGTTTTAAATTCTTTAACCCCCTTCCTATCCGCCCCGAGTTCTCCCAACCCCAAGCCCTCTGGACGGCTCCCAAGATATCGGTTTGTCTGATACACGTCCCGTAAAACTCTGTTCATTTTCTTTCGTCTACGTTCCCCGCTTCGTTGTCTTTTTTTTCCAATGCTCCCTACAGCACTCTTCCTAGATTTTTTTTTTCATAACCCTCAGGTTCGTTTTATTTCGCATCTGTTTCAGTTTGCCGTTACTTTTTCCCTCGGAGAAGCCTCCTATTTAGTCTCTTCGTATTTTCCAGCGTTTTTTCTTCCCTTTTTTCTCTGCGGGTGTATGTAGTGACCCTCGATCCCCTTTGCTCTTCACTGCTCATGCGTTTTCAAACCCAACTACCTCCTGCGCCTCACGCAGGGGTTTTTTCTTTTTAATTTCGGCACCCCATTTTTCTTGTGTCGTTCAACACGTTCGCCCTTGGTCCCCCTACCATTTTCCTCCTTTCCTTTTGAAACCCCCTACACCTTCCTACGAGACCATGGTCGATTTTTTTCCTGACTTTCACCTTACTCTTGTGGTGTTCCAAGACTTTTCGAGCAACCTTAGTTTGATTCGGATCTTCTACTCCCCTCACAATTGACCCCATGTTCTTCCACGTCATCTTTTCCCGATTTGTAGTTTGGACTCTTCCTTTTGCTGGACGTCACCCCTTTCTTTGGCGCGAAGGTTACGTCGTTCCGCGTTGTTCGCTTCTCTCATAACGGGCCCTTCAGTCCTGGTTTTGTTGGCACAAATGTGTTGAGCTGTTTTTTGCCATTCTTCCTCTAATTCCCCCTCTTTTCCGGCGTTTTTCAATTACTCTTTTTTGTCTACACCGAGTGTTTTTGCTCTCCGCATCTTCTTTGACCTCCGTGGCTGTCTCACTCACCACCACCTTAGCTCCATGTTTCTACTGAAGCTCCTTCTAGGAGTCCACCATCTTTCCGATTCCTTCGCTGTCTTGTGTTGTTTTTTCTATTGACTTCCAGCCTCTGCATTGGTAGCGCCTAGCTCCTTCCTAAGTTCTTTTGGCCCCGTGAGGGCTTTTTACTCCCCGATTTCTCTTTTATTTCTCCACGTTCCCCGACTTCACCAAGGTTTTTTCAGCTTTGGAATTCCCTTCAAGCCTTCCTTGAGCTTTCTATTGAGGACTTCCAATTTTTCCCCTCTGGGACTTAGGACTTTCTAAACCTCTAAATTCTTTTCTAACCTTTCTAGCTCCTTCTGGACATTTCTCGGTTTTCCGTTTTCTTGTCACATTTTTCCCGGGCTCTTTTGTTTCTCTTCGTGTTTTATTATGGCGCGATGTTCTTCTTTAGCGTTTGTGAGCTTTTTTATCTTTGTTTTGACCTCTTGGAGGTTCTTCTGACCTCCCTCAGGTTCCTTCTTTCGGCTCTATCTTTCCCTCTTCCTTTTATTTCTTGTCTCGTTTCTCGTTTTTTGGACGGTTTTTTTTCATTGGCGATTGCACCTTCTTTTTCCGTGGTTTTTTCGTATCTCCTTGATTTGCTTTCCTCTCGGTCCCCCTGCAAGCATTTTTGTATTTCCAACGCTTTCCTTGGTTTATCTCAGTTCCTGGGCTTCCTGCAGACCTCCTCCGCTTGTCAGAACCTCTACCGCCAGGTACTTCGACCCTTTTCGATTCTTTCTTTTGAAGTCGTCTTTTCCCCCCAGTCGTCCCTTTTTCGAAGGCCGGGTCCACTATTAAGGCAAGGTCTTTTTCTTGCTCAATACGGTTCCCCCCCCTTTTTAGAGGCTCACACCCTCCTCCCAGTGGTGGGTTTACTGCCCTCTTTTTCGTCAACGACTTTATTCAATACTTACTTTTTTCCGGACCTTTTCTTTTCATAGCTATCGCCTCCCTCGCCCTTTGAGTCCAGATCCTCCCCTCTTGATTGTCCTTGGACCCCTCATTTACCCCCGCTCTCCCTCGGTCCTTGACCCCCTGCGGGTGTGACTTCTTCTTAAGTTGGCAGATCTTTTCGAGAGCTCCCTTCCCTCTGATGTCATGGCTCTCTTTCGGTCCACGGCGCAATTGTTTTTCTTCTTCGAGGTTCTTTTTTTTTTTTTTGGGAGAGAGATAATCTTCATCCACATTCCCTTTTTCTTCGGTTCCTTTCCCCTTTTGAAGTTCGTTTTCCCCCCAAGAGACCCGCGGTTCCCGCCTTCTTTTCACGACTTCCGCACTAAGGGCCTTTTTTCTATAGACGATGTATCTTTTTTTCCGCGCTTACTCTGATCTCAAAGTCTTTTCCTATCTTCTTTGGGCTCTCTCCGATTTTTCTTCTTCCACATGCATTCCCCCCTAATGACTTCTCTATGATTTTTTTTTGCTCCAGGTATTGCCTTTCATCGTACGAAGGCTTCACTTGTTTTTTCATTTCGTGGAATCTTCTGCATCTCTTCAAACTTCACTCTTCTTCCTTTAGTAGTTCCCGTGAAGAAAGAGAAACTTTCATTTCCCCTTTAGAAATTCCGGGCTTTGGGCTTCTCTCCTCCTCAGTGGAACCCGGCCTTTTCCAATTTCCTCCTATAATCCCAGGTCCCTCCCTTCTTTTGTAGGAACTCTCTTTCGTCCTTCCTTTGACTTGTGACCTTCCCCGCCGTTTTTTTTACCTTCCAATATCCTTACCTAACCATCTGCTTCCGAATCGATCCCCGTAATCGAGAAAGTTCGAGGCTCTTTTTTTTTCTGTCTCCTTCTTTTCTTGAATCCCGGCGCTGCCTCCCTGAGTTTCTTGCTAGACATGTCCCTCTCTCCACAAGGGGACTTCTTCCTTCCTCCTTAATTTCTGTGGGATCCCGATCAGCCTCCCAGCGTCTCCCCAAGCAATTGCAAAGCGTCCGCCACCTTCTTGGCCTCAAATCCTGCAGCCCCTTCCTTTCCCACCAACACCCGTCTCTTCACCCTCTAGCGTAGACCCCTCTTTATCAGTTTAAACTTTAGACTAGACCCTCCCTTTTTTCTTGTTGGGTTGAGTCTGCCTCCCTCCTTGCTACTTGGAAGTGGATTTGGGAATTTCGTTTTCCAGTTCCCTTTTCCTTTTCCCATCCCTCTGTCCGCCGCCCCCAGTTTTTTTCCCGTCTCTGACTTTTTCCGAGTTCCTTTTAGAATCTGATGTTGCATGCCTCCCGATCCCCATGAGTTCTCGTTCTTATATGCTGCTTGATCTCTCTTCAGTTATCCTCGGAAACCCAAAGACCCTTTTTTCCCAGACTTCCTTTTCCACGTTTTTCCTTGAGTCTTGCCGGGACCTTTTGTGTAGTCCTTCTTTAACAACAATATTTTTTCCCTTTTTCAATCCTTTTTTCCCCCGCTGTCCCCCCCCCAGTCCCTCCCCTGGTGTCCGAGATTCGATTCTCTCCTCCCTTATGGTGCTCTGGAAAATTTTTCTTCCACAGCGATCCCCCCCTGAGCCCACCATTGTTTTTTTTTTTTTGATCCCCATCATCTGCTTCCAAACGCGTTTGCCCCCTTCTTGTTAACTTTTTCCACGAACTGTCCGACAGTTTTCACTGCCTCTCGCAACTTTTTTCTTGGAACTCCTCTTTGTCGAAGCAACTTTTCTTTTTTTTAACACTGTGTTTTTCGAGATTTTTCCCCCGAGAGCCAATTCTTTTCTATGCAACCTCTATTATTTTTTCCTTTCCATTTCGTCGGAGCCCCCCCCCATTTCCTTTTCCCCTGATGCCTCGATTTGCATGGATTCTTAGCGTCTTTTCCTTCTCGAGAACTTTTCCAGTCTCTCACTATTTTGTGCTTTCCTTTCCTTTGACCAAGAGTTCTCTCTCCGTTTCCCCTATTCCGCGGTCTTTTTTTTTTTTTTAACCTTCCCCTAAATTCTTTAGAAATTTCCTAAAGCGATTTCAGCAGTTTCTTCTTTTTTTTGCCTGCTACGTTTCCCGGATTCTCGAATGTGAGTTGTTTCCCTTTCTACCCCAAGAGATCCTGATAGCGCTTTCCCTCTTCCCCGAGGTTTTTTCTGCCGTTTTTTCCTTCTTTGAGCGAATTGCCCTTTTTTCCTTCCACTTTTTCTACCGGTTCCCTTTCCCTTCCCTCGAGGCAATCCTTTCAACAATTCCCTCGTAACCCCCTTCTTCAACCGATCTTTTTCCCCACTTGTGCTGAACCTAGGTTTTCGTGTTTTTGCATATTTTTTCCGCAGATTCCTTTTCTTTTCGTCGGGTACTTCTGCGGGACCCCTTCTCTTCCCCCCTTCTGTTGTTTTCTCTCCCCTTCTGATTTCATTCTCTCCTTTTCTTGTTTTTGTTGCAGATCTGACTCTCTGCTCTAAAAAATCTCTCCCTTCTTCTTCTTGTGAATTTTTTCCCGAGTTCGGTTCTTTTCCCAAAGACCTTTTCCCCCAGCCTTCCAGCTTTTTTCCATTTCTTCAACTCTTAGTACCAACCTGAGCTCTCTTTTTCCCTATATCCTTTTGTTTTCCCTATATACCTTGTACCCCCTTTCATTCTCGTCTACCGACTCCCTGATCTAGGATTTTTCCTTTCCACGGAGACCCTCCCACCTCTTTGCGTCTTTTATGAGCTCTTGAATTCTTTTTTGATCCCTTTCCCTTTTCCGCCCCCTACTTGTTGTAAACTATCCTTCCCCCCTTCTGACCATGTCTTGTTTCACGTTTGTTTCCTTTTCCATGCACTCTTTTTGGCCCCGGTCCCCTCAAACTTGCCGTTTCCCCCTACTGTGAGTTTTCATATCCCTCTATTAACGCCTCCCTATCTTTGTTTCGCCTTCCCATGAAAATCGTTTGATCAAGCTCTGGCTTTTTCCCCCCGGTCGCCTTTTTTCCGTTGGCCTCTTTTCGCTTTCTTCCGTCTGTGCATACTTGGTATTCTCTTTATAGTCTTGAGGCTCCTCCTCTCCACCCAGATTCTGAAAAACTCTTTTCCCTTGTCCTGCACCTTTTCAATTTTTTCTTTGGATCTCTTCCTCTTAGCCCTTCCTTCCGTCTCAGCCATCGGTGTCTTTCAGGTCCTCATATTGGGTGGATAGTTTCCTGTGTATCCGATTGGCATTGCCATTCTTGCGTTTTATTGGACAGTCGGTTCCCTCTTCTCTTTAGTTTCTCCTAATTACCCGTAACCTTTCCCCCAGTCAGGATCTGGGGGGCCCATTTTTTTCTTTATCCCTCCTCCCTTGTTTTCTCGCTATCTGCGACACACGGACCTCTCTTTTCTGACCCTGAACCCTCTGTCCTTAATTTAACCGCTTTTTTTCCAAGGACCTTCCTCTTTTGTGCCCTTTTCGTTGAATCTTCGCTTTTGATCCTTTAGCCCCTCCTCCTTTTGAAGAATTTTTTTTTTGACTTCCCCCTTTTTTTCTCAATCTTTTCGCAATTTCTTCGGCTATTCTTTCTTTTCCAACGCGCCTTTTGGGCATGGCGTCTTGATCCCTTCTTTACGTTCAGCACCTGGGCTTCTGGGACTTTCCCCCCCTTTCTCTTGGAGTGTACACACCTTTCTTCGAGCGTTTTCTCGATTCCTTACTTTCCTTCCCTCCCTTGGCTTTTACTTTTTTTTTTTTCCCAGGTTTGTTTACTTTCAGGGAGGTTCCCCCTCTGTGATTATGGTCTCGCGTTTTTTCCCTTTTTTTTACAGCTTTTTTTTTGACCTTTTCGTTCCTTGCTCCCAACCGTCCCCTTTTCCCCGATTTAGAGTCTAATTTTAAACTTCTTTCCTCTTCGCAGTCTCTTCCCCTTCCTTTTATCCTGGCATTTCCCCCTTCCGTTTTTGGAGTTTTTTTTACTCTCTTCTTTCGTTTTTTCCTCGAAACCCTCCTCTTCTTAAGTTTCGTCCTTTCACCGACGGCTTACGGTTTAAGTTTTTTTTTTCCTCCGCCACGCCCCCCTTCCCCTTTTCTTCCGACCTTCTCACCTAGAATTTCCTCCCCCCGGTTTCTTTTTTTTTTTACGACCTTCCGAAACTGTTTTGATGTCCCCCGTCCGGCGGATTTTCTTCCTTCAAAGCTCTTTTTCTTCCTGGATTAGCCCCTTTTTTCCGATTTTTTCTCCTTTCAGCGCGCCTTTTTCTGACTTTTTTCTCTCGACCCCCCCCCCACTTACTCCCCATTTTTCTTTGACGGACACTTTTTTCCAAGTTTTGCCTTCGAATCTTTCCTTCTGAGCTCCCCTTTCCGTTGCAATTTTCCCTTTAAGTGTTCTTCTTCTCCGTCTTGTAATATTTACGAGCTTCCCTTGAGATTAGTTTTTCCTAGTTTTCTCCCAGTTGGGATTTTTTTCTGGAACCGTTCCCGCATCTTCCCTCGACAGAGGTTCTTCACGTAGCGTTCTTCTTTTCTCTATCCTTTTTCGTAATTTCCGCGACCCCTTTTTTCTTGACCACAGCCGTTTTCTTGACCTGAAGCTTTCTTTGCCCCGTAAGATCCCCTTTTTTTTTCATTTGAAGTTTTTGTTTCTATTCTCCTTTTAGAATCCCCCCTTGACAGAAAGCATCCTTTTTTTCCTCTTTTCATTGAAGTAGCCAATTCCTCTTTCTTTTTCCCTGATGATTTTTTTTTTTTTTCCAACAAGGGGTTGCGCTGCGCGTCTATGACATAAGTTCTCTTCGATCTAGAAGATTTCCCTCTTTTTCTTTTTTCTTTCCCGTATCGCCTGATTTTGAACCCTTTTGGGGGGAATTTTGATCTCTCTCTTTTTATGTGGGATATCTTTTTCTCCTCCGGCGGCTTCTTTGCATTTTTTATTTTTTGGGGGAAGGCTCCCTGCTTTTAGACTGAAGGCTCAGGCCCTTTTTCTTTTAGGGAATATTTTCTTCCAACACTTTTTCCCTCCTTTTTTGTGACAGTCTCTTCCATAAGGGTTTCGACCGATCCTCTTTATCAACGTTCCCTCTTCCTAGAAGACTTTGCACGTTTCTTCAGGGTGAGTCCAAGAACTTAGAAATTTTGAAATCCTTCTGTCCTCCCTTATTCCTCGCGTCCTGTTCTTTTAAGGGTTTTTTCCAACCCCCCCCCCCCCCACCCCCCCCTTTCCCCCCTCGGGAAGCTCAGGGATCTTCCCCACCACACGCACCCCCTTCGCGCTTACGCATTTCTTTCCCAAATTTTTTTTTTGTTGCGCCCCTTCTCCATTCGATCTCTTCTTGGTTCGAGGTTGGAGATCTTTTTAGATATTTTGGAGTAGCATTCTTTTAAGATCTCCTCTTGAGTCGGAAGTTTGTTTTGAGGCCTTCCTTTCGGCCCTCCCCCGAGACTTCCTTTTTTTTGAAGTTTCTCTTTTTTTTTTTCTACCTCTTATGCTTTTTTTCGGCTGCCCAGATCACCAGCGCCCCTCTTTCTGACTTGAGCCCTTTTTTTACGCGGTTTGAATTCTTCCTCCGGACAGAATTACACCTTTCTTTGCAAAACTTCATTTTTCCCGTTTTTCCCTATACTTCTTCCCCCCTCAATGCTTTCCCCCAAGCTCTCTCCCCCGGCCCTCCTTTTCGAACGTTTCTCTTTTCAGTAACGTGTTCTGATCTTTCTCTGACATCCCCTTTGGTCCTCTGTACCACCTGCGAACCCTTATGCAAGCTCCTTATGACTTTTTTCCCTCTCAAGCTTCACTTTTTTGTGAGTTTTTTTTCATAAAGCACTGATTTCCCCAACTTTAGTCAGATTCCCTTCTCCTAGGTTTTTCGAGCTCTCCGCCTTTTATCCTTTTCCCCCCTTCTTTTTGCCTGTTTCAACACCCATGTCGTGTACTTTAAGTTTTTTCTGACTCCCCCTCTGAAGTTTTCCCCCCCTCTTCGTCCCTCGGCCATTTCTTTGCTAGGGCTGCTCCCACCTCTCCTGTTTTCATAGTTAGAAAGCGATTTTCTCACAAAACATTCGTCTTTCTTCTCCAGATTGGTTCATGGCATTTCCCTCCTAGAGACTTGGGACCTTCTACAAATTTCATCACCCCCCTTTCCAGAACCCTCTTTTGGACCCCCCTTACTCCCTCGTTACTATCCAAGCGATTGCCACCCTGTGTACCCCTCCCTTCGAAAATCTTTTTTCTCCTTTCGCTTTCTCTTTATCTTTCTTCCCCTCCGGATCCAATACGACGATGTTGCATAATCCTTTTTGATTTTCTTTTTTAACCTCCCCCTCTTCTCAGAAGGCCGCGCCTCTTAAAATCGGAACCCCAGAAGATTTAGTGTCCCTTTCTTGACCTTAGTTTCACCCTCGTGACGCCCCCCTTTCTTTCTTTTGAAAGTTTCTTCCCCTCTAACCTTTTCTTCCAATTTTCGTTTGTGGCACCCTCTTTCCTTTCACTCTCAGCGCGCTGACCCCCCCCACTGCTGAACTGTTTTTTGAGTTCTTTACCGCATTGCCATCTTCTTAAGTACGACGTGCTGTCTCCCTATTTTCAACCAGTTGGTCCTTTTTGCTTGCTTTAAGGATTCCTCACCCCCTCTTTACATTAGACGCTCTCTAAGGTCTTCCCTTCTTTGCGGTACCTCACCGGACTTGTTTTTTTTTTTTGGAGCAGGGTTTTGAGACCCTTCTTAGGGATTTTCCTTGTTTCTCCTAAAATACCCTGTCCTTCATTGCAGCTCTCTTCCCTAGTCAACCCTTCTATAGCTACGAGTACTCCAAAAAACCCTTACCCCTTTTAATCCTTTCTGGTTTTGCCCTTTGTTTATTTTTCAGAGTTTCTCCATTGATCCTTTCCTGTGGGCACCCCTCTCCCGGAACTTCTCTATATCTAAGTTTCCTAGATATCTTTCCTACCTCTTTTGAGTTTTTCTTCGCTACTATGACCCTCCCCAAAAGAGGTTTTTTTTTTTCTTGTGTCCCCATAAGGTCTTCTTTTTTTTCGTCTTGCGTCCCCTTTTCGCCTACCAGACCTTTCGGAACAGTTTTTCCCATTTCTTTTGTCTACCTTCCTGGCTGTCCCCGGCGTCTCTTGGTTTATATGTTTCCTTAGAGTTTTCTTTCTCCTCCCTTCGTTGCTTTTTTTCCAGGGCTTCAACCCCCTCCCACTCCGGAAAGATTGCCCTTTTTCGGGAGACAATTCCTTTTCATTCAAAACTAGCTCGACTTCTTTCTTAATCTTTGACTAGTTCTCACCTGGCCTCTTCTTCCATTTGGCTGGATCTCCCCCACGCGGGTTTCTGAGGGTTTTCCTGGATCCTCTCCTGCGCTTTTTTTTAATTTGCTGGTCGTCCCCACAGACCAACCCTTTCAGGCAGCATTGCCCCTCCTTTTTTTTCTTTGGACTCTTCTTTTCCTGCAAGAACGATTTCGGCACCCCATTTTTGGGCCATTGCCCCTCGTTGTTCCATCAAAAGTTCGAAATTTGGACTCTCCTTCTTTCCCCCCCAATCTGTTCGGGTTTTTTTCCTCATAATTTGAGATCCCTTTTGTCGTCTTTAGAGGTAGACAAGTGTTTTTCCCCTAAACTTTTCCCAGGCCGCTGCCCCTCCGGTCAATGTGGACTTCCCTTTCTTTTAGAGAGTCTGCTGGACCTGGTGCCGTGGATGGTTTCTTAAAGGTTTTTCTTTTTTGATTTTCTTACTTGCGTGTGATCTATTTGTCTCTTGAGGGTCATGTTTTTTGGCGTGGTTTCTTCTGGTTCCCCCGTTTTTTTTTTTTTTTTTTTTTTTTAGTTTCTCCTTTCCCCGTCTTTTTTTCCTTCAATCGTCCTTGATGCCCAGTCCTTTTTTGTGTTCCATTTTTTTAGGGATTCCAGGATGTTCCCTTTGAGAATCAATATTTCTTGGGGGTTTTTCAGGACCTGCCCTCTTCTTCGTTAGATTTCACTTTTCAACCGCCAATATTTTGCAACCCTTCAGGTTTCCTTTTATTATCTTCCCTTTTTGGGTGCGCATATTCTCTCCGATTGTTCCTCCCTTTTTTCCTATTCATTCGCTCGCTTTTTTGATGAGATGCCCCCCCCCAAATGTTTTCCTTTTGCGCGCAAGGTTCCATGGTTCCCCTTCCTCCCCTCCGAGGTCTGAATACCCTAGTGGCTTCCTCATCCTGTATTTTTTTTTTTAACGCGTCTCCAGATAGAAGGGACTAAAGTGATTCCCTACTTTTTTCCTTTCCTGTGGTGAATAACACCTTCTTCCTATGTGGATCTGTTTTTTTTTTTGCAAGCGGTCTTTTTGGTTCTCTTGGGGCTTTCCGATCCCCACAGTTTTTTTTTTTATAGGTTCTTCCCCTTCCCTTTTTTTCGCGCTTTTGGCCATTTTTGCATCTCTTTCTTCCATCGCTGGGATACTTTTTCATTTTTGGACTACCTTTCCGAGCATCTTTCAGAAGACTTTTCCTTCTTCCTCGCTTTTTCTTTTCTTTCTTTTTTTCCCCGCAAGCTTTTTTCCCTCATTTTCGAATTTTTCCCCTCCGTCCCCCCTTCCTCAGTTTTTAAACCTTCCTTTTCCGAAGCCCACCCCCTCCGGTCTTTCCTTCTCCTTTTCTTCCTTCACGGGTTCTCACCTTCTTTTCCAGACCCCTTTTTGTCCCTGTGGGCCTCAGGTGCCCCCCGGAAAGGAGATTTATTTTTGGATCGTTCTTTTTTCCTCAGGCTTTCCTTGGCTGCGCTCTGTAGGCTCCTTGCGAAATTCAAGTCAACTTGGCCCTATGTTCCCGTTGGTTTTTTCACGTCCTCTGGGTTCTCCTCTAATGCACTCCTTGCATCCGTTTTGGCGTTTTCGGCGGATTCTGTCTCTTTCCCTATGAGACTCAGATCGTTTCTCCCTCCTCTGACGACTTTTTAGATTTTTTCCTAGAGTCGCAGAAGATCTCGATCCTTTTTCTTTCTCTCCCCTGAATTTCACCAGCGTAGATTTTTTCTTTTGAAGGCCCCGCTCCCTTTTTTGGAAATCTTTCTAGGGGCAGCCCTTACCTTTTTCTTTTTTTTTGTTTTTGTATTTTGAATTATATGGGCCTTTGTGGTTCTTCTTCCCTTCTCCAACCCCTTTCCTCATCTCCTTCCCCTTTTCCTGGTTCTTTTGAGTCTGTTCGGCTTTCCAAAAGGGTTCTTCCCAGGTCTTCAGGTTTTTCCTTTAGAGATGTCCGCGTCTTGAGTGTCAGTGTTTTCATCCCCTGTTCTTTCCGATTCGTTCTCGACTCTTTCTGGGAGATAGTTCTTTGACCCCCCTCTTTTTGCAGTCCAATCTGTCTCGCTTTTTTTTTTTTTTTCAGATTTCTTCCTAAAGGATCCAGGCCCCCCTTTATTTGGAATTTGGATACCCTCATGTTTTTTCCTTTGTCTTTCCTAGGGTTTTTTTTGACTTTTTTTCACGTTTCCTAGGACATCTCTCTTCTTTTGACATTACTATATTTTTGTTTTTTTCGAAGAAGTGTAACCAGTCTACGCCCCCTTTTTTCCCTCTTTATAGCCTCTCTTTCTCTTAGAAACCGGCGGTCTTTTTTGTTTTTTCCTCACCGTGCCCTTCTGAAGTTGACGACGTCCCCTTCGTCATACCCTTCCAGCGATTCCCGAATCATGACTCCTATCTCTGTCATCACTTTCTCAACCAACTCTCTTTTTTCTTCTCTTGACTGTTATTGTCATGTGCCGGATCCGAGTCTTTTCTTGTTTTTTGCGGCTTTGTCCCCGCGGTGACGCACCTCTGGTCCCGAAGCGCCCTTTTCGAATTTTAGCTAATGCTTGGTTGGAAGTTTTAGCCTGCAAGATACCCTTCCTCTTCCACGCTGCCCCCACGCTTGATTTTTTCCGACTGCTCCTCTCCGTTTAAACTTCTACACCGTGCCTTTTCTTTTTTCCAAACGTAAGGTCCCCCCTTAGAACATGCCCGCGTCGGTGCTCTGGAGTTTTTTTTAGCCTTATTCTCCTTGTTACCTCTTCTCGCAAATTCCTTCCAAAGGCCAGTCTGTTGGTTTTTTTTGTTTCTAATTTCCTTTTAAAGGGATTTCAAATCTCTCTCTACTTTCCTTTTTTCCTCCTTCCCTTCGACTTTTCCATCCAGAGTACCGTTAATTTTTTCTTACCTTTTCCTGACGGATTCTATCAGCTATTATCTCTCTTCTACTCCTAAAGGATTACAGTAACTCAACGCCTTTTTGAAACACCCTTAGTCTTTTATTCCCGGTTTTATTTTTAAGTCTTCCTCACTCCGGTAGTGTGCCTCTCGACACTGGGAGCGGTTTCCCTCCCCGTCTCAATATGGAAGATTCCGAATAGAAAGCAACCCTTCCCACAAAACAGGAATCATGTTTCTTTCCAAGTCGGCCATGAGTCCCCTATTCCTTTCGACTTCCAGGACACTTTCCCAATGGCCCCTTGAACCAATCCCCATTTGTACCCATTCCCCTGTACTTTCTGACTCTTTAAGCGTCATATCCACTTCGACTTGCTCCCCGTAGTTCAATCTCCGCCTTTTAAGGTCTACGCTCCCTTTCCACTTCCTTCTGCTTTTTTAACGACGAGTCCTTCTTGTTTCAGGAGGTCTCAAGGATGATTTCGAGAAAGTGTTGGCCTTCCTCCCCCTCCCAAATTTTTTTTCGTACGAATCATTTTCTAAGTCGGCGGATCCCCCCTTTTAATTGATTTTTTTGGGATGATTCCTCGGGATGGTTGAACTTTACCCAATGTTGTTTTTCCTCCTCTCTACCTTTTTGAGTTTCCTCAGCGCGTCTATTGCCAATTTTTTATGTCTTTTGCGATTTTTTTTTAAAGCTCTCACCGTCCTTTTCCCTTTCCCTGTCGGATGTAGCCCACATTTCTGAGGCCTGCACCTCTTACTTCTTCGACGAATAGTTTACTTTTTCCCGAATAGTAGTCCCCCGAGATTTTCCCGAATAGACTTCTTTTCCCCCGCTCGCATGCTCTTTACTCGTGTATGGTCGTTGGTTATTTTTTTTTGTCAACTTTAGTTCTGCTCCCTGTGGTACGCCCTCAACTACCTTTTCTCGCACGGAAAGCGATTCCCCCCCCTAGGACCCCCTTCTATTCTTGGTTTTCGCCCAGAATTCCCCGATGAATTTTGACCCTTTTTCTTTTTTTTTTTTGCAATCTCCCGATGTAGCCACTCCAGGAATAGGTTCACCCTTTCATCGCCTGGCCCCTGTCTTCCTCTCTCTCATAAGTCCTTGGCATCCTCCCTTGTAGATCTCTTCCCTTTTCTAATCACTCCCGCCCCTGCAGCCCGGTTACTGTTTTTGACACGTTTTTGAGCCACTTTCTTTCCAGAAGGTTTTTTCCCGACCTCTGTCTGCCCAAAAGTTCGCCGTCGTCGATCTCCCCCTCTCGTCCAACCGGCTTCTACTTCACGATATCCTTGTTTTTTTCGCGATTCACGAGGGAGCCCTTTACAAAATGTTCCTCCTTCACCGTCCCTCCGAGGCCCCCTTATCCTTCTTAAGCAAACCTCGTTCTTCAGAGTTCGATATCGGATTTCTCTCCTGGGTAAACTTACTGCATGAGTCTTCTCCGTGTTCCTAGGCAACCTTTGACCGGCGGGTGACTTTTCTTGGCTACAGTGCCGACCGTTTTCTTGCAAGAGGTTCTTTTTTGAAACCTTCAGGCTATCCCGCAGACCCCTTTGGGGGGCATCGTTTTGTGAGGTGTCCTTTTTTGACTCAGAGCTGGTCTGTCCTGGGCAATTTTTTGGCCAGTTGGCCTCTTAATGCCCTCCAAGTCTCTTTTTCACCCTCCCCCAGTGCAAAGTTCGAATTTGTTCATTTTTTTTTGTTCCGGCAATTTTTTTCCGGTTGGTTTTTCACGCCCTTTTCTTTGAAGGTAGTTGTACCGCGTTATTCAAGTTTTTGGCTCCGGTCGTAGCCCCTTTCTCAAAGCAATATCTTCCTCCTGTGATTGTTCTTTACTTTTCCTCCGTGCCGGTTTAGGAAGTTTGTCAATATCCGGGGTTTGTTTTATTTTCCTTTTTTCCTTCTGGGGAGATCTTTAAGCTGATGTGTATCCTCATTTCCAGGGATTTTTCACCCAAGTTCTCTTTGGGTGCTACTTGTTTTCTCCTTTGCCTCCCTGAAAGGGTCGCTTCTTGCCTTTTGGTTTTAGTTGGAAGTCTGAAGGGCCCAGTTATTTGAGTTCCTTCTCTGAGTCGCAATATGTTCTTTGTTTTTCGACCTAACGAGGATTAAGTTCTTTCTGAGCCCCGCCACCGCAGTTCTTCGGAGGCCTCCCCCGCGGGTCCCTCCCTTTTGGTAGTTGTAGTTGTTGGAATTTGTTTGACGTCCTCGCCAGCCTCGCTTTCCGGGTTTCCCTTCTTGCTCCCTCCTTTCAGAAGTTTCTGCGACCTCTAGCATTCCATAGGTTTCCCTCCTTTTATTATTGTCCTTAACTATGCGACTTTTTCAAGGTTTTTACCGAGAGATTTTTGCCCGCGTTTCCCCTCGTAATTGACTTCCTCAACTTTTTCATGACACTGTCCTTCGGGGGTTCACCTTTTACAAAAAACTTTTGAGTCGCGGCTTCACTATCTCCCCCTCTTTGAAGACTGTCTGCTTTTTTTCGGCCTTCCGGTTTGTTTGCCCCCCACCTGGGTCTTCGTTTGCCTCGAGGATCTTGGTCTAGAGAGTCTCTTATTTTTTATTTATTGAATTTTGCGCTTTTTGTTATTTTTTTAGGTCTTTTTATGAATCCCCTTCAGGCTTTTATTAGTATCTCTTGAGACTGTCCTTGTTTATCCTCGTTGCCATGAACTTCGTGAGCCTTCAGAATTTTTTTTAAAGGAAGGGTTATGGTAAATTCTATTCTCCTATACTTGAATACGTCTTGACTGATGGAAGGCTGTGAGCCAAATCCGGGGTTTCTGTCCTTTGTCGCTATTTGATTTTTCACGGACTCCCCCCTTCTTTACAGCCCCCCACCGGTTTTTCCCTTTTGAAGGATCTATAACTGCGCTTCAACTTTCCTTTCCCTCCCTCCGAAAAATTTTGTCGTTTTTGAAGTAGTATTTTTCTCGATATTTTTAAGCTCTTGACTTCCAGACTTTTTTTCCCCCTTTTTTTCAATTCTCTGTTCTCAAAGGTGCTCCCTATTTTCTACGTTTACCAACAGTTTGATAGCCCCCATTGACTCTGGGGCTTTCGCCTTTTTCTTCACCCCCTCCTTCCACTCCATCCCTTCGGATTGCAATTACTTAGTTTTTGAGTCGCACTTTCAGCTGTAGATTCTCCCTCTCGTCTCGATCCCCATCTACACGTTCTGATTTCTTTTCTACCGCATCTTTTCCCCCCGATGTACAAAGATATTAGTCAGAAGGACCATTTCAAGATTCTTCTCTTTTTCTAGAGTTTTCTTTGGCATCGTTCCCCCTTTGGTGAAAACGACGCTGTCGAAGAATTCCTTGCTCTGGTGGAGGGGCTCGTTTATGTTCCTTGTGAGAACTCATACCATCTTTTACTCATCCTTTCCTTTTTCCTCTTTAAAGGTAGAACTCGTCTTTTTTTAAATCCAAACCCCGTTTTTTTTGCGATGAGTCTTGCTCGGTCCCTTACGTCCACCGAGTTATCCTTGGATCTCCTCTTTCATGATTAGCGATCTTCCTTTCCCTTTGTCCGCGCTTCCCCCCCCCCTCTTTCTGTTTCAATGCGCTTCGGGCGCTTCTCTTCTTTGCCTCTCTCCCTGATCTTTTTATTTCTCCCCAAGCCAGGCGGCTCGCTCCTCCTGTTCGCTCCTGCTGGTTGATGGAGTATTCCGACTTCTCACACTTGAGTATTTCGTCTGTATAGGGCAGGCCTGCCACATCTCATCGTTTTATCGCTAACTTTTTTTTCCGAATATCACGACCAACTTCGTCCCCGAGAACTTTCTTCTTTTGATCTAGAGCTTTTGTCCGATTCGCCTAAGTTGATGGAGCTCGACCTCCTCTGAAATTTTCTCCCTTTTACCAGGCTCTTCTCCCTGATTTGTCTCCCTTCCTTCTTGATATCACCATTCCCCGTAAAGCGAATCAACCGCTGTGCAATCCCGACTTTCGTAATTCACCTCCCTGTCATAGAGGAGTGGAGGGTCTCTGATCCTTTTTTCCCCCTAAGGTTTGGAGTCGCAGGTTTTTTCGGTTCTCTTGCCGCGCGCCGCCCCTTTTTACTCTTCCTACCGGAGAAGCATGATGTTCTTTTCCCGACGGGTTGGGATCTTCTCTCGACACTTTCAAAAAATTTTGCCGCGACATGCTGCCCCGAGAGTGCCCCAGCTTCCTGCCGCTGACAGCCACGTCCAGACATCGCCCCCGTGTTTTGCACCCCCCCTTTAAGGCCTTTTTTAACTTAATCTTTGAACTTTTCCTCCCTCCCTCCGGCGACGGTGTGTGTTTACCTCACTAGGCAATGGTCCTTCTTTGCCCTGTCCGGTAACATTAATGCCTCGATTCACGCCTCCCTCGATGAATGCGTTCGTACAACTTAGACTCTGTCCGATTTTTCTTACCCGCCAGCACTCTTCCCCCGCGTTGACATATTCAACTTCTGGAGCCCCCTAAAGTCGATTCTTTATCAAATCCCGCTGCAACCACTCGCCCCCCCGAATCCATCCCCCAAGAATCAGGTTCTTTTTCTTAGTTGCCCGAGCTCCCTTTGAGGGCTATCCCGCATATTTAGCTCTATGAGCCTCTCTCGTATAACACCCCCTCGGGGTTTTCTTGCCCTCTTAGCGAGAAAGAGCCCTCTTTTCTTGATGAACCGCGGGCACCACTTTGCACCAACCGAAAGGATATTCAGCACTCCTAAACTCCTTTTTTGAGTTTTACCACCCCTTTCTTCTCTCACCCATAAGTAGCTCCCGGGTCTGTAAAGGTCTGAAACTTTCCATGTTGTCTTTTTCCATCCTAGAACGCGTCTTTTTTTTTTTCTCCTTTATCTTTGAGGTGGGGAAATTAGGACTCCAAGGGCCAGTCCCCTGAACCCTTTAGTGCCCCTCCTCTTGAACCTTTTCCCTTGATCTTCAATTGGCAAGTTTGGCCTTTTCCAGAGCTTTGGATTGGGAGTTAGAGCTGCAATCGCGGAGCCGACAGCCTCTGGGCTTTTCTTTTTAACAGAGCGTCCCTTCTTTCCAATTCCTGGCCACCTGCTGGTATGCTTTTCTTGGTTTCTGGTTGGCAAAGGACCCTATCCGAGGTTGAGGCAACCCGGCGTGTAGCCAATCTTAGACCCCCCCCTCCCCAGCAGGTTCATGTAATGCCCCTGTTTCGCGCGCCTTGAGGGGAACCTTTTCTTGTTCTTCCTTTCCTATCCTACCCCTCTTCGACTTCCCAATTGGTTCTTCCGATGTTTTGTGAATCTCTTCTCCTTGAGAATTTCCCCCTTTCTTTTTTTTGCCTCTGCCCTTGGTACCGACCCAATCATGACTCCCCTCTTTTATGTGTCCCCACTTTGTCCCTACGTTTCAGGGAACCTCTGTAGCTCGTTCCTTCAATTTTTCAAGCTTTGGTTTTTGCACTCATCTTTCGACGATTTCGAAACTGCTGTCACCTTCAAACTCGACTTTGTCCGAACTTTTTATCGGCCATCAGGGTAACCTCTCCCTTCTCGTTTTTTTTTGGCATCTTGCAATATGGCAATATCCGGCTACAGTTAGGCCTCAGATAGTCTCGTAGCACGGAGTTTCTTTCCATCCTTTCTTCTTAGAATCTTTTTTCCCCCCAAACATTCCCCCTTCTGCTAAGCAAGTACGTGATCGTTTGCTCCCTGTTTCCCCTTGAGATTTAGGGGCATCTCTCCCCTATTGTCTAGCATCCCCGCTCAAGTTTTTTTTGAGTGGGCCCCCTTAGCCTCCCAATCCCGTCCCCTTTCAATGCCGCATGGCTACCCTTTCCAATGAACCCCCCACCGTGAGCTTTTTTGTCGAAGGATCGTTGTGATGTCCTTCCGCCCGAGTGCCGTTTTAGGCTTTACCCACGAATCCCTTCGAGAGGCACAGGACACTTCCCCCGGCTTGCAGACCTGCGGCGAACTCGTTTTAAGTTGCTCCACGTCTTCTGGGTCTTTCCCCCCCTTTTCAACACCATTCAGCGCATTTTACCCCTGTCCTTGGTGAAGAAGTCCTTTTTAGACTCTCTGATTTTTTTGGCAACACCCCGCGGTTTGGAAACCGTCGCGCTCTTTGCACCGTCCCCCTCCTTTGCGAGGGAGGAACGAAACCTACCTTGTCTAAGACCTTCGTTCACCTTAACGCCTCGGAGTTTTCCTGCAGACTTTTCTCTCCTTCGCTGATGCCGGCTGGTCTGGGTACATCCAATGAGAAATGTTCCCCCGAAAGGCGGTCCTTGTTTACGTGATATGCATGGGGGGATCTCTTCCTCTGGTGAGTCCGCCCACGGTTATCTTTTTATTCGGACTGTTTATCGGGGGTGGTCTTCTACCCCGCTTGCCCCCCCACCGCTCCCCAGCACCCCTCCCCGCCCCCACCCCCCCCACCCCACCCCTCCACATCCCCACCCGCAGCCCAACCCCCCCCCCCCCCGCCCCCCCACCCTACCACCCAACCGCCCCCCAACCACCGCCCACCCAGCATTTTTAAGCGGATCTTTTCCCACCGTAAAGTTAGTTTTCTCTTTTTTTTTTCTATTGGTGCATCCTCTTTAGTTTTTTCTATGTTGTAGTCGAGGTCAGGACAATTTTTCGTGCTTTTTTATTTCCATTGTTCTTTTTTTCCCGGTCAATGGTAGCGTGCTTTCTTCATTTTTTTACACTCAGGTTTAGAAGGTCTTTTTTCCTTGGTGTGCGGCAGACCCTCTTTTCTTCCCGACCTATTCTCTCTCGAAATCGTGTCATCAAGATCACCTACCCTGGGGGCCCGAAACCTCCCCTGAGTTAGGCGTACCCGTATGTCTTGGATATTTTTTTCTTCCTGCGGATTTGAATCTCGGGGTCTTCCTTTTAATAATTTTTTTTCAGCTGGATTTCCCCCTCCTTGGGCATCCAGTTGCTGCTCTGACTCCTCCCAATAGGTATCTCTTTTTTTGGTAGGCCATATTTTTTCCCTGTTCGGCCCTTTATTCCCGCTTTTACTTCCCCGATTCATGACGTGCACGTGCTTCCCTCCTTTGTTCGCTGGGTGAAAGGTACTCCCCCCCCCGCCTCAACTGTTCTTTCTCGTTTCACGCAGTTTTTCTCTAGGCCTCCTCCCCCGTCGCATTTCGTGGACGTAAGTTTTTTGCACCGGTGGGATCTTTTTTTTTCTAACATCTTCTAGAGTCCTCCCCTTGTTTGCTCCTCTGAAAGCTGTTGCGCTTCTTGACTAAGCTTTTTTTCGCGATGCCAAATTTTAAAGATCTTCTAATTTTACCCCTCCCCCAGCTTTCGAGCCGGCCGCGTTTATGCAGAATCCATTTCCCTTCTTGGAGCCTTTCCGGAATCCTCTCTGTCGACATACGTCTTCGAAGGAACCCTTTCCCCTGGCCTGCCTTTTATCCTCTTTCCCTGAAAGCCGTCGGGTTCTTCGATTCGACTTTTTAACTTCCTCGTTTTTTAAGCCCTCACGAGTTTTAAAACTTTCTCATTTAACGGTCCTTTTTCCTTCCCCTCCTGTCGAATTCCTAAAAGTTTCAAGTACGCTTCTTTTGAAAGCCTCTATCTCTTCTAAAGTCCTTTTTTTCGATTTTCCTCTTTTGATCCTTCTTTTTTTTAGGCCCTAGACAGGGAGAACTATTTCTCCTCCTCACCCCCCTTTGTGGCAGAGGCGCCCCTCTTGCCCTCATTCCCTTACTTCCGTCCGTACGCCCCCTTTTCCCGCTTCCCCTTTTGGAGCGTCCACTACTGAGGCGAGCGGTCTGGTCACTGAGGCTTTTTTCTTTGTGAATCCCCTCCCTTCTTTTCCAACAGCCGCTTTGCTTTTCCTCGCATTTGAACTTCCTCGGGATGCAGGCCCGACGCGGGTAACTATTGATCTCTGCCCCCTCTGGACTTCCCTCCGGTCTAGGTGTTCCTCTTTTTTTTTTTTGCAGTGTTGTCCTCCTTCCCCCCCAGAGACACCGGGTTCTTTTTTTAACCCGGAAAACGAACTCTTTCGCACTTAACTGTTTTGAATTAATTTCCTTCTCCTCCCTCACCCTCCGTTTTTAGAGAGGATAAGCTTGCCCACTGACCCCTCGCTTTCGTCCGAATTCAACGTT
>Ga0179593_1387886_pt1 | contig 23878 bp, 32 predicted proteins | sample CZODoug2_1_08_16_FD_185931 | JGI IMG/M metagenome (GOLD analysis project Ga0179593, IMG submission 185931) | Vadose zone soil fungal communities from Angelo Coast Range Reserve, California, USA - CZODoug2_1_08_16fungal (PacBio error correction) | ecosystem: Environmental > Terrestrial > Soil >... | reverse complement strand
TGGTTATTTCCTCCTCCATTCTTTGTTCCCCAACCATTTCCTTACGGAGAGCGATAGTCGAATCTAGATCTGCCCCTTAAAAGGATCTTTCCAGTTTCAGGTTTGGACAGACTGAGATCTTTTTTTTTTGATTACGGCTGACTCAAGGGTCATTCCTTTTTTCTGCGCTGATTCCTACATTTTTGGGCCTTCGGTCCGGGTACTTTTTTCCCTCCCGCCGTTGTCAATATTGAAGACCACCGTCACATCTTCCTTATCTTATTGGATATAAGCGATTCTCCGACGCAGAGCGTACGATTGAAAAGCCCATGCCCCCTTTTTTGTGGCACCCCGTACTATCTCTTTTCCACCTATGTCCTTCAACGGGGCCTGCTGTCCTTTTCCGTTTTTATAGGATGGTCCAAGGAGGGCGGATTTAATCTTCATAATGCGCACCAGTCGCCCCCCGATCCGGCGGCGGCGCGAAATCCGCCTCTTCTCTTTCTTCATCTTTTTTTGTCCCTTGATATGTTCTTCGGACCACCCACCTCTATAGTCAAACCCCCCTACAGGCGGTCGGCCATAAAACTTCTGCTTTCGCTATCCTTTCCCCATGATCGATTATAACTTGATCCCCCTTTCTTTTCTCCTTTGCGTGACCCCGCCAGTTTTCCGAGTGTACTTCTGGTGTTGTATACGGTGTTTGACCGATTGGAGTCCGGGAATGGATGCGAGCATTCTCCCCTGAGCGTTATGGCATCCCCTCTCTTTCCATTTCCCCGCGTCTTCTCCTTTCTCCCTGGCGTCCTTATGAGCTTCGATTCCGGTTGGGTTCCGTTCGTAGATAGATCGGCGTTTAATTTTTCCATCTCTGATGGACATCGCATATTTCCTAGGCTTGCGATTTCCTCCTTTTTGGGCGGCTGCTCCCACCTTTTCCTTCTTTTTCCCCAAGTTTGCTGTAGTGGGGCGTTTTTGCCTTAAGTTTTAAGGAGACAGCGAATTATAGTTAGATACGTGCAAACTATTTTGTCCCGATGCCCTCTTTCCCGGGGAGACTTCTCTCTCCTGGGCATTTTTCGAACCAATGCCAACGCACCCCCCTTCCATAAGGCATTGCGAAAAGATCCCCAACCGAAGAATCCTCTGCCGTTGTTCCTCCCTTTTAGAAGATTTGTTCTCTCTCTTTTTTAACTCCCCGCCCTTTCATTTTGCCCATTTACTCTTCTTGATGGACCAAAACACCCTGTCCGAAATGACAAGCAACCCTTATTGAACTTCCTCCTTTATGCTGCTGATTTCCTCGTCCGACTCCTTTTCCTAGATGGGTTATCTGCTATTCGGAGTACGTTTCTTTTTTGAATTATGGGCCTTTAGAAGCTTGGCGGTTCGGGGAACTCTAATGTTTCCCCGCGAAGCATTTTTCTTTTCTTTCTCTTCTTGATTTCCCCTTCCCCAGGGCAATTTCTTCTCTTTTTTTATTTTCCCCTCATCTTGTTGCAAGTACCCCCTAAAGGTTTCTAGAGTTTGCTTTCTGCTCGCACTTGCTGCTGGCTCCTGTTTCTGATGATTGCCCCTCCGCACACTTGTTCCTTCTTTCACGATTACCTTCCGCGATTTCCAGAATCTGCGCCCTTACAAAAATGGGATGCATTGCTTCCTCTTGGTGAGGGACTTGGGTGATTCACGGGGGAAGACGCTCCTTTTTTTTTTTTACCTTGGTTTCCCTTTGCAGTTCACAAAACCCTTTTCCCTCCTCTGATTCTCCTCTTTGGACCTTTACTAACCTTCTGCAGTTTTTGTGGTTTGCTTTTTTTTTTCTCATGGATATCCAAGAGTGGAAGGAAGTTAAGTAGTGCAAGAAACGGCATCATTGTGCCTTGGCCCTCGTGTTCTTTCCTGTTGAAAGCCATTTCTTCTTTCTCCCTCTTTTTTCTAGATCCCCATCACCTCTGGTACTCACCGTGTCCTTTGAACCATTCCATGGCCTTCCTTGAGGGAACGACTTGCCTCGGACCACGATGATCACTCCCGCCCTTCCCTTCTCACCTATCTCCCCCCTATCGTATGCACCTTTTCCCCCTTCGTTTTTGCTGCCCCCCAAACTTGCCCACACCAACCATACCAACACCTGATTTTTTTCACCAAAGAGAAAGCCAAGGTCTGCAGCGAGAAAGAAGATTTATTTCCTTTTTTTTTTTCTTTGCCTTTTTTTTTTTAAACTCGGTTCCTTTTTTTTCCCCTCTTAACAGATCCCCCCCTGAGCCCTTGACTCCCCCAAGGTTCGCTTTCCCTGCCACTAAGAGAAAGCCCTTTTCGTTAAAAAGGTAAAAGAGAGGCTCGGGTTCCCACGCTGTACCAATTCCACTTTTTCCTGCTCTCGTACCCCCCCCTTTTTTTGTTTCCCCTTTCTACGCTGTTCTTTCACCCTGCTGCAAAACCCCCTAGTTTTCGCACCCCAGAGAAATTTTTAGAAACTGCCATTTCTCCCCCCTCTCAGCGAAAAGACCATCTTTTCTTCCCCCCAATCTTCCTTTAGCTCCGTTCCAAATCTGACTCCTTCCCCGTTATATGCAGATTCCTCAAAAACACCCCTGAGGATTTTTTCCCCATTTTTGCCGCCCCTTTTTTTTCCCCTGATCAGCACGACTATGTGTCTTTGGTACAAAGTTCCGAGTGTGCATCTCATATGTTTTTCTAGACCCTTTCCATTTAATGTTACCGTCTTTGGCCTGACTTTTTGACCCCCCCCTGCCGTGGGTGGGGTGGCATGGTACATGAGTCCCCTGCTAGTTTCCTTTTTTTTTTTTTTTCCCCCCAACCCGCCGATTAGAACTTTCTCCCCGCATATAGTTTTTTCATTATTTCCCTATGGCCTCTTTTTCTTCCACTGTTCCATGACTTTAGACCCCCTAAAACATGGGAGAAGGACTGGGCAGATTGGTCTTCCCTTTTTTCTTTAATATCACCTGCTCTTCCTTCTTTTCTATCGAGTTTCCCTCTCCGGCAATTTACGTCCCTTGATGGTTCTCCTTCGCCCAGAGCATGCTGCCGCTTACAGGCGGACGACCGGATGATAAGCCCAAAGTAGTAGGATTTTAACCGCTTCCCCCCTTTCCCGTGTTTCTCCATGACCCATTCTTTCACCTCCCAGGTCTTTCCTCAGCGCCGCCCGACCTGCCCAACTCCTCAACTCCTTTTTCTCACTGCCCCGTCCGTTTTTGACTCGGCAAAGCTGGCGTTCAGAGCTGAGAATCTCCCATCCCGCACAACGTTTTCCCTCCCTATAAACTTCCTCCTTTCAACCTTTCCCTTTTCTTTTTTCATACTGCCCTCTCGGCGTAGTGTTTTGCTCTTTCCTTATAAGCCGGGCTTTGTGAGATAGAGAGGGAAAGCTAAGCCCCCATCTGATAGTCTTAGTTAACTACCCTCCTCCTCCCGGATTCTGGTTATCTCTCTTTCCCGCACATGCCTCATCCGCCCTTCTTCTTTTGCGCAGCCGTTCCCCAAAACCTTTTTCAAAGTTGAGGGACAATCCCATGCGTTTCGATCGGCCATCTTACTTGTCATAGTAATTGGAGCTCATTTTTCCTTTGTACTTTTCCCTGAATGCTTCCCCTTCCCCTTCCCGTACCGTCCCTCCCTTTAACGGTACTTTATGCTGTCCGTTTGGTTTTTGCGTAAAAAAGTCCTTACTCCCTGGGTGAAGAGAATCCCCAAGATGGAAGCGCCCTTAATTCCCTTTTGCAGGTTTCCCCCTTTTAACCGCTTCCCCCTTCTTTCTCGCCTTTCCGGCGAAAGTACCTTTATTTGTATTGAACAAAGATTTCTCCCTTTTCCTTTAAGACCGGAGAGTCCAACAACCATGGGTTTCTTCTCCCAGTTTCCCGGTGTAGATTCTACCATCTGAGTCCCCTTTCTTCAGTAATCTTTCGTGCGACTGTTTTTTCCCCAAAAAACTATGAGAATGCTTTGTCTCGTGTCCGGGACTTTTCTTTTTTGGATGGTCGGTTCGTGTTGCCTTCTTCCTCCCTCCTTCCCCCGGAAGCTTTCTTGACATACTCTTTTGGTCCCCTTTGGCAATCAGTTTTCCATTCTGCTGGGGAAAGGGTGCGGTTGGTTCGCCACTTCTGAATTTTCTTCAGTTTTGAACTGTTTGGATGCAGTCTCCCCGGATCCCATCCGCTTTTCGCGTGTCTTTCTCCCCGTATTCCTTTTTTGGTTCCTTTCCCAACCAGCAGCAGAATATCAATTATTGTCCCTTCCTAGCATATTTCTTTTTCTTGCCTTTGTCCCCGCTCCCCCACTATTCGAAGATGAGGACCCTTCTTAAAAAAATTTATAATGAGTTTCGCGGTCCCCTCTTTTTTTTGGCTTACCCCCTGCCGTCGTGTCTCAGTTCCTTTCAGCCGAATCTCCCTTGCCCAATCTCCTCCCCTGCTCACAAAATTTGATTACGTTTTGTAAGAACTGTAGAACCTCGAACGACACTTACAGCGGCCTCAGCTCTTTCCCCCTCCCTTCCAGAACTTTTTCGAACCTCTTATCCCTCTTTTTCTCTTCGTTACTGCATAACCCTGGTCTTGCCAAGTGATGAATACCGCGACAAGAAACCTCATAATTTTCCCTCTCGCACTTTAAAGCCCTTCTCTTTTTGACAACCCCTACCTGCCTGTTTCCCGGTTTCATAAAAAAGATTATTTTACCCGAGACTCTAATCGTTGTTTTTTTCTCTTATTTTTTTATCCCTTCGTTAGAGTAGGTGAGTACCATCTTCCGAAGACGGCTGATGAACGTTTTAACTCCCCGTCCTTTCCTGTGACTTTCCTCTTTTCTTTTTTCCGCTTTCCCAACGCCTTCTTTCCTTTTAATGGCTGAAGTCGAAATTAATTCATCGAGGAAGTCGATTCGGGTGTCTTTACATCTTTCCCACCCTCGCAATTTTACTTCTTACTCTGCCGTAAGTTTTCTCTTTTCCGACCCAGATTACAAGCAACCAATTGTCTTCGTTTCCTTTTTGTTAGTCTTGCAGAGAATAGGGAGATTGTCTTTTTGTTTTCCCTCCCTTTAGGTTCCCCTCTCCCCTCTTGTTGCGAATCCTTCCTTTCCCTCCCCCTCGCTCCTGTTCATCTTGTTCATGATTTCCCTATGGTGGTGATCATCCTCGCGAGAATAAGATTTTTTTATGCTTATGAGACGTCCATTCCTCTTTTTTCCATTTTTCTCCTTTGGGGTTCTGTCACAACCGTCGCTTTTTCTGCTCCCGAGGACAGGCTGCGTGATTGCCTTATTTGACCTTTCACCCCCCCATTTCCCTCTGCGTTTTCCACCGTCCCTACAAGTGGCGTTTTAAAACCCGCCCTGAAAAATTGCGCCCCCTTCCGAATTCATACAGAATGATTCCCAAGGTTGGGGAGGAAGCCGAGCTCTTTCTCTTTCCTTTTTCACCCTTTCTTTTTTCAACCCTCTCCCTTCCCAGGGCCTCCTCTTGGAAGGCGGAATGCTATTTTTGCAATATCAACCCCCTCCCCCGAAGGAAAAAGGATCAAATCAACGATCAAAGAACCCCCCCCCTCTTCCCCTTCCCAGGTCTTGTTTCTCCTGGGACTTCCCAACTTTTTCCTCTCCGATTACGTACTTCCTCTTGTGACCGGCCCGGTTTTTGCCACTCTAAAAGGCCGTGAGTTTTTTAAAGATATCACCGACCTTGTCCACATTGTTGACGGGCTCCTTTTTAATTACCCTGGCCTGTCCTAACGGCGCTGTCTGGTTCTTTTCCTGGATCAGCGCGATTGCCCCTTTTCCTCGGGTGCTCCCTTAGTCCTTCTCTTCTTTCTTCTATATGTTGTTCTTTACTTAGGGGCCGTGGGATTGCCACGCCATCCCTTCCAGAGAAGCCAAGTCGCGGAGTACCTTTTGATATAATTTTTTATGGTTCGCGGAACCTTCTCCCCCCCTGCACTATGGTTGTCCCCCCTTTCCCCATTTACTCGGTAGCCCTCTTCCCCAATGAGAGATCGAAACGCATGGAGTTCAGTAGTGCCTAACAAATTCCTGGGTTTATTTGTCCCTTTTTTCAGCCTTTTGTCTTCTTCTTCTTTTCGCCCCCCTCCTAAAGCCGATCTCCAGGGCGAGCCATATAAAAGGCGCCTAGACTTTTTTGCCCTCTTCCTTAACTCCCTCAACCAATCTTTTCCCTTCCAGCACACCCTACGCACGCTGCTTCGTTTGCTAATCCCATTTAGTATGCGTGAGATTAGACAGTTCTCTCGATTACTTACCACCGTTTCCCCCCTTTGGCTTTTTTTTTCATCGGCCAGCTGTTTTCCTTCCCCGACGGTATCGCCCTTCCCGTTGACTATTTTTTTTTGATTTCTTTGCGACGAATTGAGTCCCTTTTAACTCGTCCGATTTTGGAATACGTGATATTGAGACAAAGACTCTGTCTTCTATACTTTTTCTTTTTCCTCTCCCCTCCGTGGTTTTAGGATTTCGTTTTCTCTTTTTCTATGGAGTCGAAGCCCCTCTTTTTGGACTTGCCGATCCTCCCCCTGGTTTTTCCATAGTCGAGTCGGTCCAAGAGCTTTGGAGGCGCGCCTCCTGCCAGTTTGCTTTTTCTTATGCAGTCCTGTTTGACTCCCGTCCTTTTTTTTCCTATCTGTTTTTCCCCCCTCGTGTTCGAGATAGAATAGCAGCCTCGTTTGCCATTCCCTGAGCTGTTTTCTTAGCACCACCTTCCACCCCACTCTTCCCGTCATTTTTTCGCCACAGGCGCACCCGTCCCCTTTGAACCGTCCCATTCGCTCAGACGTCTGCAACTCTTTCGTACTACCCCTACCCTTCTTGCACATACTCTTTTTTCTTTCCCATGCCACCACACTGGCTGTGAGCACTACTCCCAGCCCATCTCGTTGTTTCAGCTCAATGCCGCGGGGCATGATGATGTCGTTCATCCCCTTTTCAGACTCGGGAGATGGCTTCTCCCTTTTTCTTTTCCTTGGGGGACTTCCTTTCCCCCCGAATCTGTCCTCTCTTTTTATTGCTTTTGGTGGTGAAGATGGGGCGTACAGGAAAGCAGTGGATTTTAGAGTACAGAGCTTTCCTTCCTGAATTTAATGCGTTTTTATTTTTTTCCTCTCCGTTTGTTTTTCAAACGACCTGGTGCTGGGCGCGTTCCTTTGGTAGTGATCCTGTTGCTCCTGTTTGGATGATGTATCGGAGGCACCACGCGTTTTCTCAGGGTTCCCCCCCCCCTATTCAGAATCTTCGTTTCCCCCCCTTGCTGACTTCTTCTCTTCTACGGGCCTTTTCTTGTTCCTTTGACCGATCCCTGTTTGGGTTTATCTTTTTTGTGCCAGGGTTTGTGCAGTCCCAAAAACCCCATGAGAGGTTTATTGGCCTCTTTATCTCCCCCGCGTCGGCAGCGTTTTTTTTTTCCTTTCTTGTTCTCAAGCGGGGCTGTTTCTACCTTTTCCCCGCCGACTTATTTAACTTGGGAGGTATTTCTAATTGGATGACACGCGTTAAATAATAAGTGTTTTATCCCAGGTGTTGTTTAGTTTACCTTTTCACAGCGTTCCAAGTCCCCCTATAGGCTGTACCGCCCTCACCATGGACCCTTCCTTTTTTTCCCCTTGGCGGCCCGCTGCTTTGACCCGACACTGAGCGACGCTGCATCCCTGATGAAAAAATAACCTTGACACCCTTTCCCCATGCTTAAGTTTTTCCCCCGGCACCCACCCCTCCCCCCCCACCCCCGGCCGTCTTTTCCTCACGTTCACGCCCTTTCTTCGTAATAGCAGGCAGCCCATGATTTCCGCGCAGAGGCGGGTCTTAGATGTAATATGTTCCGACTTTGCTGACATTTTTTTATTTTTCTCCAAAACAGTTTCTTGCCCTCCCCCTCCCCTTCTCCGATTATCCCCTCCCCAGCCCTTCGTTTATCCCCGTGCCAACTCGCGTGAGCATGTGCCCCCCATGTTTCGTAACCCGCATTAACTTCCCTCTCAAACCCCTTTTTCTGCTCTCGGGAAACACTTTTTTCCCCCCCAAATCTGATCTCCTTCAATCGCCCCTCTACTATTTCTCCCCTTACATGCGTAACTCCCCCCTACGAAGGCTCAAGAATAGGGGTTCACGGACAAGTTTTGTCGACGCTTCCCCCTTCTTTCCTGGCATATTCACTTTCCTACAACGACTATTGACTGCTTTCCTTCGTTCCCGCCCCGTTGTTTTTTTTGCCTTGACAATTAAGCAAGCGAGTCGTTGACCCCCGAAGTTCTTCCTACCACCTCTGTAAATTCGTTTTCAGTAAATATCCTGTTTCTCGCTTTTACCCATCGTTTTCAATTCCTTTCCGTGTTTTGGTTTGGAGACTGTCTAATGAAGGATGTGTTGTTCCCGATGGAAAATTTCGATCTCCCCTTACCTAGCGTCTTTTCGATAGTTCCTCCTCTCCCCCAGTCCGTTCGAACTATAGGTTTGACTTCTCTTTTGTGGATTTCAAATTCAAATTTTTCCTCCTGCCCCACCTGCAAACCTGGAGGCAGGACTGCATTTGGGAAGCGCCCCTTTTTTTTTTTTTTTTCACTTCTTTCACTCACGTCAGCCTTCTATCATCGTTTTGCTCTTTTCTCCCCTCCGCTCCTTGATTCTCCCCTCGCAACTAGCCTAATCAAGATAGACCTTCTGGCTTTGGCATAGCCTGCGGCCATTACTCCGCCAGAAAGCTTTCTTTGGACCTATCCTTGTTTTTTTCTTGGTCACTCTTGGATGCCCCCTCTCCTCTTTTCCTCAAATGTTCTCGCAGCCATAACTTACTCCTCCCCCTTCTTCACTTATCGAAGTGATACACTACCGGCCCGTTTCGCAGATGTCCATCCTTTGCACAAAGGTCTAAAGTAATAAAATTTTTCCCCCACTATGGACCTCCTTTTTCTTTTGAAACTCCTCCTCCCGCCCTTCTAGTTGGTTGTGCTGTCTTACTCCTCCCCTGAATTTATTTCAGCTCCGCGGGACCCGTCTCCGACCAAAACTCTATAAGGCCCGATTCCCATTTCCTAGTTTTTTACTCCCTCCCTTTTTATGTGGTTTTTCTCCAATGAGAGCGCCCGAACTTGAGCTCCTGACTTCCCCCTACCACTTCATTGGAGGACCCAGTCCCCTCCCTCGTTTTCAGATCCGCATTTTTAAGATGGTCATCATTTTGCGCGGCAATATGTGCCCCCTGGGTATCCCCCCTCCCTCCTCCTTTATCCCCTTTTCTCCGTTCTCCCACGGGCTGAGATATCCTTGTCACCTCTGTCGTGTGGAGTTAAACAAGATGAAGCGAACCCAATGTAAGTAGACAGGTCCTCCCCAGTTCTCCTCCTGGCCTCCTTTTCATCTCACCCTGGTGCTCTTAGGCTCTATGCTTTCCTTCCATTGCCCTCGACTCTCGAGTCCTTTCACTTATTAGAAAATGAACTTTGTTCCTTTTTATATTGATCTACCTTCCTTCTTTTTATCCGAGCCGGAAAAATCCCATCTTCCTTTCGTAATCTTTAGTTTCATTTGAGTTCCTTTTGCACCCCAACACTTATCTGATTAATAGTGATGTGATTGGTCTGTTCCTTTTTCTTCTTTAGTCAACTTAGAGCGCCCCTTTCCCCTCCATTTGTTTTTCTTAAAGTTCCGGTCTCCCCACGTTCCCTCTTACTCCCTTTCTTTTCACACCCAATATTGAATTCCCTTTCTAGGTAGTAAGGCTGGCGGTGCGGAGGGTGGTCACCTTGTAGCGGTCCTTTCCCCCTATAGGACGTTTGGTTTAAGACTGGTATCAGCCTTACCAATCCGTCGGAGTTTCTACATCGTGGTTGTTCAGTCCCCCACCCATTTTTTTTTTCCCCCCCCGGATGCCATCCCTCCTTTAATCCTTCCCCAACGTGCAGCCTTCTCTTTCGTTTGGACCCGTAACACCCAAAGAGTATAGGGAAATCGGCAAGCACTTTCTCGAAGCGTCCCTTCCCCGCCTTAGTCTTTTACGGTTTTTTTCCCTCCCGTCCGCCCCCGATTCACAATGCCGTCAACCCTTCCCGTTCCCTTGATTTTTCGTCTTTTTTAGAAAGGCTTCACAAACTTTTGATTGTAATTGTCGTCCTGTACCCACTTTCAAGAGAAATATCCCTCCTTCCTCTGCTTTCCCTCGTCCAGAAACCTCCTGCCTACCCCCCTCCTTCTTCCTGGATGTCTATTAGAGCCACCCTTTCTTTCCTTGCGTGCAGGGCCCCTCCCATTTGCCCACCTCTTTCCCCATTCCAACGGCTGATTTTCGGATGTTTTTGGACGGTATCATAACTGCTTCGGGAGCGGACTGAATCATAAATTTTCCCTTTTCTTCCTACATATCTCCTCTACCCCCCCTCGTTTTTTTGTTTCTCCGAGCTTTCCTTCCCCCTCTGGCTATAGTCCCTTGTGACCAGATCCGTTTAATTCTGGGTTCCTCCACCCCCGACCTTTCCCGACCTTTCCCTTTTAGTATGATGAGTTTTTGGGGGGTGCGGGGGGAAACAATATGTGTTTTTGACACTGGCTCCCCCTTTTCAAGTCTTTCTCTGTCGACCTCTAATTCATAAGGACAAGCCATACGAGTTCTTTCCATTCGGGTTTATGGTATGGAAAGCGAGCCTTTTATGGAGCGTTTGTCTACCTTGATCTCTCCCCATCCCCCAAATTGTTGTTCTCCGTTTGTCTTCTTTGACGTCGTTGTTTTTGCCCGATTCGATGATCGGGTAGAATGTTCTTGACGCCCTCCCTCTTAGTTCGCCCTTTTTTCGTTGTTCCCCTCTTTCCTCCTGCACTTTTTCCCTCTAACTCTTTTTTTGTGTTTCAGCGTTTACCATATCAGAGGAATCAGACTGCATGGTGTATGCGCGCAATCATTAAATCTCTTCCCCTATTTTTTCCTGGCCACCCCCCCCTTCTCTCGTATATCATCGACTCTGATTGAAAATTAATCCTGGAGTCGTAATACTCCAAAGTTTGGACACCCCCTCCCCTCCACCTTTCCCTCCTCCCTAATCCCCCTCACTTTTCCAGAGATGGTGGTTTCCTAAGAGCCGAGACTCGTATGGGACGTGAATTCTTTTCTTTCCCTTTACCAGGATTGTCTGATTTTTTTCCCCCAAATCCGTTCCCCCTGACCCTCCCGCTCTCCCCTCACTGCTAAAGTGATTTTTTGACAGCAGGGAAGAACTTCGTAACGTAATTACTTTTCTCTTTTTCTTACTGCCGGTTTTCCCCCTCTTCGGCGCTTGGGTTTTTTCCCTATTCAAACGAAATATGATCGGACGTTTTCGCCCTCTCCCGACCATCTGGCATCCCCTTTTCTTCACTTCGAGTTCGCCCTTGGACTGTTTTTTCGCGAGATGCTTTGGTGATTCCGCGCTTTTTTGACACGGGCCTTTTGAATGCGTTTCCTCTCCCTTTTTTGAGCGTTCTTCCTTCTACTGGTTACTTCCCCTCAGCTTTTTTACTATTAAGAAACTTATGTACCCACTTGGATATAATTCCGCTCCCCCCTCTTTCCGTACCGATCCCTCCCTTCTGGTCTTTTTCCCTCTTCCCAGTTCCCTCATCCCCTTAAAAAGATTAAGATCTAAAACGCTGGAGTCCTAGGTGTAAAACGTCGGTTTATTTGGAAATTCCAGCCCTTGCTTCTTCTTGGTGGTTTTTCCCCTTGAATGCGACGCGCAACATCTCCCTTCCTCAGTTCTCTCTTTGAGACTCTTCACCTCGAATAGAGCTTATCATCGTTTTGGTCTATACGCCGGCTTTTGATTCATCCGTCTTTTCCCCTCCTCTTTTTGGAGGTCGGCGACAGTATTCAACTATTCTCTCCCCCTCTCCATGAGTCTTGCCCATATCGATTTACATTCGGAACACCGGTTCCTTTCCTTTCCATATCATCTTTTTTCCCCCCATCGCCAGATTTCGAGTTATCATCGAAGGGATTGCATGGATTAGGACCGATTGAGGTCGGTTGCCTCTTTCTTTTCGACTGAATTTTTTCAGATTCTGCGCCCCCCCTTCTCTCCCCTCACGTCTCCCCTTCATACCTTCTTTTCCTTTTGCACGTTCTTCCAAGGGCCTAGGCGTCTGATTTTGTGCTTCGGGTCGACCTATAGGCTGCCCCCCTTCCCTCCTTAAAAATCCTTATCTGGAAGGTTTCCCCTCTTTCCATAAGGCTGCGTCTTTTTTTTCCCCTTCTTGCCTTCCTTTCTCTTTAGTTTGAATGACGCTCGTTCCGGTGGAAGAGAATTCCTACTCTTGAACTGTCCTGTGTTTCTCTTCCTTCGCAATTCATTTTCGGAAGCCGTTCTACTCACCTCTCATGTTTATGATAGCCAATGGATCTCGCCAACCAATACGGCCCCGGGCCTCAACCGCGCCGAACACTCATCCCTTACTTCCTCCATTGCTTTTGGAATGAACCCGCTTCTATTGACTAACCCGAACTACCTGGATAGTTCAAACGTATCGGCTGATCTAATACCTTTTCCCACGCCCTAATAACTGCACTTTTTCTTCAAGCTTTCTTACGATCTTGGCCTCTTTTGCTGGAATTATCTCCTGACTTTAGGGTTTTTTTTGGGCTTGTTTTTTGGTACGCCTTTTTTCCCTCTTTCTGAGAATCTTTTTTTTTTTCCTCTCACCGTTGTATTCCTGCATCGACCCTCTTTTTTTGATCTCGTTCTTTTTTAGTGTTTCCCCATCGGCAGAGTGGAGATGTTTCCGAACCTCTCCGTACACGTGTACTTCTTTGAATGGTCCCCTCTTTCCCCATGTTTATCACTCGACTCGTGGTTGCTTGATTTCAACTCCCTTTTTTTTCGCCGTCTCGCTCATCGTCTCTTTTTTCTTTTTCCGTTTTGATGATGCTTATCTCTAGCCCCGGTCAGCCCGGTCTGACTCGACCCCTTTTTTCTTTTCCAAAATTGGCTTTTTTTGCTTATTCCTTTTTTCTTTTTTCCCCTTTTGAATTTCTAATCCGGTGTGGGGTATTTGGGTGCACGGGTAGACAAAGGCCTAGACCTTGGTGGCCTCCTCTTTTGATTAATACCTTTGATCCTCGCGGCTGGTTTCTTCCTCGGTCCCCCCCGAGGGTGGCCGCTCTAGTTTCCTCAAGCGGCACAATGTTCATTTTTGTGGCAATTGTTGTTTCCAATTTTGTGTTGTTTCTTTCCCCTTTTTTTAAGTACTCTCCTTTTGTACCCAATCCTCCCCTTGAACCATTTCGTTTTCAATCTCTTTTTTCCGTTCCCCCTCTGACTCAGGGATTGACCACCGCAGCGACGCTGCCCTTCACATTGGATTACATTTCCCTCTCTGACAACCCATCCGTCCCGTGTTTTCTGTCCCCGGGGCACAACCCTTAAACACCCACACCCTCTTCTTTTCCCTTCACTTACACCAGGGACTTCTTTTTCGACTCCGGCAGCCAAGGTTTTGCCCATTTATTTCCGCAGCGTGCTTTCATCGAGTTTCTGAACACCTTTTTTTCGAGATATCTCTCCCCCCCCCACAGTTTCATACGAAACCTCGCAGATCCCCTTACTCCTTCTCTCCATCCTTTTTTTTTTTTGTTTTTGACAACCTTTACACGAGCAGCATGGCATTAAAAGTCCTCTCCAGAGTTCAGCCTTCATTAATGCTTGGCAGTTCCCCCCCCAAGTTCTTTCCCAACCTCGTAGTCTTGTTCCCCCCCTATTTAAAGCCATCTTTACCGGACCTCCCCCCAGTTTCAGTCCAAATCGAAGCTCGGCTCCGAATCCCCCCCATCAGGAGTCACCCCCCCCCCCCCCTCAAGTCTTTCTCCAGCAGCACGCTTTCTCTCCGGCAATCAAACAATTTTCGATTCTGATAGTCACATTTCTTTCAAGACTGGTTGAAAGGTGCCAACACAGTCGTCTTCTTAGCTTGGTGTACCACAGAGTTCCACCCCCCCCTTTCCCATAGTCCGGTTGGCTGTTCTTTTTTGACAATCTTCCCTTTCCTTTCACAGGGTGTCGCGGTTTTTTTTCTTTTGGAGCAAAATGGCAGGATGTGGTGGTTGCGTGGATATTTGCTCTCCTCCGGATAGTTTCCAACCGGGGCATGTCCTTCTGTCCCTTGTTTGGGGCGTTCCCCCCAATCTCCTCTTATGACTTGCTTTCTCAACCCTAAACTTTCCCATTCGCCACAGCTTTTCATGCCCCCCATCCAGCCTATGTCCCTTTCCCCCATCTTTTTAGCGCTCCTAGTGTTTGCCTTTTTCTTCCCGGGGAGCGATCGGGCTTTAGCCGCAGAGTAGTCCCTCGAGGTTCCCCTGTCCCGGATCTCACGACCTCTCTTTTTTCAAGAGCGGTTTCTTTCTTTTCTCATACACTTTTATGCACCCAATTAGAACTGTCGGCCCCTCCCTGCCTTCGCCGACAGACTAAACTTTCAAAATCGGTTTTTCGGCGATCCCTTTTCCTTTTTTAAATCCACCTAAGATTGCCCTCTCTTTTCACCACGGTTTTCTATCGATTTATTTTGACGGACACTTGCCTGTTGCAATCCTACACTTTTTTGACACTTAGCATGTACAGAGTTAGCTTTGTGGATTCTTATCCTTTTCAGCCTCCTTCCCTTGAGTAATCGAGCCCCCCCCACCTTCGAAGTTTACCAGATTCCCCTTATGTCTCCGCAGAATCTAGTTGTCTGGTTTTTGTGACCCCCCTCCATCCGATATTGTCCCCCTTTCCAAATACACCCGGCCCCCACGTCTTTTCCTTTCTTCCCTCCCGGCTGGTCTCTAGGAAATTCCGATGTTAATAGTACTTCAAGCTCTTGGACTCCCCCTTATGTTCTGCTTATTTTTATGCTTATCTACCCTTTCCCTTTCTCCCCTCGACCAATTTTCTCGTCTCCCCTTTTCCCAGCTGGTTTCCTTACACCAGTAGCGTTGACCCCAAATTTCCTTAGGCCTGTGCCCCACCCTTTCCCCAAAGGGCCCCATCGTCACTGCACCCTCCTCCCTTCTCTTGGTTATCTATGTTTATTCGATGCTCCCCCATTAGCTGTCGTCAAAGTGGACCGGTCCCCCCTTTCTTCAAGCTTCACCGTCCAGCCCCTTTTTCCGTGGCATCCCCTACTTCCGTAATCCCCGTCAATGCCGTCCGCGTCCAGGGTTTTAACACTTTGTCCCTTTTTTTCATTTTCCTTTTTTCTGTGACCCCTTTCACGGGAAGGCGTTTTGCACTTCTTTATTACGGCTCGATTACCTCCATTCGCGATTGACGGAAAAAGACGGAAAGTCCATCTTCCTTCTTCTTCTCCCCCCCTTCATCCAGTATTTCTTCTTCCGCTTCCTTATGTGAGCCCCTTTTTTTTGGTGGTTTGTCCTTGCTGTCCCTCTTTACCGCCGTTTGGACAGTTGTGCTCCGTCCCGAGGACTTTCCCCCCCCCATCCGCCGCGAGTAATCTTTCCCCACTTAACGGTTGTTCAGGACCGCATCGATTGAATAATCTCTCCCGAGCCTTTTCCCCGCCTATTCTGACTAGGTTCCCTCCCCCCCCACATTTTTTCTGTGACCCTTGACCTTCAGTATTTTCCCTTTGCGTCAAGGTAGGACTGCACTTGCATCCTTCTACTGAGAGCTCTAGTACTATCTCTCTCTTCCCCCCTTGCCTGAATTCGGGCACTCAGAGTCCCCTCCACATTTTGCTGTCGTATGATTTTCGTTAAAAAACTCAGTTTGTGTAACCCGGCCCTCTCCCTCTTGCGCATTTTTTGCTTTCGTTCCACCTTGCCTCAAAGGAGAACTAACGCCCCTCCCTTTGATGACCCTGTCCTCTTTCACCCATTTGGTGAATTTCTTCCTTCCTTTACAGGACAAAAACATCCAGGTCAACCCCACAAGCTCTTCCCCTTTGGAACTGCTCAGTCCCTCCTGGATGCATTTCTCGGTTCCTCGATTTTTCATCCACGCTGCTCAGAACGCTTTTGGGACTACTTTGTTTTCGGATTTTCCCCCCCCCCTCGCTTCTTTTCAGCTTGTTTTGAGGTCCCCAAAGATAGATGTACACCTAGCTGCCTAAAAGACCCTAATCATGACCCCCTTTTGCATGACTGTGTTTTTTTTTTGCCTATTCTTTTTTTGGATGCCTCGGACTTTGGAAGGTCAATTGGAATCCCCGGTTTTATTGCCTAGCATCGACTGGTCTTCTCTCTTTGCGGAGGTTTTCTTTTTCGGTGATTGGTCACCTCTCGATTGTTTTGTCTCGGTCCGGTTTTATATTGCCTACATTTTCTAGAGCGCCCCAGATTCCCTCAATGGGTGACGTCTTGCCTTTTGCCGTTTTTTGGTGCTTTTTTTTTTGTAGGGATGCTGGGTGCGAGTCGGAAGTTAGAGATCTCCCCCCCTTCGGCCTTCCCCCTCGGACGTGTTAAATCGCCTCCCTTTCCCCTAATCTTTCTTTTGTTCTACATCAGACGCGTGATGCCCTTCCCGTCCTGCACATGCTCGCGGTTTCCCCCTTGACCCCATTTCGTGGCTGGTGTCTAGCCACACCCTTCTTTTTGGAGTCCGCTCTTGATTTGATTTGCTAGTGCTCTAATTACCACAACCAAGCCCCTCTCTCCTCGTCCTCGCGGTTTTCTTCTTCTTTCCATTTTGCGGAAAAACAACCACCCCGCATCTTTTCATGCTAGGTCCTCCAGCGCCGTTATCCCCCTTTTTGAATTGAACGTCTTTTCCTTTGCCCCCCCCCCTTTCGGCTCGGCCTTGGCTGTCTAGCTGATGGTGTTTACCTTCACTCCCCTTAATAAAAACATCCATGAGTTAAGTTCTTTCCCTTCTTTTGACCGCAACTTTGCTAAGATTCCTACTCCGCCCTTTCTTAGGATGTGATGGCCACTCCCACGGCTGATCTTGATTTCACTCTAAACGCATGTCGTTTCTTTTTTATGATCTTCGCTCTCCTCGACTCGATTCTGGCGCTTTCCCCCCTCTCACAGGTAGCTGGAGGACTGGTTAGACGCCTTTTCCCTTGATTCCTGCTTTTTCCCTCCAGGTGACTGCTTTATTTGTCGTCTATTTTACTTTTTTTTTCGGGTTTTTCCCTTTGAGGCTTATGGTTTTCCTAGACCGCGGGCACCTCCTCCTACACGTTCTGCTTCCCTTCAAATTGGAACCGTCTCTTCCCCCCCTCTTGCAGCATACCGATTTCCAGACACGGGTCTTCCACATATTTCCAATCATTGCTCCCCTTTCTCCCCGCAGGTCTTCATCAAATTTGTCCCTTTTATTTCCTTACGTCCCAGCTCTTTCCCTTTTTATATTTCATTTTGTGAAACAGCGCGCACCATTAACTTGAAGGGTTGTGCTGATTTCCATGTTTTTCCTCGTTCCCTGCCCTCTTTCGCTCACCGCACGTCTTATCCGTCCTCCCCCCACTCCCCGCTTTCTGCACATTCAACCGAGATCCTTATTTGACCTCCTCTTTCCGTGTTTTTTGGGCTTCATTTCCGTTCCCCTTGAAAGTTCCATTTTCCCCTTCCCTGACTTGCTTCATGAGAGACAAGTTTCGGTTTTTTTTTGGGCTTTCTCCTTCCTATAATTTTTATCACTCCCCGGAGGTGAGTTCTCTTTTTTCCCCTTCACCCCTATACTTTTTCTGACTTCGACTGCCAGTTTGCCCCCCTCCCACGGGCTTTTCGATGATTCCTTCTCGGCACGGTCGCTGTAATCTCTCCTTGAAAATTGGGTTTAGAGGCCTTTGTTCCTCTTTCCCACTGACGCTGCTCATCCTCAGTCTGCCCCCCCGGTTTTGTTTATTTTGGTGAATGCAGCTTCAGTTTTGTTTCTTTCTTCCTGCGCACTCTTTGCAACTCTGTTTCTCCATTCGAATACGTTTTCCCCCCTTGTCAGAATTTAACTAGTAATCGACCCTGGCCTCCCCACCTCTTCCCCATTCCTTTTTCGGAGCCCAGGGCGCAACGTTTTTCCCATGATTGAGAACCCTAACCTTCCGGTGATTCCACTCTTTGTTTTTCCTTCCCCTAACTACATTTTCCCAGTATCGTTTTTGTGTCAGTCCTTGCAAATGGTTTTGCGAAAGAATCCCCCCCGTGTTTTTCATCGGGCATGATTTTATGTTTTTTTTACTAGAGACTTGGCACGCGAGTTTTTTCAGTTCCCCTTTGTTCTTCTTATGGTTTCTGATCTCTTTTTAATTCAGTTGATTTCATTTCGAAGTGACTCGACTTCTATAGGGGAGCCCTCTTTTTTTTTTGGCGCATATTTTGACGTTTCAGTCCCTTCGCCTTGTCAATTTCACCTTTTTTTCCTTCGGTACTCCTTTGCCTTTCTTACGCCTTTTTTTGCAGTGGATCAAAGCACTTGGGGCTTGGGTCGTCTGTCTTTGTGGTTTTTTTTGCTTTTCCTTTATCACCTTTACCTGTCGGTGTCATCCTTCTTAACCCTCTTCCCTTCCCTACTCACGATCCGCCCTAATCTTCTCCCGGATGGCAATAAGCTCACTCTACGAAATTGGGCTTTCAGTGACCTCCCCCCGTGGTGGTTTCTTCTTTTTTTTTTTGCCCTGTTTTTTGCATTCACCCCAATTTCATGGCATTGACGGTTGTGCCCCTGATCGTTTTTTTTCTCCCGATGTCGTTCTTCTTCTTTGTTCCGGATGCCCTTTTTTTTTCAGCACATTTCGCCGCACGACGGCCCCATTTTTATCTTTGTGTTCTTCGGTCACCTATTCGGTTTGCTTACTCGTTTTTGACCAATGGTCCTCCTTTTTCCTCTCCGTTGGTGTTGTTGTTTTTTTGGACACTGACCCACGTTCCGCTACCCCCGACAGCCCCCTTCTTTTTTCTTGCTTCCCTGACCCCCCCTTTTTTTCTTTCTTCCCCTTCTCCTTCCTTCCCGATACCCAACAGCCAGCCCCTCTCCTCTTTCTCTGAGATTAAATAATTCACCACGTCGGAGGCGACCATCATGCCGCCGGGTTTGGTAAACGGATGATAAACCTTAGAGGAATCCCATTTTACTCATCCCCGGTTTTGTCCTTGGCTTCTCCTTTTCTCTTGCTTCCTTCGCCCTAATGTAATAGGTCCTCCCCTGCTGACCGTGTTTTTTTCTTAGTTCTTTCCCTCCCCCAAACCGAGCCCTCCTACCCTTTGCGCCCTCCTCCCCGCTTTCCAGACCACCTTTTTATCCCGCCACCCTGCTTTCTGTCGTCCCCAATCCTCGTACCCCTCCTTCACACCATTCTGTGGACAAGGCATTTCCTCGGAAACCTGAAATTTTCTTTTTTCCGGCAACCAGCCCCAACTTCCTTTTCTCTCCAGCGGACATCGCGGTTTCTCGGTACTCACCCTGTCCCCCTTCGGCCTCCTATTTGTCCAGAGCCTGCGTAACCCCTTTGCATCTGTCGTCCACTTGGAACTCCTCCTGCCCCCGCCCTCTTTCCTTGACTACACCTATTTGCTGTCTATCCCCCCCCTTTCCAGCCCTTTTTCCCATTTTCCCCCCTTGCCCCTGCAGAGTACGTTGCGATCATTTTAGTTCTTTGTTCCAAAGATCCTCCCCGATTGCACCCCATCCGGACATATCTTTTTCTTGGAACATTTTTCGGGTTTCCCCTTATCCCCTTTGGGTATCTTTGCGCCTGTGGCGCCCCCCCCCATCCGGATGGGTAAGTGTGCCAGATGGATCTGTTTTATCAACTTCTCTTCACAGGCTACTGTGCTTCCCCCCTGATTATAATTTTTTTCTCCCCCCCCCCACCATATTAGTTTAATGATATCTGTATTCCTCTTCGGTGGATAACCCCCTTCAACTGAACTTTCCTTTCCTCCCCATTTTCACTCAAATTTCACTGTGCATTGCTAGTTTCCAGCCCCTGACACGCCTTCCTGATATTCTCCTTTTTTCCTTTTCGTCCTCCGACGCTTTCTGCTTTCCCCTCTTGAGCACTTATCCTTCCCCTATTCCCGTTGGTCTACCTCCCTATGAATCCGAAAAAGTATAGATGTGGATTTTTTTATTTAGGGCATTTGTTTCCAACACCCTGAACTCTCAGGTCCTCCCCTCCCCCACCGACTCATGTAGCTCCTTCTCTCCCCCTTCGTTAATTACCAATAGCCATGGCTCGAGATGAGAAAACCCCAGCGTGCCCCTTTTTTTTTTATGACGAAGTGCTTTTTTTTTTTTTTTCTAAGATCTCCCCCCTGAGTTGTACTTAGCGACCGCAGGCGTAGTGTTTTGAATTCCCTCTATGTTGCGTCGTGTTTTTAAGAATGACACTTTTAGAGTCCTATTCCCCGTTCTCTGTGAGTGATGGTGCGCGTCCTTCCTCACTGCCTCTTTTCCGACCCCTCCTTCTTTGCTCATCATTTCAATAAAACGGGAAGTTGAGTCAAACTTTCCCTTCCCAGGTTGTCCCGACTCCTACGATTCTCATATTTTGCCGCAGACCCATCCCCTTTTGAGCGGCTGCCTTTCGTTTTTACCCCTCCCGTTTCTTCTCCCCGTTGACTTAACTCCTTTTCCTTTTGTTCTTCTCCTCTGGACAGATGGACCTCCGGAAGCGCCTCCCCCATTCCCTCCCTTTTTGCATCCCCGGCTTCCACATCCTCATTCCATCCCTCCCCCTTCCCCCTGCATGATCCCAGGCACGTCTCCATACCCCTGAGGCAAGAGCCTTCCCCTCTTTAATTCATCGGATCTTTTTTTCCCCCAAATTATTTCGGTGCTACTTCCCACCAGACCGTCGTGGCCTTTTCGCTTTTCAAAACGAGGCGCAACTCCCGTTTTTCCCCGTTACTCCTTTTCCCCCTAACAACAATCATTCGCACGGTTTTTCTTCTTTGATTTTGTATTCAGGGGACTGGGCGCTTTCCCCCCTTTTCATCAGACCCTCTTCCCCTTCCCTTTCTCTGAAATTTGACAAGAAGGTCCACTGATCTCCGTATTATTCCATAAGGATGTTCATTCTTTTCAATTTTTCGGCTTTCATTGATTACCCTTCTATTTCCTTCCCTCGCTAATTTTTGGCATCCTCCTTGTCCCTGTCCTTTCCCCTCGCGTGTCTATCCACGTTTACGGGTGTTCCTTTAAAATGGACAATCTTTACATGTTTGCTCTTCTCGGTCTTGAGTACCCTCTCCCACCCCAAAAACGATGAGAAAGCGGCAAATTTGCCGGGTACCTTGACGGCTTTCTTAACGCCTTTCTTCATCCTCTCTTCGAATTCTGTCCATCTTCCTACACCCGAATTCCCAAATTTCTCCTTCTCGTTGATAGTGTTCCCCTCATTTCACAATTAAGCCCGCATCATTGAAATTCCCAAAAGGCCCTCCTTGACTACTTTTGCCTTCTCGTCGTCTTTCTAACCTTGCCAAGATCAGGCCGCGCCATCCCCCCACCTACTCCGTTCCTCGAGCCTTTTGACATTGCGGAGTTGAGCCGTTTCTTTCCTGGGGCCTTTGGCTCCCCTTCCCCCTCCTCTTTGTCCAAACTCTCTCTTTCTCCTCTCCTTTTCTTTCTCTCGATGTCCAAACCGCGGGTTGCTCCTGTGGTGATGACCATCCTCGGCCGAACTCAGGTGAGATCCCCCCCCAAGTATCATCAACTTGACTGGATTGTTCCTTCTTTTTCTTGCCTCGGCCCTTCATCCCTTTTCCCGTACCTTTTATTCAGTCGCCCTGAGTGCTAATTGCTAGCTCGGTGGTTTTGGTTCTTTCCCCCAGATGCCGCATGCTCCTTTTCCTTCCCTTTCTCTTGCGTCACCCGTTTTCCCTCCAGAGAAAGCCTTAAAAAAAGTGTGAAGAGGTTTCTTCTTCCCTGAAGCAATTCTTCCTGAGACTTTCTTCTGGGGTTTTTTTTTTTTTAATCTCTCTCCTCCGGCTACTGAATTTTCCTTGCCTCCCCATTCCTCTCCATTTCCAAAATATTGCACTTTTAACGATTAATTTTTTGGTGTGCTCCTTGACCAAGCATAACTTTCTCTTAATTTCCCTAATCGAGCCATTCTCTTTTTCGTGATGAACAACCCTGTCTCTTGGGAGGAGATTCACAAGGGATTGAATTTTTGACCTCTAAATAGATTCCCAAGTGGCTCCGAAACTTGTTTCCCCTCTTTTACGAATCCCGTCATTTCTTCCCCAGCTTTTATCTGGGGTTACTTTACTCCAAGAGGATAGAGGTCCTTCCCCGATTTAGAGAGAAAATGGACACGCGGCTTGATCAACTCCCCCCTCCCCCTTCCACCAGCTCCACCTCACGATTGGAAAATCTTGCCCAGAAGTGATTTTTGTGCACTGTGAGAAAACTTTCAAGATACCCTCAGAAGGTCTTTTTCTCCTGGTTAAACTTCTTTCTTTTCCCACTTTTTTAACTCTACTCCACGACCATGTAGTTCCTTGTCTCGGAGATCTTTTTCTTCCAACTTCTTCCCCTTTTTCTTACCACCTTTGACTCTTCCTTCGCGTATTGAAGCTTGTCCGTTGTGGAAAGGGACCCCAGAAGTGAGATTATATATTCAGTTTCTTGCTGTTTCTGAAACGACGACACTATGAAGCATTTCCCTCTTCCTCGGCTGTCACTTATACCATTACTTCTTTAAAGGTCCTAAACGTCTTTGCAAAGCACATCTTCTTTGTGGTAAGAGGACCAAATGTGTCTCCTCTTCAAACTTGAGACTACCCCCCCTCAGAGAGTAGATGAACTTCGTTTATTTGAACTCTCCCCCCTCCTTATTTGCCTTCCTTTTTCCCTCCTTCACCACCTTCCACTCCTCCTCTCGGCTCCTGCTTTCCCTTCTTCGAGCTTATTTCTTGAGTTTTGAAGTTCTGATTCTCCCGTTCTGTCTTAATCTTCTAGTTTCTTTGAATCCATTAGCACCCTCAGCCATTCGTGTGTGCACGATGGAGGTATGCAGGGATCCCCTGAGTGATCTAGGGATCTTTTTCTTTGAAAGATTCCCCTTTGCTGATGGCCTTGCTTCTCTCCGTTTCTTTTGGGCTTCCCTCTTATATGCGCCCCCCTGAGTATGCCCTGACAGCGTCTTCACCGAATCCACTCGAATGCGAGGCGATGAAGGAGCTGATGAGGCTAGGCCGTCGAGCCCCCTTGAGGGCTTGCCTTCCACTCTCCAACTCGTATGGGTCTCTCTCTCTGTCCCCCCAAGAGTGCCTTACTGCTGGGCGGATGCCCTCAACGCTTGAAGTAATGATAAAGTGGTTAGTGTTGCTGAATTTTTTTTTGTTTTCTCCCTCAACACGATAATGTGTTGTCTCGCTCTCTCTAGACCCCCTTTTGAACTCCGGTCGACTATTCGGTTTCCTCTACCCATGTCCCTCTCACCACACTTAACAATGCGCAAATTCGAGAAATTTTTCAAACCCAGGCTTTCCCCTCTCTCCCTTATATTCTTTTTGCTGTCCCCCTTTCTTCTTCTCTTGTCCTACCCGAATCCCCATGGTCAAGTCCTTTGCTGACTTGGAACCAAATTCAGAAAGACTCCCCTCCTTGTTTTATTCTTTCCGAGGGCCTTTTTTGCATTTTGGAATCTCACAGTTTTGCACGCGATTTGGTTTACTCCCCCTTTTCGATTTTTTCTTTTCGACTTCAGATGGGGAATGCCAATGTCGTCATCTTTTCCTTTCTTAGTTTTTCTTGTGGGAGTTCCCCTTTTTTGTTAACTCAGGCAGTTTGGTGATTTTCGTCCTAGTGCTGTCCACGTTTGAATTTTCATGAGTTTTTTTGAGTTTGGGGAGCCATTTCGCCTGTGGTTGATACAACAATTTTCTGGTAGGCTCATTTTTTTCTTTCTTTTTATGATCTCTCTGTAAACGAAGAGCAATTTTCCCAGCCAGGTTATA
>Ga0179593_1408644_pt1 | contig 23889 bp, 21 predicted proteins | sample CZODoug2_1_08_16_FD_185931 | JGI IMG/M metagenome (GOLD analysis project Ga0179593, IMG submission 185931) | Vadose zone soil fungal communities from Angelo Coast Range Reserve, California, USA - CZODoug2_1_08_16fungal (PacBio error correction) | ecosystem: Environmental > Terrestrial > Soil >... | reverse complement strand
CTCCCCCTTTTCTTCGAATACCCCCTCCATTTTTCTTTCCAGAGGAGCCCCCTGATCAGCGGGTCCAGCGTCCCTCTTTCTCTAAAGTTCCCCCTGCTGATTTTGAAAAGCTTCGGTCTATCCTCTCTTCTAGTCTTGAGGCTCCCTCCTCCCCATTCGAAATCCTTCCCCGTTTCACCCCCTCTATTCGTCTAAGATTGAACGCGATTATCTGCCCGTCTTATAGTCCCCTTAAAACGAGTTATTTTGCGTAATTTTTTTTTGAACTCCCCCCTTTTTTTTAATTTTTGGCCCCCCACTCCCTCACACAGCGATGTTTCCCTACCCACCCCCCTCTTGATTAGGAAAGCAGTCTTGTGGGTCATTTTTTTTGCACCTAACTCCCTTTTGATTCTTTCCCCCACCCCGCGTCCCTGAGCTAGAATTATTTAGTTGTTTCTAAGTATTCAAGACGATGTCGAAGCCACCTCTGACACTCTCTCTCTTGGCTTACTCCATCGGATTACCCTCGGTGAATATTAGGTTAAACGACGGCATTTACCGTGCTTCCTGACCGACATGTCCCTGTTTCTTATCAAACCGTAGCCGGTAGTGATAAGAAATTGAGCGTTGTTTTTATGTTTTTTTTGACGGCTTCCCCATTTTCTGCCTAGCGATAGTCACCTAATCCGAATGTCTTGCGTTTTCTTCAGTCATTCAACCTTTCCCCCTCCGGCATTTATTTTCCAGACCGTTTCTTCTCCGTCGGGTTTTTTCCAGTCCCCCAAGCCGACTTTTCACGCGCACTCTTGGACGTTTACTCTATCTTCCGATGTTTCCCGTTTATTCCCTTCCTCTTTTCTTTAAACCAGACCCTGCTGAAAAATTTGTTCGAATGCTCGGCTGTCTTCCTTTTTTACCTGTTTCTTCCTTTCGCCTTTCGAAAGGCAATTGTACGATCCTCCCATCGGTAACCTTGCTCAATCGTCCTTCGGCCCCGACCTTGCCTTATTTCTTTTTTTCTTCCCCCCGGACAGACTTCACTTCCTCCATTCTTGTCAAGATAAAGGACTGACATGCGAGGGGTGCCTTCCCTCACTGAAAATACGTGGATAGTGGTTTCTTCCCCCCATAACTGGAGGCTTGATAACCCTTTCGATAGACTTCTTTTAGTTTGCGGTTCTCGATATGTTTTTGATTAAGGCGCGTTCCTGCTCTTCTCCCCCAATCTTTACCGCGCTGGACGTCCACGATTCTACGAACTTCTCATTATCGTCTTCCCGATCCCCTTTTCAGTTCCCGTCGTAGCAACACTCTTTTTTCCCCCTCTGATTTGAAAGTGTGCGAAATTTCTTCCTCTTGCTTTTTAGTCCCCCACTTTGAGTTTCTTTCCGCGGCTCAGTCTGACCTCTCCCCCTTCCACCACATGCCGCCCCGTTTTTTTCTGCTTCTTGCTTCCTGTGGTATGACTTCTCTGCGCGACCTACTGTTTTTTCTGCAACACCCCGTCCCCCCAGCGCCTATTAAACATTCGCCTTCTCGCGTTTTACCTCTTGACGATATGGCCCAGTGTCGGACACCCAACCACGCTTCCTCTCCCCCCCTACCTTTCGCCCGGTCACTCTCGTCCTTTTTGAACCTCAGCTTAATGATGACCGTCTTTGTTGACGACTTGTTCTTTGAGTAGGCTTCTCTCGCCTTTTTTGCTCCTACCCTCATCCACCCTTCGTTTAGTCGCGGTTGCCTTGCTTACGTTCCTTCTACCCGTTTAGGGATAGAGTTTGCGTTTTCCTGACACGTCGGCTGGTAACTGTCGTCTTTTATTTAGGATTTCTTCTAAGCTGCCCTATAGCCCCTTGCACCCAGAATATGGCCAGACGACCTCGCTCTGAAGTCAAGGCTGAGAGAATCCCCCTGGGACGCCAACGGCCTCCCTTTTTTTCTATGACATCCTCTCTGGAGTTCACTTTACGCATATCGAGAAATACTCGAGGTTTTCGTAGGTTCTTCCGGTAGCTTTTCTTACCTCTCTTAGTCAAAGAGAGGTAAATTTCTTTTCTCCTCCTCCTTTTTGTTTGTTGATCTTTTAAATTCTGAGGTCCCCCTGATCCCCCCTTATATCCTTTCCCCTCGCGGTGTTTTAGTCACTCGTCGAACGATTTCCCCTCTTTTCATCGATCCTTGGGTAGTAATTTCTCGTCTTCTACCTCTTTCCCATGTTACCCCCTTTCTCCCTTTTGAACCTCTTCAGGCTCTTGAAACTTAGATTCGTTCGCTCTCGGACCCTTCGCTTTTTCCCCACCGTTCAGTCCCCCGGCATCAGTATTACCGAAAATGTCTCCGCACGTGCATCAAGGCGACGCTTCTCGCCGCTTTTTGTACCTTTTCTTTCTCCCTTTAGAGACTCGAGGTTTAGTAATCTCTTCTCTCTCAATTTCATACCCCTTTAATTCGGAGGTGCTATGACTCCGACTTCCGTAACGCCATGACGATGACCCAGCCCCCCGCTTTTTTTTCCTAAATGGATATTCCTCAGGGCTGGCCCCCCAGTTTCCCCTTTCTCTCAGTGTGGTCTCTCTGACTTGTTGGCGGATCTCTTCACCCCCCTCCCACTTCATTCTTCCTTTCTCTACGAGGCCAACCAAGTTGGCAGGAAGTTGCCGTAGCCTTGCGCCGCGTTAACTCGCGCCTCCTTCCCCAGAAACTTCACAATCCCCCCTCCTTAAACCCGCATCTCGCCCACACTTAATTGCTCTTGTAGGAAATGAAGGTTCCAGCCGAGGAACGTGGTTCTCTTGCCGGTGCACCCCATCCTCATAGCCCTATGGCGATAAGGGTCTCCCAATTTAGGTCGCCTTCCTTACTTTTCCCTCTTCCACGTCGCCCAGATTTTTGGTGAGGCGAAAACTTCGGTCATGGCCTCTTTTTAGTTATATGTATGCCTCTCGAGCTCCCGCTACATGTCCTCTCCTCCTTGACCAGTCGAATGGAGCCCCCCCCCTAAGTCTTCTTCCCCCGCGGAATCATCTTCCGAACTCCGGCTATACCCGACCTTTCCTTTACCTTCCTAGTGGCAACTGTCCCCATGTGCTCCGGTATTACTCCCTTTATCCCCCTCTCCCCGCGACAAAGGGTTTTTTCCACACTTCCCCCCCTAGGACTCCACATCCTCCAGTAGAGACACTTTTGAATTCAATCTGTCTTCAGTTACCTCCTCCTGCCCCCAGGGTGCTCTTCGAATTCACCCCCCCGGAACTTCGATGATCGATCCATACCTTTTTGCGTGAATGGCCCGGAGCTTTCCTTCCCCCCCGACGTTCCAGTTATCTTTATGCCCCCTGGTCCGCTTGCCCGGTGTTCATTTCCTTGCGTCGAGAAGATTTCAGTGGTCTTGATTCCCCCTCTTATCGATCCCCCGTCCACAAAGTTTGAGGCCCCCCCCCCAATCAGAACCCTCCCGGTGATCCCCGACACACACTATCCCCTTTTCGATGACCCCTTTTCCCTGTTTGGCTGCCCACTGTCGTACCTCTTTCGCCGACCCCCCGGTTAGCCCACCCGGTCTTTTGTTCTTTTTTTTCACGTAGTTTCAGATTTTATTCTTTCCGTCGTTTTTGTGGGACACTGCTGCTTTGTTTCCCTTTTATCCCCTTAGATAAGACGTTTAGGCGTCCCTCTCGGACCCTCGTTTTTTGCAAAAATTCCCAACCCAGGTTCTTACCCCCACACACTGACCACAACGTTAGGGTCCGAGCTTGGTAGCCGTCCCCAATACATCATGTTTTTTCTTCAGATGTTTTGTCCCACAAATGCCCCCCCAGTCGTCTGTCACAAGCAGCGCCATTTCACCAGTGGTTTGCCCTGAATATTTATATCACTTCGCTCCCCGCTTTCGACCTGTTATGTCACTTAGTTGTGTACTTCCATGCCTACCAACTAGGCTTCGCTCTTTTGTTACCCTACTCCCTGTGTGTGACGAAGCGACCTCCTTCCTTTTTCATCGTTCTAGTGGATGCGTAGATCTTGGCAGAGGATGACTGAAGGGTTCCCTCTATTCGGCCACTATCCTTTTTTTTTTTTTTTTTTATTCTATCCGAGTTACCCTCCTTAGCCCCCCTCAGATGAAGATTTACTCCCGAAGTTCCCGTATGGCTACTCCCTGTTGGCATTCGACCGTACATTTGTTTTTACGCCTCTTATGTAATGCCCATCCGCGGCTCTTGTCAGACCCTTCCATGGCTTCATTACAGTCTTAGCATTGTTTTAGTGTTCTGAATACCCCTAATAAGTGTGCAGGCCACCTTTCCTATAAGGTCAGTTTTTTCTTCCTCATGGAGATTTGTGTTTGTTCGTACTCACTGCTTTTTCTTTCTCTAAAGAGATCCATTCTGATCCCTTTTTGTTAGTCGCATTCACCCTCACCTCCCTTGCTTTCAATTTTACAAGTCGTCCTTCCCCATTACCTGGTGTGTTTGGAATTAGTACTCGAGTTGTTTTTTTTTCTTTTTGTATTACCTACTGGGTCAATCTCGCTTGATCGATCATGCACGTGAATTGATTCTTCTGTCTGCGGATCCCCCGATTGCCCTATGGGTCAAAAGGTCCTTGTAGCCATGTCCTCTTTTGCCTCAACCCACTTAGCCAGTTCATCTTGACTGTTTGACTCTGTTCCCCACCTTTCCACTTTCTCAACTCATTTAAGTGCAGCACCATTTCTTCTATGTTTAGCGCCGGACTGTTTGCCTGGGCATCTCTCGGGGCTCGTACATCTCCTCGCTCAAGTTGTCCGCGAGTATTTGTCCCCTAACGTTTTTTTTTATGCTTGCCCATATATTGTCATCCGAGCCTCATCGATTGATTCCAACTGCCAAGAACCGGTTCCCCAGTCACGACACCACATCTTTTGACTTCCACTGAGGTTCTGACGGCAAGGGCTACCAACCTTGGTTTTCTCCTTTATCGAGTCGGGTTCCATGTGAACTTCACAAGTTCTATTATGACCCCCTGTCACAAGCGTTCTGTCCGTCCTGTGATTCTTCCTTTTGAACAACCAGTAGGGGGATTCCGCTCCTTTTTTGGTTCCCCCTTAAGTTTCGAGCACTCCAGAACGGAATCCCATTTTTTATTTTTCCTTTTATTCTTCCACTCATAGAAAACCATCAAACTCAAACTCTCTTTTTCGAAACCCTCCTTTTCCCCCCCCCCTCCTCCGTTTTGTTGTGATATTCTACCGATCCATTTCTTTATTTTTGCTGGTTATGATTTTCTTATTGGCGTGAAAACAGGATCACAAGATTCATGGTCCGGTTCTCTCTGGCTATTGGTCTGAGACCCGGAGTCTTTCCCCCGCTTCAGCCTCCCCTGCGTTTACTTTCAACTACCTAGTGAACCCTCTCCCAATTGTTGCTATTTTCGGCATAGAACTTAGTTGTTCCCACGGACGCAGGTCAAGTCAATTAGGCCATTCTTTTACACCTTTTATCGTAATAAGTGGGCTTTCTCGGCCAGATTCTTTTTTCTGACAACTTACCACCCGTTTGGTTGTTTCTGCATTGGTTCCCCAGCGCATGCATTCTTCCACTCCCCAAAAATAATCATCTTCGTGGAACGCCTCTTGTTGAGCCTTTTTTCGCCGGCCTCGCCTTACCAGGCTTGACGTCCCGACTGAAGCGTTTTTCTCTCTTCCCATGCGAAGGGGATCGCGGCTGACTAACCTTTGACTGATGCATTCGTTCTTAAGTGGCATTGTTTTTTTGCACCTACATTCTGTTCCTCCCCCCCGGAACTTTCTTTGGGTGCTGTTCCGAGCGCATTTTCTGATAAAGCCTTTTTTTTTCCCGTCAGCTGTCGGATTTCTCAGCCTTGCAAGAGAAGCAGCATCCCCCTGCCGACCCCGTCCCCTATCCCCATCAAAACGGAGATTTACAAAGGTCACTGTACAACCTCAAATCAGTACCTAGATAGTCCCCCCCTTCACTACACCCGCCAAATACTTCCTCCTCACACGTTTGCTTCGTATTCCAATCCGCGGACCAAAACACACAATGTGAGTGCATGAGCGCCTTGCTTCCCGAGCATTGTTAGATTTTCCTTTTATCGACTAACCATATTCCGCGCTCCAAACCAAAAGAGGACCCCATTTGCGCCAGCGTGGCCCAGCTCCCATGACGAGAGAACCCTCTTCGATACCCTTTTTTTTTTTTCAGAACCGTGGAGACCAATAACAGAGCAGGAGGAGTCTGGCAATTCCCTTTTTATGACCCCGTGAATCGATGGGATCCACCGATTTCTCTCGTCACGCTTCAACCCAGAGTACCCCTTCGCTCATGTGTGGACACACTTTTCTCACATCACTAGACTACTAATTTGTAGACGAATACAAGCGATAGACTTGGTCTCCAAGCTGCGTCTCGCATTACTTTTGGTCCGGTAAGTTCGACTGACCAGGACAATTGTCTTACCCCCCCCTCCGTTGCCTCTTAATATGGACGCATACCGACATGTCATTTCCGTGAACCGCTTTCAAAGTTCTGTGGTCGGTTACACCACCCTATCTACTGGATGTCTCTCGCATATCATATTACTTGAAACCATTCGTTATCCTCCGACTTCAGGGGACACAACTCTTTTTCTTTTTTTTTAACCGTTCAGAAACAACCTGCGTGTGTCAATCAGGCCCCCCCTTTACCATCCCGCCTACAGTTTGTGTTATTTGTGTTTCCGCCCTCCTCCTATGGTTTGCCCCCGAGGCAGCGTCTCGCACCATTGTATCCCGTGATTGTCCCCATTTTCCCCTCCCTTAAGTCCGACTTCATTTATCTTGTTCTGGACAGAGCCCGACCGGTTCCCGATGTCCCCTCTTGCAGCCAGAGACCTCCATTGCGTCCGTGCCCTCCCTGTCGCCTCTGAGAAATTTCGGGTCTTTATAAACCCTTGATTGCGGTGCTCTTTGAATTTTTGGGGGCCCCTAAACCTTCCTCTTCTGACTGTTTCTTGCAGGCTGGTCATTGCCTTCACTCGAGTTAGTAACGGAAAACTTGCCCGACCAGGCCCTAAATAGAACTCTCGTTTTCCTCCTTTGTGTTCCCCTTTTTTTTTTTTTCCCACCCCTCTCATCTTCTCGGATTTTTCTCCTAGATGTGTATTCTGCCTCACCCCCCCAGTGTCATGCCTTCACCCTTCCCCTCTGCCCTTAAAATTTTGTCTCCTGATCGGCTTTCTGTCCCCCTTCTTTTTTGTTTTTCCCTTTTTTTGACAATAGTTCGTTTCCCACTCCGATTGTCTCCTACGAGACTTTTCCCTTTCGATCCTTGTAATTGTAGAACTGACCTCTTTTTCTTGATTGTGCCTTCCTTGATCTTCCGGGCATTTTATTACCCGCTTCATGCTCCCCCGTTCATTCCCCGAATGGTGATCCACCCTTTCCCTCCGCAGAAGGTGCGTTCATGTTGTCTCGATTCTATGCCTCATCTTCGGGATTGCTAGCCGTCTCCGATTCCGCGTGTCGTCACTCCCTTTTCGCGGCAGGCGAGTCCCTTTCACCTGGCGTTAGCCCCCTTTGTGACCACCGATTATGATGCGAAGGCTGTTTTTTTTTTTTTTTTCGTATCGGGTCGGAAACTGATCCCTCCGCCCTTTCCGAGAGCTGCTCACCACTTCCTTATGCCAGCTCCGATCCATAAATGTTTTGAGATTATCAATAGATGTTTGATGGCCGTTCCACCCTGCATGTTGCGAGCTGTAACGTTTCGTCGCAGGCTGTTACGCTAAATTTCCGATCCCTGCGTTTTTTTCTTCCGAACGGATTTTGCTCTGAAAGATAGATTCACCCACACCACCCTTCTTCCCCTTATCCCCAAAAAAGATAGACTGCTGGTGGCCGCCCCTTCCCCCCCTTTATTCAGGCTCCACCCACCCTTGCTTTCCCTTGTCAGTCCCTTCACGATCGCCGATCTTACCCCTGACCATGATGCGAGGTTCGATTCCCCTAAAGAGCTTATGTCTTCGACCGGCGAGCCGCCAGGTCTACACCCCACACTGTCCCCCTCGACGCTTTTGATCCTTCTTCCGTCGGCGGACAGAGTCGCCTCAATGCAGTGCCGGGTTGCCCGGGTTTCTTGGTTCTCTAGATAGAGTACTTGTACCTCTGCCTTTACGGTTCAACTCTTTGGCCAGTAAGCTAATGGACGCACATTTTACATGATCGATTATCAAGGATTGGCACTCAAGCACCCCCATGGAGTCGAGCCCTACCCTCCTTCTTCTAGGAATAGTTTATTTTTCTACCCGAGTTCTTGAGCTCTCCTCTTCTTCGTGGATCGTATCCCCCCCATACGCGCGTTAAATCTTTTTTCCTCCTTCCGTTTTGTTTTTCTCTTCAACTCTAGTTCCCCCCTCTAGCATTGTCCCATAATACCCGGTCTACTTCCAAGAACTTCTTCTTGTCTTTCGAGTCACTTCCCGCTCGATTGAATGATCGCCGGTTTTTCTTCCGTGGCGTCGCCCCTTTTATTCTCTTCGCTTCTAGCTCCGAAGCTTCGTGGGCCAACCGATGTCGGCATGAATTCACAGATTTATTTCCGACCCTATGAAGTAGCCGTACCCTGCGCCTCCCTCCCTCTTCTAACCTTTTTCTGCCGAACTTGCGCACAGGGCCGCGTCCGCCCGGACGTTCCCTGTCTTCTCGCCGAGCGCGCTGACCTTAGTTTTTCAAGTTAACTGCCAATTCTTTTCTCTGGAGCAGCACATCCCCTCAATCTTATTCTTTTTTCCTCTTGCCTCCTCGGCCTTCGAAGATTGACCCCGCAATCGCAATCTGGTTGTCCTATGCACTGTCCCCTTCCTCCTTCGGTCAAAACAGCTTTGCGGTCTCTTTGGCTTCTCCGAGCTGAATCTTCCACCCCCCTAGGCGCCCTCCGCACTCACGGTCATTCGTCCTCGTCCAAGGCGTTCTTCGCCTCGCCGCGTGTAACGGAGCAGTCCTAATTGCCTCCCTCAAAAAGAATGAAACATCATCCTGCCCACCTTTACATTTCAGACACTTCGTCGTGTTCCCCCCCCCACGGGTTCTCTTCCAATTAAGGATGCCATTCCATCACTCTCATAGAGACATAACGGGTGCAATGATTTCCCTTTTTTCCTTTCTGTTCACTCACGTTAAACGGTCCTCCCCTGCCACTCGCTCCATAATTGCCTTCCTGCCTCGCCGTATGATGATCTCCCTTCTCGAGCATAGTTCCCCTCGCGTAATGAAGCCCCACGGCCCCCTCTTCTGCGAGCTTAGAGAGGCATCGGAAGTACACTATTTTCTTCCGCTATGTATCCGGCATCCGTAGACTCCAGTCACCGCTTGCAAGTGGTCCACTCTTTCTCCCATCAGTCCCCTGTTCCTGACAATGCGCCTCGGCGCATCCCCCGAATTTTGAAAAACCTCAACCTAGGACCCCCCCCAATCTCGCCCAATTTTTGATACTGCCTTTTCTTTTTCTTTTCCAGATGAAAACCCCCCCCCCCCCCCCCCACCCCCCCCCCCCCACCCACCCCCCCCCCCCGTTGGAATTAGGAAACAATACCCAAGGGGTCAATGCATTTCTGCTTACCCCTCTATTGCGTTTTTGTAAAATGTACCCCCCGGAGGGCTCTCACGACGAACTAGGCTAGGTCCCGTCTTTCGATGCGGCCACTTATTCCCGCCTCTTCGCCCCAATCCTCCTTTTCTGATTGACTCCTTTCCCTGCCACTGCCCGTTTCCCAAGTGCCCCCATTCCAGTGCAAACGCCACGCTTACCCGTGGCTTAAACGCGCAAGGTTGCCGAATATTTGCGCCCAATGAGTTCCCGTTTCGGAATTCTTCGTTTTTTTCTTTTTCTCACAAATCTTTACGCACAACGGTCCTTTTCTTGTACGTAATTGGAAAGATCCCCCTCGCAATTTTTCCGTCTTGTGACGACATCGGCTTACGGGGCCCTCTTTTTTGCCATCATAAGTTTAATCTTCGGCCCTTTTGGACCCATCCCAACAATCAGTACCTTTTGTCTCCCCCCCCACCACCTTTACGCCGATGGTCCGAGGCACTGGGGGTTCCTACCCCGAGATGGTTTCTTTGCAGCGGTTGTTTCACATTCACCCACCATTTTGGCCCGAGCCTCGGGATGTTTACTGCCTCACCTCGAGTTTTTTTTTCCCGATTCGTAGTTTAGCATCGCGTTCTGCAGTCATCTTGCGTACGGACCAATCTGCGTTGTGAATCCTCGCTTCAGAGGGGATTACCCATTATCCCGGTATTTCGTTCCTGAAAATACTTATTTTCTTTCACATCTACCTTTCCCGACACTTGGTTTCCCATCTCTTGCGTCTCGCACAACCTGCTTATACTTTTTTTTACGTGATTACAGCTTAAGCTTGCGTTGACATCATCTATTCGGTAATTCCCCGTTTAACTGGTGCCCCCCGCCGCTCGCCTTCACTTTCACCGCGAGGTTACCATCGTCGCTTCGGTTTTCGACGCTACTAGTGCAGTCCCTCCTTCCCAACTGGGCCTTTTTCTTCCGCATTTGATCAAGGGTGACTGCCCTCCAGGTATCGTGCCGTCCTCCTGTAATGGGCTTCCGACCTTCTGACTTCTGACGTCTTTTTTGGTTCGATCTCCTGCTTTGTCGCCGACCAATTTCCCATCGGCATCCTCTCAACCCCCTGGATGCTTTCTAACCCTATCGGATTGTCCCGCCTCCTTTTCTTTTTTCGGAAGCGGGGTTTTCGAGCTTTCCTTCGATTGTTTTGTTTTTTCTCTTTTTGGCCAGCGAAGTTACGATCAGTTCCGTTCCTTTCCCCGTAAGATTAAGCATCGGACGATCAAGAAGCCCGCCCGGTTTCCCGAAATCAATTGTAGCCCCTTCCACGGCCTGTCCCCCCACAACCCGCAAAGGTTCATCCGGTCGCTCGTGAGCCCAACCTTCGAATACTTTTAATCCTTCATGTGCCTCCAGATTTTTTTTTATCGCGCCGGTTTCGCTGGGTGGGAAGTTGGAGGCCACCTCCTCCTCGGGGCTTCCACAAGCTGTTCGCGTCAATTTTGATCTCACCAGTTTTCGGATAAACGTTGCTTCCTTAAGGCTGACTACTTTTTACGTCCTATCCCCAATCGATTTGTATTTTGACAAATCATTTTACCCTGACCCGGTTAATGCCGAACCACCCTCTTTCTCACCCTGATTCCAGGAGTGTTTGATTGACTGAAAATGGAGTCCCAAACGGGCGTTTCCTTTCGCCGGCTTCCTTGATGACAGTAAACCCCAGTTCGATTTGTTCCCCCTACTGCCCGGCAGCTTTCTTCTCGGTCGCTTTCGTCAAGGTCACCCCCGAGGGTCGGAGAAGTTTCCATGTTGCGCAGTCACTTTGTTTCCGTTAATAGCATCACCCTCACTGGTACGTCTTTTCCCACTCCCCCACCCCGGGTCATACACCTTCCCCCCCCCCTATTAAGCGTTGGTCAAGATCTATATATCTTTCCTCCCCTTCCGTTGTTTTTTTCTCTATCTCCTTACAGCTCTCTGTGTCTTTTTGATGTCTTTCTTATGGTAGTGCAATAATTACCCTAAGTCTTAATGGGTATTCTATGGCTGGGTCTAGCGCACACAAGGAGCGGCCCGTCTCGTGCCATATTTGTTTGTCCCCTAGCTCGGCCTGGCCAGGTCATTTGCAGTTTGATGTCCTGACTGTGTTTTTCCCCAGAACACTGAAGAAGGACAGCAAGTGCCTTCACCCCCCGCCTTTTTTTCCACTTTTTCGTGTCCCCCCTCCCTTGGCCTTCTGAGACATTGTTGTTTTTTTATAACATTAACCGTTTGTATTCGTGCATCAACTTCACGCCACCATTTGCTCCCTGATCAAAAAATATACTTCTTCGTTTTCACGACAATGTCGAGCCTGCGTCATGCGTTCAACCAATGAAGCGAACCGTCTCTTCCCCTCCCCAGAAGGAAAGAGGTGGACGCCCCCCTTTTCCCCCAAGGATGCCGCTATCCCCCCTCACTAGATTTTTTTTCCCACTGCATGCTTTCGGACCGGGCACGGTGCGACCATAGCCAAGATCCCCTTCGAAGGTTGGGGTACAACTCCCTCTCCTCGAACCCAATCGAGTTGACCTTAAGCGGTCATTAGGTTGCGCCCGGTCCCGCGCAGCAGCCTCCTGCCGCACTTGGCTGATCATCCCCCTTCCTTTTACAAAGACCATTACCTCTCAGGCTCTACTATCCACCCCATGCACCTTTCGCAGACAGTGTGGTCCGCCTTTCATCGCTTCGAGGCAAAACAGCAATCAGGAGGTTTCCTACTATTATGACCTCCTGGATTCTTTTCCTACCAGTTGTTCCCAACCCCTCATCCCTTAGACCCGATTACTTCAAGCTTCCCCTCCCCCCCCTGCCGCGAAACTTTTCATAGCCCCCCCTGATTTTTTCTCCATTGGCCCCTCCCCCTTCCACGTCTACAGCTTACTACGTCCAAGTATCGTCGCGACCCCGAGTCCCCTCCTCTGGGTATACATCCTTCACCAGCGAGTGCCACAAAGACCCGGTTAGTGCGACAAATTTTGCAACACCCTTTATTTAGCATCCCAATTCTGTGAGACATCCGCCCAAGTCTTTATAGTCTTTCACAGAGTTTACACGCTTGAGACTTTTAGGTGTCCTTACCGAAATAAGACCTCCCCCTTCCCTTTCTCCGGCGTGCGAGCATCGATTTGGGAGCAATTTACGAACCCTAGTCGTGTTTCTCGGAGGCACCACGGCTGCGTCTGCAAAGAGCTGAAAGCGTCTCTCTTATAGAAGGATCTGATAGGACCCAATTTACCATTTTTCTTGGCATGAAATTAGGAGAACGAACCCTTTTTGATTTTGGCCACCCCGATGTGATGAAATACTTGTGTGGCAACCCCCTTCTCCTACGTTTGCCGTACGTCACCGCCTTTGGGCAAGATCTTACTTCGAATGGATGTTTTTTTTCCCACTCCCTGGCCTCTCTTCTCAATTTTATAGAATTATTTCCGGTTTCCAGAGCGCGTCCCCCCCCCGCCTCCCCCTCCGTAAATGCTTATTATAGTTCCATTTACTCCCCTAACGTGTGGTAACGGTGTCAAGGCGCACACCCCGCCCTCCTTCCTCCGCCATTTCTTCGAAATGCCTGAGTCCGGACGTCCTTTTGCTAATGAACAACTTGCGTCGGGTTCTCGGCAGGGGGGTTCCGCAAATTTTCTTTCTATTTATTAGGTTTGAGAAGTGGTCCCACTTTCTTTCCTTTTTCGTCCGGAGTCACATCCACCAGACGGCATTCGCTGAACTCGCTATTCTGCTTCCTTGTCCGAGGACCTCTTTCCTGTGGCCCAATTTTCAGCACGGTCTGGATTTCTCGACTCCTTACTTTCACTTTTTTGCCGCGACCCCGCAATGGTCCTTTCGTGAACCTGACAAGACACTTTCCTTTAACACATTTTCTCGATTATATTGTTTTTCCTCTTTTTTGTCCGGATGTTTTCACCACCCTTTCTTTTCCGTACGAGACGAGAAAATTGCTGTAATCCCTATCAATTAGTGGACTTGCTTCCTCCCTTTGCCCCTTGAAAGATTCTTTCTTTCGACCTGCCGTTAGTGAATTTTCCCCATGTTACTGCCACTCCGGCAGTAAATTGCTTTGTGCCCAATTCGTAACCAATTGCGCCAAAAGATCCGTGGGGTTCGTGTCGCCTCTCATATCCTCTGGAGGCGTCAGAACCCCCGCTCTTCCTTCTTCCGAGTGGAGTGCCTCAAGCATTTTAGGAAGCATAGTATCGGATAACTTCTCTACCCACTAAAGATGATTTGTGAATCATCCCGAACAAGTGCTGATTGCCGCCTCTCGTCGTATTCGCGGCCCAAGCTATAGACGTGCAGCCAAGATTCTTTTGAGAAAAACCCTCCTATGACCACCGCTCCCTCCCTTTTGCCTATGATATGAGTTTCGATTATTTTTTTATCTGTCAAAACCCAGCCTTTCCCTCTCTTTCCCCCGGAAGAAGTAAAGATAATAAAATACCTCCCACGAGTGCCCGTTTGACTGCCTCCGGCTTCGAGTGAGAGCTCTTCTTGCATATGCAAACCGGACTCGTAGTTCTACACCACTCTTTCATTTCTGTTTGGCGGCGTTCCAGGGACCTTCTAGGACACCCACGATTTCTATTTTCTTTAGTAGAGACCTATAGTGTCCGTCTGTGCAATGAGAGAGGAGGTTTCTGTACGGGACCCTTCTCTTTACTTGCGGCGGTCTCTCGGCCTTTTCCTTGATGCCCCCTTTCCTTCCCAGGTGCTCCGATTGCTGTTTCCTTCGACTAAAAGCTCTTTCTCGTGCTCTGGGGCGCTGTAGATCGCCGGTTCTGGTGCTTCCTAGGGAGAATCAGTTGTCTTTTATTCTCCTCATCCAGACTTTGGAAAGCCCTTCTCGCGCCGGTGTGCCTTTATGAGGCAATCAAAGTTTCGACGCGTCAGCCCGTCTCCCCAGTGAGCGCATTTTCTTTCCTTTTCCCGTCTGAAGAACTCCTTCGGGCTGTCTCCTCCTTTTCGCGTGCTTTAGCACTACGCGCAAAATCTCTCTACCTCCCGTGTTTTTTTTGGAAGATACGAGTCACGAGCTCCACTCATCCAACTCGACTATAGCCCCTAGTGCGCTCTTCTCGGATCACGTCACATGTTGGTTAATGGCGGATGATCGACTCGGAGACTTGTGTCTTCTCTTGTATGTAGACAGACAGGGCCTTATGTTATTGCCGGGACCCTCCGACCCTCACCTTTCTCGGCATAGCAGAACCGGGACCGTCCCAAGGCCCCTAGCTCTAGACGACCTTTTAAAGAACGCCCAATTCCTTTTCCGCTTCGCGCCGCGATTCCCTGGTTTTCACATGAGCGCTACGTCCCCCCCCTCTTGAATTCCCAGTTCGTCCCCTCCTTCCTATCAGCTGTTCATGAGAACTCTCAGGTACCGTACGCTTTGACCCTCACTTTCTCGACTTGTCGCACCTTTCCCTCTTGGCAGTGCGGGGCCACCGGGACCTAGTCTTTTACTGTGGACCGATGCCTTTTTTCTATTTTACCTCTCCCCTAGTTTCTCCAGAGAACCTCCACCATGGCGTCCCTAGAAAGTCTCGCACACCGCCTTGTGCAGTTCGCTAGTCTCCTTCTTAGGACCATGAGCAAGCTGACTACCATTTTTTTTACTCACCCACCAGAAAGGAGACCCTCCCATCTTCCCACTTTCCCGGAATCGTGGACCCCCCTTTCCCTGTCGCTCGGCAACTGGATATTGAATCACCGAACATCTCCGTCCCCATTGGCTTATTTCAAGTTGTCTCCACATGAGGTTTTCCCTAATCTATGGTATCAAACATGTCCCTCGCATTCTCCCCCGGCGTCCCTCCCTCTTACCCCTCCCCGCAGCGTCATATTATCTTCTCCTCCTAGTGACTCAAATCTGACCATGCGGCCCCGTCTCTTCTCGAGTGTTTCCTCGAATTTGGACTGCCACTGCAATGGCGTTAGCTTAATGAATGAATACGGCCGCACTCCGGCCCCTGCACCGTTAAAGGTTTCCTCCACGATTATTTCCTTTTCCTCTCCGGATCGACCCTTGCGCTTTCGGCCTAAGCTGTTTACACCTTCCCGTCCAATTCTGAAAATCAAAATCGAGCCACCCCTTTTTTGATCATTTTTGCAAGCTGTATGGTGACGAAGCGGAAAGTGTTTTTGCGTCGGCAGCGGCCCCATCCAATTTAGATATGTCACTCTACCCCCCATTTCCGTGAGATTAAACTGGACCTGTCAGCTGGTCGAAAAAGCCGGTCGACTCGACTGAAGGTCCTGTATGCTGTAGGTCTTCGTGATTCCCCCTCTCCCCACAATTTCCCATTTTGAGGTGCCATGTACTCAGCACTACGATCTCCTCACGTGCCCCCCAATTCCCTACCCTCCGATCATTTAGGTGAGAAACCTCCCCCTTACGTTTGCGCATGAGAATTGCCTGTTGTCGGGCAATGTAGTTCAGTCGTTGACCCTCTTTTCAACTCGTTTTCCTCCCATGTGATTCCCTACTCCTGGATATAATTTCCAGGAGGTTGTCGACGATCTGCTGCTTTTTACGGACTCCTTTTCCTCGAAGATCCCCTTCATCTTCGAGAACCTCGTGGCAATTCATCCACAGACGGTCCCTCTTGCCCCCCCCCCACCCCCAACAATGTGAGTGTGTTCAGTATTCTGTTTTGGTAATAGTAAAGGCGCTTTGGGTTGCTCGAAGCTTGTCCTCATGAACATCTTCTTCGCCAAGTGAAGAGATGCTCCCCCTTCGGTTGTTTCCCGTCCTATTAGTTCCGAGAATCCATCTTCCCTCTTACGTCATGCAGGATCCCCTTGCTGTGAAGAATTCCATGAATTAGGAATCTTCACCATGTCTCGAGTTCTGGTCGCTATCTACCCAGAGTCCCTTCGATTTCGTACAGCGGGACAACTCAAGGTATCATCGTGGCCGCTTTTTTCTCCCCCAAATAATCGCTTCCCGACAGCCTCTTCCCGAACTTTTGGCGAATTTTTCACCTGTTTCCTAGTTAATACTATGATCGATCCCCCTCGGCGGCTTTTGTATAAGAGGACGAGTGCCGTCCCTCTAGCAATCTACTGGTTTCGTCCGTTTTTCCCCCACCTTGAACTACAGGGTGATGAAATCAGGCCCGCCCTGGTGCGCAGTTTTAGAAGCGATCTCATTTCTTGTGTGTTTTCCTGCTTAGTGGTCGCGAAGAAGATCAACCGGCAGCTTACACTGCGAGTCATGAACCTCCTTTCCCGGTAACGTCTGATTGTCGTCTATAAGCGTTATGTTCTTTTCTTACTTTTATCTTTTCGATAGTCTGTACTTGGTTGTGTCCCTCGCGTTTGCCCAGATCAGTGCATCTTTCTAGTTTTTCTTCTGCATGAAGTACCCCCGCTTCGCTATGTGTCCCCCCCCCCACCTTTCCTTGGTCAGCTTTTCCAGTTTTTCGCACATTTCCCAAGAGCCATTCATCCTTGCTCTATGAAACACTCCTCCTGACCTTCCCAGTTTCCCCCAAGATGTTTTAGCGGTTTCTTTTTTGCCCTATTGTGAGCCACCGCTTCCTTCTTGGGCTTCAAGCCTTTTGTAAGTCTTCAAGTGACCGTCTACCAGGCCGTAAAAGTCTATATGTGTGATTTCCCCTTCGCATGAAATTCTTTTTCTAACACTTCTATCCACCGTTCTCCGATAAACATATGTCGCAACAGATTTTTCACTCTGGGAGACACATGGATCCCCAGTTGGTGATTCTTGAGGTCTTCCTTTTTTGGACAGACCCATCCTAGTGACCCATCCTAACCGAGGCGCTGGCTTCCCCGGTGGATCTTTAATTTTCCCAACTGTCCTGCGCTCTTTCGCATCTTGTTGGGCCTGCGAAGGCCAGACCAGATCCCGACCATCTCTTTTTTATTCCTTCCCCAACATAAGAAATCCCTTTTCATCACATAAATCCGCCGGCTCGATCTCCTTTTTAATTCCCAGTTGTGTTATTCTCTCTGAATCGCTCCCAATTGATTTATTTTTTTTCTGCCTCCTATCGTAGTTACTCCCCAAGGAAATCCCCATTATTCGTTAGGCTTCTTGTCCTTTAGTCCTGCCACACAAGCTCTCCTTTTCCTTCGCTCGGTTCCACCTTCCTCCCCTGCGCCGCGGCCCTCTTGCCTTCTCGATTCGGCTCCCCCCTTTATCACTTCCTTCACGCGTCCCCCCCGAAAGGCATAAACCCGCCGTTGTTTTCCTCCGTTTTTTTTACCCCTCAGTTTTGCCCTCGTTTTTGCTCGTGTTCTGTTTACTTCCCCTTTGCCGTAGGAATGTGGTTGTCAAATCAATGCCCTTCTGTATTGTACCTCAAAAATATATCATACTTTGTCCTGTTGGCGCCTTTTAGAGGCGTACACCTTTTCCTTTCTAACCAATTCTTTTTAGGCACCCTCGGAAGTGTGGACCGGCCCCTATTGAAGATCCGCCTCCTAAAACCCTTACATTAGATTTTGCTGCCTATTCTCTTCCTTTTTCGTTTGCCGATTCTATGCACGTTCAGTATGAACCTTCGTTTTCGACGGAAATGGCCCAATACCCTGAGTTGACCCCTGCAATTCGTCTTATCGAAACAATAATTCCAAATCCGACTCCTGCTTACTCATGGCAAGAACGTCCTCTTTACTTACCTTCACGACGAAATCTCCTCATAAATCAAAAAGAAAATAGGTGCGACGACCCTAGGCTTCATCTTGTCCAACCGAATAGGACACAGCCAATCCGGAGTTGAATTTGAAGGTGCTTTTTTCTTTCTTTAGAGGAACTGGCTTTCTAAACCCACCAAGAATTCGTTCTCCGATTAGATTGAAAACTGCCCAATGCAACTTACCTGCTACGACATACCCTGAGGTTCTTGTATCCAGTCGGCGAACGACTCCCAAGTGGGCACGATTGAATGGCCACTCTGACGTATTTTCTACTTTCCCGGCCTCTAGATGATCAGAATTAAAAGTGCCCCACGACTTCTGTTTTCCTCAAAACCCTTCTTTCTTCGTATTTACATGTACGCTACGATCGTCAAGCTTATCCCGAGGTTCCCTGCATCGCGTTTTCCTGGGGCATAGTTCTCTACGTCTTCTTCCCGAGGAAAGTTTTCCCTTGCATCTCATTTCCATTGTATTTCAGAATACCAGAAAGGTTAAAATTCCTGTCATACCGTTTTCCCCACGGCATTAGAGGTTATGCACAATCTCTTTAACCTCGACTCCTTTCTCTAAAGCTCTATCGTCATTGTTAACCCCCCGTCTTTTTCCTATAGCTCCTGAAGCTAACCCCTTCTCTTTTATTTTTTTTCCCCAACCGGCACGCCCCACCCCCTTTACTTCCACCCCACATCATGGGCCAATCGCGTAAGTGTGTGTTCGTTGTGTGTGGCACCAGTCTTGTATTTACCCTCGCTCCTTGAATTATAAAATCGTTGCTTCCCGAGTGACGCTCCCTGTTCTCAGCGACTCCGAAGCCAATCGGAAATCTGCTCTCCCTCGCCCCCCTAAGACAAACGTTGCACCTGAGTTTTCCATCGGGCCCCAAACTACATTGCGACGACCATGCAGTAATCATGCGCATCTTGTAACTTTCTCTTTTGTCGTTGCACCCTCCAAAAGGAGGGATTTTTGTGGATTGGGTTGGTTGCCGTGATAGCACTTTTTTTTTTTTTTCTTTTGTGGTCCGTTTCTAAGGTGCCTTTTGAGCGTTCTGATCAGACCTGCCACTCCTCTAAATCTCCGATCGCATTTCCCCTTTTGTCGAGCCCATTTTCATGCACTCTTTTTTTCCTTCTAGTTATGCCTTCATAGACCTTCAGTTCTTTTTCGGTTATGAACCCATGTTGTTTTCAATGAAAGACGCTGTCCTTCGACCCAAAATTGCGAACTCTTTTCTGTCCTTGCTGGCCTTTTGCCCCACAATCCCCTTTTCGATTCCACCTTCTACCAATTTTTCTCAATGTCCAAGGACATGAGTCATGCTAGTTCTGTACCCGTATTTTATTGTCTCCTTCCTCTTCCAGTATCGTCCCATGGATCACCGTCCTCTTCCGGTTCCTTTAGTCGTGGTTGCTCACTCGACCCCCAAATGCGCTCACTTCCGAAGTTCTCATGTTTCCCCCCTATACTTTCAGCCTTTCTGTATATTCAAATATACCGTTTAACTCCCGTGGGAATTGTATCTTTCGGACCCGGTTAAGATCTTATCCACAGCCTCGGAACTAATTTGTCTACCCCGTGATTTGTATCACATGTTCTATCTTCTTCGTCCTCCAAAGACTAGCGTTTTCTCTTTATCCTACCTTCGATTTAGCGCCCTCTCCCTTACAGTGCTGAGACTAGGTGTCGCTTGCTTGTTGTGCGGCCCCTGTTGCTCGCCCTCCCGTTTTTCTGTCCACATAAAGGAAACCTTAGAACTTCTTTTCCTCTATTATTAGCACCTGCTGGATGATATGGGCGCGGTTAATATTGATGACGCAACCTTTTATCTTCCCACACTGGTTCCCCAGTCTCCTCTTTGTCGACGTCGGTCCTCTTCCACGTGCTCGTCACCCCCACACCCTATTTCTGATTTTTAACTATTCTCTTTTTACCATCGTGTCTTTCTAGTGCACCTCATCTACATTTTTATGACAGAGTGATGTCCCGCCAAACCCCGCTTTTGATTCGTTGACCCGTTCTCCCTTAGGATTCCGAGTTTTCCCCCCCCTTTTTCTCCGCTTCGAATTTTGATGTTCGTAATGCGACAACTTTTTTCTTGCGTATATGGCGTGGGACTTCTTCCTCTGGCTCTTCTGTTCGATAGCTACGGGATATCTGTTAGTAGGCCCCTCCGTCCCACCCCTGGGCCTAGCAATTCGGTCTCCTTTTGAAGAGTCTTGATCCTCGGTTCAACGTCACTGCCTATGCTTGTCTCCCTCCTAATAAACGACTTGAATTTTTCCGCGAGCTCTCACTCCGATGATTTCCCCCAACAGGTCTGTGCTCTCCTCTCTCCGTTAATATCTCTTTTCTAGCCCTTGTAAAGTTTTGGGGTGAGAGAGATTTACCTTTTTTTTCTCCTCTCCTCTCTCCCTCCCTGTTATATCCCCCTCTGCTGAGATGAGAACGAATGACGCTCCGACGTTAATGCTTCTTTCTCTGACGCCGGGCTGCCTTGGCTCAGTTCTGCTTTTTTCCTATTCTTGATTATCACCTGGAGATGAAGTATCGTAAGAGGTAGGGCTCCTTCGACGAACCCTCTCTCCCTTTTACTTTCTGCTTTTCTTACCCAGGGCGAGCCCCCCCCCCCCCGTACCAGTCTGCAATGTCTCTCTAGACCGCCCTTTGCTCCCCCCTCCTCACCCTAGGCACTTTGCTTCTAGCCTCCGTTCTCCCTTTCCTGCTTCCTCCCCTTGCAAGGGGACGTTACTCTCCCCAAGTTTCGAGGCACTCTCTGAGTCATCATGTAATGATGAGTTCCCCTCTTCGATCCCCAAGAGTAAGACTCAGTACCCCCTTATTCCCCCTCCCCATCCCTTTTTTTTCGAGCACGCCACGGGCCGCCACCTCTTCCTCGGACGCATTGTACTCGATACCTTTTTTCTGTTAGGTGGCTATATCTACACCCAAGCTCCCCCCCCTCCTCTCCTATTCTGGTCATCGTACCCTCTCCAACGCCGTGGGGACTTTTCTTTATTTCGACCTGTCGCCCTTTAGAAGATGACCCCCGTTCCCCCTCTTCCCACCCTTTCTCAATCGCTCTCAACCCCCTTTTTTCCCTTCTTCTCTACACGGCAATCTTCCGTGTTCGATCTCGTCTCGAGAGACTCCGCCCGCCTACCTCCCCTCTCCCTCAACCTGGCGGGAATCAAATCCCTTGTCGCCCCCCCCCTTTTGATTGCGTTCTTTATGTATCCTATAAGTAACGCGTTTTCCTCAGATCGCGTGCGTCCATCTACTTTGGATTTATGTCCCCCGAGCCTTCATATATAGAAGACTCTGCATCTTGTCTCAAAATCCTGCTACGTCGTTTCGCGGAGCCCCCTCTCCAAGAATGACGTTTTATTCCGCTAATGTCCTTCTTCCACCTTCCTCGCCCTGCAAGAAAAGCTGTCCCCGTTGGAAATTCCCTCTTCTCCCTCATGTCCCCCTTGCTCGGATTCCCTTTACACCTTCCTTCGCGGCTCCGCAGTTGGTTTTTTTGCCACACATTCGAGTGTACATCCCAGCCGCGCATTGATTTTTAAAAAATTTAGACACGCGTTGTCTTCGAATCCCAGGTTGCGGCATACGGCACATTCCATGCGCGTCGAGATAGAAAACCCCCCAATGAGATTTTGAAAATGGCCCCTGGGTTCAGCTGGCATACTCCCACCCGACGGCCGCATCTCCTGTAGAGGTACATTCGGGTCGATGCCCTTTCCTTTTGTGTCCCCGTCAGGTCTCCGCGCCCCAAGGCTTGGACGGGACAACTGATTACCATAAAATAAGATCGCACGCCGATCACAGTTTTGCAACAATTAAAAATCCCGTCTCCAGGTTTAGGGCCTACGACCGCTGCCTGGTTTCTTAAGATTCGCCTGTCGTTTATTCCCTTCTAGAGAGTTCAGCGATTGGAACCTCTTAGAACAACCTTCCGGTGTATTCACCCCCTCCTCCAATCCCTTCGTTAAGCGTTCGTCTCCTCACATCGGCTTTTGGTAAAATGGAAATAAGTCTATACTCCGTACCGATCTCTACCCCCCCCGGTGGCCATCATCAACCTCCTTCAGATTATGAACCCCCCACACTTCCCCAACTTATTCCTCTTTGGACTATGTTTGGGGTTAATAGTCCCACCTGCATGGTTTGAGGGTCCCACAGAAAAACGAGTTCTTTCCCCCCCACTTTAATCTCCGCAACTCCTTTTTTGTTTCAATTACTCCTATCTTTCGAGTCACTTCGCTTCCGCTCTGAACCGTCATATTTTGCGTGGGAACACGAATCATTCTACCGTTCCTTGTGGTACTAACCTCTATTCTCGTCTAGTATATCCCTTTCCGCCCCTTTTCCGGATGCCACACCTTTTCTCTCCATTGTCCCGTGTGAGCCCATTCCAGTTTCGACTTTCGACATCGTATGCGAGATAAATGAGAAAATTTTTGTGTCCGCCACCGCCGCGGTGGCATTCGTAAGTAGGCTCGACGCCCAATCTTCGGCTCCCCGGTGTCGACGATAACGGTGACCTCCTTCCTCCGGCAATATGTGCCTTTCTTTCCCCTTGTCCCCCCACTGTCAAATAAGTGCGTCACTCGTTTCTCGTGCGACGCCGGCATGTGTAAGCTTGCCAATCCCTGATTTAGAAGTCTTTTGTGTTGCTAAGAATTTGCCTTTCTGTGCGGAGCCATCCGAACCCCCTTCTGTTACTAAGTTCCCCTCTCGCATGGATGTAACGAGGAGGGAACCGTTATCCACTGATTTATGAGTGCTGTGGATTATTCCCATTCGTCTGTGATCGTCGCCTTGTCGGGCCAAACGCTGTGTTTTTTCTCCTTTCTTATTCCCGTCGTGCTTGCAGGATGCTTGCCTCTTGGATTTCGATCGACCGATTTCCCCGCCTTTTCAACTCGTAATTTAGACATTCCGATTGATATTCCCCCCCACATTCGGACCCCTTTCCCTGATCTTTAGTTTGTACGCAAAATTGTGATCCCCAACTCACTATGTTGCATTGCCAGCACACACTACTGCTGATGTTTTTAGGACCTGATCTTAATTCTTGCCCTCTGCCTATGAAATACTTCATTATCGTTTTTTCCCCCCTCCTGTTTAGGCCCGTCCTTTTGAGACTCTCCTTTTCTCACCAAGCCTTGCCCCGTCTGACATTGTATATTCTAGGCCACTTTTGATTCTTCCCCCAAATGACGAACCCTTTTTAACTGAATCCCCCTCTTGATAACAAATCTGCCAATGAGTCTAGCCGATAAAATTCGACACAGATCTTAATGCCCTTTATTGCCTTCGTATTGATGAGAACGCCTAGATGCCTGCAATTTCCCCCCAGCTCTGGCTACTTTGGTCTCCGGTTCCCAGCCTTTTTTTTTTCCCCCCCTCTGGCTGAGAAGCGGTCCCTTCATTTTTTTTCCTGTGCAGTTTACGGAAATCCCCCGCGAGAGCCCCCCCCCGTCATATTCGTTCAGTTAGGGTTCAATACAGTAAGTACCATTTCCAATATCAACTCACTAGCTTTGTTCAGATCATACTCATAAGAGTTTTACTCCTCATCAGTTTTTCTTTTTTGAGGAGAGCCTCCTCCTTCTGA
>Ga0179593_1560411_pt1 | contig 23891 bp, 32 predicted proteins | sample CZODoug2_1_08_16_FD_185931 | JGI IMG/M metagenome (GOLD analysis project Ga0179593, IMG submission 185931) | Vadose zone soil fungal communities from Angelo Coast Range Reserve, California, USA - CZODoug2_1_08_16fungal (PacBio error correction) | ecosystem: Environmental > Terrestrial > Soil >... | reverse complement strand
CCTCTCCCGCAGGCTTGCCGTTCTCCCCAATTGGAACTTTTTTCCTTTTCTTTCGTTTTTGTGTATACTCCCTTCATCCAATGGTCTCGCGCTATTCCTTTTCAGACGATCCCTGTCACCTATGGTCGACCCACGAGTACACTTCCCCCCCTTCGCCCAGTGGAACTTTCCCCCCCCTGACCCCCAGTCACTTTGTCCCTTAGGAAAGACTGCCCCCCCAACGGCCTTTCGTGATCACAAGGCGTTTCTTCCCCCCAATCCCCCCCGATTTTCTCCTTTCCGAGATTTTTTCTCAGTGGAAGAATTTTTTTTTTTCCGTATTTTTTTTCTGTCCAACCACGTGCCTTCTTTTTCCTTAGTCTTTTTCAGATCAGACCTTTCTTAAAGGAAATAATGCTTCTGCACCCGTCCCGGCGTTTACTCCATGGAAGTCTTTTTAAGCGGGGCTCCTCCTTGCGGTAGCCGATCGAAAGTCGGCATAATCCCCCTAGTCCCCCTTTCAATCGAGAGCTTCTATCACTCAGAAGTCAGTTTGGTCCCCCCCATCACAATCCTCTCCGTTTCCAACCCTTTTGCTTGACTCGCATCTTTTCCCTCCATATACTTCTTTTTTCCTGAGAACTTCCCAAGCAGGGGATTCCCGGAGACTTCTAGGTTCCTTTTCCGTGCTTCTTTCCCCTCTTCTTTGCGTATCTCGCATTCAAGAGCCTGGGCGCTTCGAACCCCTTACCCCCTTTGCCGCAGTTCACGACCTTCCTTCAGGATAGTTTTTCCTTCAGGGAGGATGCGTTCTGCTGGGAGCGATTTGCCCCTCGGGGCTCCATACGACCTGAGTCCCTCTTTTTTTCTTCCCTCAGATTTCTTTTATGTTCCCTGACAAACTTTTTCCTATGCAGGCTCGCCTCTTTTTTGGATCTGGATAGTCCCTATTCTTTCGACTTTTCCCACGACACGCACTTTCCCGAATCGCGCCGGATTCACTGGATTTCCCTTCCGGGTCTTTCTCCGATTCCACCAACCCCCAGAGTTTTATTCGGCCATTATGGGGTCGGCCGGTTGTGGAAATCTACCACTTTTATACTCCCCCCCCCGCGACCCAGTCTCGACCTCGACAAGGCTTGTTGTTGGGGGGATTTCCCGCGCGCTTAGCTTACCCATTCTCCTTTCCACTCAGTTTTTCTTTTTTCCCTTCGGTGTGTATTATCACTCGTTAGGGGTTATAGGGATTATGTTTTCTTCGGCGTAAGTCGAGGCTTTTGGGACTTGCTTTTCCGTTTTTTTCCCCCACGAATTTGGAAGGAGTTCTTTCAACATAAATGATTCCCACCCGTCTCAGCGCACTTCAAATTAGATATTTGATAGTATCCCATTTTGGACATTCGATCCCCGCTTCATGATAGTTTTTCCATGACCCTTTTCCCCTTCTGAGCTGAAGAAGATCATTTTTCCCCCAGCATTGATTTTCCCTTGGAGTAGTATCCTTTTGCACAGATTCTTCTTTTCCCTGGAGACATGTTTCCTCCTTTTTTTCGAATAATCTTTCGCAGATGTTATTCCTTCTACGGTCCCTTTTTTGGAGAGTCTTGAAAGCTTTGCGGGGTTGGACTTCCCTGATCCCCTCAAAAATGAGTAGCTCCTTCGTCCCGAACAATAACCCTTTACGTCACATTCATAATACTACCTCCCCCTTGGACTTTCCTTCTTTCCTCCAGAGCATAATGTGACTTTTGGCGATTTTCCTAAGCCCCCTTGCTCGCTTCCCCCATTTCCCTTGTTTAGTTACCCCTTTTCCTTTTCCGGGCAGGTTTTCTTCCCTGGAGGGGGCGAGAAAGGATAAACCTTTAATGTCACCCCCTCCAATTCGCGTCATGGGCCGGTCTACCCTGAAGAAGGATACCAATTGCGCAAAAGCTGTTTTTTCCCACGATCCCCTTTTTTCGAATCCTTTCGAGACTTTTTCTCAGACTCTTATTTTCTTTCTAGGTGGCTGCTACTGCGGGAAGGATTTCTTCTCGGAGTAGTCGCCCTTGCCCACATCTTTGATTCCTCCCTGGTTCCTTCTTGAAGTTCGTACCCTTTCCCCCCAATTGGAAAGTATTTCCCGGCAGGAGGACTTTGTGAGTCTCTTTTTTAGTGTCCTTCTTTTTCTTTTTCCCCCTTTTTCCAGAAGGAGAAGATTTACCCAGATGGTAGGAAATTTTGCTACGATTCTTCCCCTGAAGGCACCGTTTTTCCTGAACCTGATCTCATGAGACCCTTTCTGTAAGATATAGAGTTTGATTCCCTCTATTCTTTTCTCGTATTTTATTTTCTAAATGGTTAACCTTTCAGAAAATAGAGGCTCACATTTATGACTTCCTAAGTCCCCCCCCCTCCGCTTTCATACCTTTTCCTTTTTCCCCAGATACCCCCCCCCTGGGCCTCACTCCTCTTTGAATGATTGGTAGATAGATGAGATTTTTCACCCCAAAAAGTTTTTATTTCACTTTTCCCCTCTTTCGCGTTCTCATATTCCCGGTAGGATCGGAGGTTTTTGGCGGCCTTATTATCCCTCCCGGTGTCCCTCTTTTGAATGCTTGCTCTTTTCTTCTGGTTTTCCCTCAAGAATTCTGCAAGTCCCGGTTTAACGCTGCGGCTTGCGTGAAATAATTTCTTCGTTCCCTTTTTTCCCTTGGTCATTGGCGATCCCTTTTTTGTACTGAGGACCCTAAGTCCTCATGTTAGCGCGAGAAATTCTCGTTACCACAATCCCCCCGGATTTTTAAACTTTCCGCCTTCTACCTCTCCCCTTCCTCTGGAGGGCCCCGGTGGTTTGATGAGGGTCATTCCGGCTAACTAGGATTTTCTTTATATCCGCCCGCCTTTCGCTTATCCTCACGTGATTTTTTTTTTTGTTTAATGAGAGGGTCGTTACGACTCTGTCGGATGATGCCTGTCTTGCGAAATTTTTTTGGCGGTAAGAGCTGTGTAACCCTTCCCCAAGAAGTCGTACCTTTGAAATTTAAACTTGGGAACTTGGTCGAGTTAGGCTCGTGTACACTTTTCTCCTCCCTTGAGGATCAGATTCCCAAGACATTTTTTTTTTTTTTTTTTAAAGATGGAGCGAGAAGACTTCTCCCCGACACTGCACTTCCTCAGTTACCCCCCCCCCCGTATTCTTATGGGTCCGAAGAATACATCGCTGAACACTCATTGCAGTTTTCAACGGTTTTCTTCCCCTTGTCTTTCCCCATGAACTATCTTTGTTTTTCCCCTGAAAAGCCCACGTAAGTGTGAGATCCCCCTGGGCTCTACCCGGACACCCCCGACTAGGTTTCCCTTTTCTTTGCTGAACACAACTTGAGGAGGGAACAGCAGATGAAAGGTTTATCCTCCCTTCCTTGGACCTTTTCCTTTTTCCCGAAGAGCTGTCTCCCCAAAAGGTTGCTCATCTTTCATAATTTCCTGGTTATTGTCTTTCTCCCCATGGAGGTCCCACTTTCTAGACTTTCGGATTGATTTCTCTACGTAGCTACTTACTTTTTTGGTAGTTCCTCGATTCCCTTTGAATGTCGTCCATTCTCGCCCGGATTCAAGCGGCAAAACTTTCTCCCAGTTGACCTTTCAACCTCCCCTCCCTTTTTCAAAGTTACTTGTCCGGAAAAAAACGCCCCTCTCAATGCCCTTTGGTCCCCCCAGGTGATACCGGATAACCCCGGACTCCTCCCCCCCTTTAGGAATATGAGCTGTTGATCCTCAAGAGGATTCGGATTCCCCCCCTCTTTTTTTCCATATTGGTGAGCGTGCCCTATTCAATATGCACATCGACCTCCTCTCCCAACTTACGTTCCTTTTCACCGATACCCCTGAGGACGGTTCCAACTGGAGACTTTTTTATATTCCACGTCCCCCAAATCTTGTTGGGTTGTTTTTTTTTCCAAAATTTCCCCCCAAGCCTGCGTCACCAGACCTAAAGGTCTCAGCAGCGCCAATGCCATCCCCCCGGCTCCTTTTTTTTCCCCCCACCAAATTTATGTCTTTATATTTTCCTTCTTCCCAATAGGTCTCCAACGGATAGGACCCTTCTTGACGTAGAGTGTTGTTACTTTTCCCCCCGCCGTCGATTCGCCCCGGAAGTTTTAGTGTCGTCTCTTTTGGAACCGATCAACTTTTCTCCCGCTACGCCTCCCCTAGCTGCCTCCCCTTCTCCCCCCGCCCAGCCGCCCATGCCCCCGACCCTGATCAAATTTTTTTCTTCAATTGATTCACTGTGCACCCCGCAGTTTCCCTTATCCCCGATTCCCCAGCCCCCCTTTGCGCCCTTTCAAAAGCTTTTAAAATTCGTCCTCCCACACTTCAGTCCTCCCAATTTAATATCGATCCTTTTCGAGAAAGAGGGGACCTTCGTGCTGAAATAGAAACTTTTTTTTCAATTCAGAGACGCCCCCCCTTTCCCTTGCTTCTTCCCTGAGAGATTGTTGCTCCCAAAAAGGGGAATTCTGAAATGCTGTCCCGGAACGCCACCCTCTTAAAGCTTAATCCCCGGAGAAGAGTCCTTTTCGTTGTGGCAACCCTTTCCCCATTTTTTCGAACTTACGTAGCCCACCAGTTCGGATATATCCCTTTTCTAGCTAAGCTTCCCCCGCTTTCTCCGTAAGGGAACTACCACGGCAGGTAGTTTAATCGAGCGCCTCCTGACTCTTCCCCACCTATTTCTGATCGATTCTTTTTAGGACCTCTCGCAAAAAGCAGAATCACTCTCCGTGTCCCTCTCGAACTTTCGTCCCACATTCCCTGTCGAACCCCCCTCCCCAGATTGCCTTCCTTCAGTCAGCCCTTCCGAACTGCAGATCATGCCGGCCGGCATGGTCTAAAATCTCTCTTCCCCCCCCTTCTGACCGGCCTTTCTGGATTCCACCATCTGGCTTTTTTTTTTTTCCTAGAAACAGCGTTCTCCCTTAGGCGTGTTATCCGGGCCCATTCCGCTCAGATTTTTGACAGTCCTTCCTGTGTCCGGTTTCTTTCTTATGCCACTTACTTCCCCCCCATTTAGAGAGAACGCCCCTGTAAAGACCACTTTTTAGCCTTCTAGCAAGTTTTGCCACTTTTTTCCTTCCCCTGTCTTTTGTGCCCCCCAAACCCCCCCTTCAGTTCTTGGTAGCCAGACCTGCCCTTGGTTTAGAATTTCTTTTTTCAGCTTTCCTTCCTGTATCTTTGTGAAGCCTTCTTTTTTTTCATAACCATGCACCCCCCCCCTGTAGAATCGAGAAAATAACTCCCTCTTTCTTTTATCCGGAAATCACAGATATTTCCTTCTTCTTTGAGTTCGTCAGGATCTGTCCCCCTTCTTGCCTGATAATCCTCTTCCCCCCCCCCAATGATGCCCCACCTATGATTAGAGAAGCGGTTTTCGCTCCCCTTTCGGCCTCACCCCTATATACGGCCCCCACGACTTTTCCCTCCGATTTCCGATTTTTTTTGTCTCCAACCCCCATGTTTTCATATTTATTTTTGGCCTCCAAGGGAAGCTCTTTCCAAACAGAGAGTCCCCCCAAAATAATTTCTCTTTACTCCGATCCCTCTCCCTATAATCTCCAAACAGATTGATCCGACATATCAAGACGAGTTATGAAATATCCGCGACCCCCCCTCGTCTCGACCCCGAAACCTCCACAGGCTTTAGAGCTATTGAGATTAATCTGAGAGGAATGTTTTCAGAGACTTTCTTTTCTTACCATCCCAGGTCCACTCCTGGCTTTAACCACTTGGTATGTTGTCTTCCCTAGTAAGAAAGACCTCCTAAGACGCGTGCCTTCTATTTAGGTAGAAGTTATTTGAAGGGTTGCTTTTCGTGATAAAAATGGATCTCGTCAGGCTTCGGAGAGTGAGGACCATGCGGAGTCTCCCTCCCTCTTTCTCGAGGATTTTCCTCTTTCTGATGGATAGCGCTTTCCCTTGTTAAAAGGCAATTAGCCCAATTTTGGAGCCCCCCGTAGTACCTTCATTCAGTACCACTATTCCCCCCCCCCACCAGAGTAAACCTTTTTGAGTCGACCTTTCGAGTCAGGACTTTGTTCTCTCTTGGTTTTGTGAGCTCCCCCTGGCTCTTGAATGCGAAGAGACTCTCTTGAGACTCCGCCCGCGGGACTCCTCCCACTTTTTTTTTTAAAAACCCTCCAAAGAAAAACCACAAACCCGGGACCCCAATGTTTTCCTGGTTTTCCCAACCCCCCCCCTAATTCAAAAACCCATCAAAAAAGTTCAATACCCTTCAAACCAAATATTCCCTTGATCCGTGACTCTTCGTGACGATTTTTTTTTTTCTTCCCCGGCCTCCTATATCTAGTCCGGTGATCTAAAGATTCATCAGATCCTCCCGCAGGTTTGGCCCAAGGCCTTTTCGACCCAAAACGGTATATCCTCCCCCCCTTTTTCTGATAGCCCTCTAAGACTTCGTGCTAGGTTTTTCCCCCGGATATAGATATAGCCCCCTTCCTTACACTAGAACCAGTCCTCTCTCTTGATCGTTAAAATTACAACGCAGAAGTTTTTTGTACTTTTTGCTTATTCCTTTCGGAACGTGAATGACACTTCCACGTGGGGCAGATTTCTCCCCCCTTCTTTGGCCCTTTCTCATTTGCCCGACTTTATTTCCCGCTGTTTTTTCTTTTCAACGCCTGTTTTTTCCCTGAGTTGGTTAGCCGGCGTTTCCTTCCCTCCGCAGTTAATTGATAATATTGAACCCTCCCGCACGTTTTCCCCATCGAAGGGGTTTTTTCTCTCAACCCCTTTTTTTGCAATAATTGTAAGGGATCTTTTTTTTTCCCAGAATTTCTCCCAATTCCAGAGCATTTGAGCCCACTTTTTCCATCAAGTTCACTGGCTTCCCCCCCTTGCGGAAGCAGGGGACGGTGCGGATATATCTGAATAGTTTAATCTTTAGAGATTTCGTCCTTCGTACAAATTTTTCCTCTCTTGCACTTTTGTCGTCTTTTCTTGTTGCCTCAAGATATCTTGCGCCTTAGGGGCGGCACCCTGTCTCATGTACACTTTTCCGACGTCTCCCCCCTTCTGCTTCTTTTTTTTAAAAGTTTTTCAAGGATTAATAATATTCCCATTAATGCGGATGCCGAGGACAGTACTTCACACTTCAGGCTTTTGCTTGCCCATCTTTCCCCCCCAACCCCTAGCTCCTCTTTTTTAAGTGGTCCCTCACTGTCAGAAGTATGAGATTAGAGTTTGCCCCACAGTGGAAGTTCTCTGGAACCCTATCTCCTCCCCCCAATGCACCCCTGACCCCCCTTGGAGGCTTTGTGACTTGCGCCCAATGAAGTTTTTTTCTGCGGGCCGTCTCCGTCTGAAATTCTTCATATAGTGGTTTTCTTTTAAAGGAAAGGGAGACGTCCTTTCTGAAAGAGGGATATTTCAAATCCTCTTCTCTGCAACCATACCCCCTTCGCGGAAATTTTTCCCCCCCCCAACAGGAGGGAGATTTTTCTTCGATCACGTCCGCCTTAAGACCCCCCTTCTTCCTTCTTCCCCTTTTTTCCCCCAAGACCTTTTTTCTCCAGTCCCTTGATGGGATTCCTTGAGTGAGATCCTGGAATTTTCTTTATAACATACGTTTATCTCCCTCGCATCACTCCCGGGGGCGTTTTTTTTCCCAACGATAAGTACCCCTGGAATAGAGGACGTACGAGAAAGCTTTGTTCTTTGATAGTGTAGTTTCTCCCTTGAAAGACTCTCTTCTTCCCCCCCCCCTTTTTACTTCGAAATGGTCTGTTCCCCCGATGACACATCGCCCAGATAATGCCCCCCCCTTCAGGGTTGATTCTCTGGCTCTCGCCTTTATAGAGGAAAGAAGAGATTCCCCTTTTTTCCACGAACGCCCTACTGGCCCTTCTTCCGGCTTGCTATCGAGAATCTTCCCGGTTCCGAGGCCCGGACTCGATTCCCTTTCCTTCTTTTTCTGGTCCTGCTTGTTTTGACCTTCCCTCCCCCATCGTTTCTTTTTTTTTTTGCCACGCGCCCTCTCACGATCACGGCTAGACCCCTCTGTTGGGATTGGGCTGGTGGCTCCGAGCGCGTTCCTCATACCTCTTTCTGTCTGCTGGCTCCCCCCTTTTTGTATTATCCCACTTTTTTTTTGTGAGGGATTAGCGGGCGTTCTTTTTTTTACGCAGCGGCGGACAGAAGTTATCTTTTGCTCCTCCCCCTCTCCGTAACCTCCCCCTGGCGGCCCCACCCCTTCCCCAGTGACATCTTCTTTTTTTTTGATCCCGACTGTCCCGAGGCCCGGGGGACATTCACAATCGTCTTTTCCCCTCCGGTCCGTATTCCCTTCCCGCCCTTCCGACGCTTTGCGAGCAGATCTATTTCCGCAGGGATTTTTTGACCTCTCATGGAGTGCCTGGTATTTTTCTCTTGAGACTAATTACCACATGGCGACCCCCCCTCACGGGTAGGGATTCTTGTAGTTCCCCGTTTAAGGGGATATCTTTTTTTTTGCGACCTCTTGGCAGGGGTTCTTTTTCGAACGAAGCAGGACAAAATGTTTTCTTCACCCCCAGACTCTTCTTCTCGAACCCAGTCCTCCTCACAATTCTTTCTGGAGGACCAGTTTCAATCCTTGAACGGGTGGCGGGCTTTCTCCAAATCCCCTTCCCTCCCGCCTCTTTCCTTCGATCTCCCCCGGCCTTACAGGCTTCTTCTTTTTTCTTTATTAACCCTTCGGGGCGAGAAAGGGAGACCCCTATCTTTTTCACAGAAGGTTCCATCTGAGTTTCCTGCTTTCCCCCTCAGCCCCTACCTTTGCGTTAGATTCTTTCCCCAAGATAAGCTGGGTTTCCTTGGAATAGGAGAGCGCCCGATAAGCCGCAGTTCATTTTTTCATTCCATCGGCATTCTCCCTTCTACCCTCTCGAAGAAGGCTTTTCTTTTTCCCTCTTCGTCCGGAACTTTTCGGACTTTTTCTTCCGAGATCAGGGTCTTCGCTGGCGCGGAGGATTTCTCGTCGCTCTCTCCCCTCCCTTCTAGTATAACTTCTTCCCCATGGAGTTTTCTCTCCTTTTTTAGATTAAGGCGACTCTTTCGGGCCCTGATTATCATGATTCGCCTACTGCTATTCGGAACTCGATTTTCGAGGATGGTTTTTTACGGAGTACACCCTTCTGCTTCCCCCCGCTTCCCCTTTTTTGCATTTTCTCCCTTCCTTTCCATGAAGGTAATTCGGAAGACCGCTTCATCCGTTTTGATCCCTCACTATTTTTCCTTTAAGTTCCCCTCCGGTTGGTAGCTCCCCCCCCCTATTTGAGCGTAGAGCCCCACCCCAGGTTCGTTTCTTCACCCTCACTTGTCACTCCTTCTGTCGAAACGCTTTTGCTCATTAAATTGAGCGCTTGAGGTCGGAACTCTCCCTCCCTTTGACTGCTTTTTGGAGGAAACCTGGATGGGGTCTTCTGTCACCGCCTATTGCCCCCCTTTGCGCGTGTTTTTGAAACTCCCCCCTTCCCCGTTGAGCTGGATCGTGCAATGGCCTCGAGGCGTCTTTGTAATATGGAAAACCTCCAGATTTTCTCCTTTTCCAAGATATCTCTGGAACCCCTCGATAAGCATTGAAGGATATCCACTTTTTTTAGCTTCCCGGCTAACCCTCCCTGCCAGAGCGTCCGATAGTTTGATATCCTTTCCGTTGCCCTCAGCTTTAAGTCCCCTTACCCCCCGGAGAGGGGTGAGAAAGGAAGTGTTGTTGATGCTTCTTGAAGGTTTCCCTTAGTTCCTCTTCGCATGTCCAACTTCCCCCCATTTACGAGCCCCTCCTCCTTCCATTTGTGATGAAGAAGGACGAACTCCTTTCTCTCGTTTTTGCGTAGACTCTTTCATAATTTGGATACCTCGAACACTTTTTCCCCTTCCGAGCTTACAAAGAAGAGTGCTGGAACTTCAAGGCCATCCCACCGAGGCGCCGCCGTCTCTCACCTTTTTTTTTTTGTCGACAATATCTTCAGGAATTCGCTGATTCCGGTGTTTTCCAGTTTGAGACAAGTCTTTGCTCTTTGGCTGATTGTTGAAACTTTCCCCCCTTCGTGCCGACGTCTTTGAAAAACCACCCCAGCTTGGAGCTTAATGGTACTCCTTCCCCCCCAAGGGAAGATACAAAGCCTGCCCGGCGGCCCCGTTTCCCCTGTCCCCATAAGACCGCGAATACTTTCGGTGTGTATAAAGGCGCTATCTTCCTGACCAAAAAGTGGATCTTTTCCTCCCCCTTTTTTTTTATTATTTTCAAACCGTAGCCGCTGCGTGAGAACCCCCGTGTACGGGGTCTTCTCCGAAAGTTCCCTTCAGTAGATAGCATTTTCCGACGGTATTGCGTCGGTTTGCCGCGTAGAAGCGTTTTCCCTTAAGCTTTCCCCCTCCCCCCCTAGCCTCTCCCACCCAATTAGTTAAAGCTTTTTGGAATTTTAAACTCGTCAGGAATCCGACCCTTCGCCTTGTCACCCAGAACCTCCTTTCAGCAAGGGGGTAATGCCATGATCTTTGGAACCACCCTTCGTACCATTCGCTTCTTTCACTAGGTGTCGGCCTTTCTTTCGTTGATCATTTCCTTTCGCTTTTTTTTGCATCTGTTGTTCGTGTCCTTCTCGTCACTTCTGATCGTCGACGTGTGCCAAGTACGGTGTGAGGTCTTCCGCCACGTGGGAAACCCAAAAAAATAATTGGTGACACGTGATGAGCTTGTCCCCTCCTTTTTCGCTTCAGCCGATTCTTTTCTTTTCCCACAATCCCCCTAAAGGAATAGGACCAGGTCCGCCAATTGCTCCTTTCCCTGCTGAATTCTTCCCCCCGATAGAGGATCGCAGAAAATAGACCCCTCCTTTGGTATACAGGTCCGACCTACGAAGGGTATTTCCGGGTCTTCGAGTCAAAAGCACAAACATCCCCCTCGATTTTTTCTTTTGTCTAAGTTGTTTTCGTATAGTATTAGTGGAAACTCACATTCTCGATATTCGATTCTTTGACTTCTACGGGGTCCCCAACCTCCCGAAAGATCTATCGCCCAAAACCTGATCGAAACTTCTCACGCGCTTCCAGAAATGAGAACGGAAACCTGACTTACTCAAAGGCGTGAATTCCCCCCTCCTCCCCCCAGCCCCAAATCTTTGCCGAATTTAATACACCGAATTCTACCTCATTGACCCCCAAACGTCCCTCTAACCCTCCCCCCATTTCATATCTTTCGAACCCCCTGCTACCTTTTCTAGTGAGGTTTAAATAAAGAAGCATCCTCACCCTTTTTGTGAACCCCCCCCCCCCTGGCCGCTCCCCCCCCCTTCGGCTTCCGTGATGCCAGAAAGTAAATAGGGGCTCCCACCCCGCCCTTATGAACCTCCGGAATGATTTGTGAAATTCATTCCATTGGACGTATAAACCGACCGCGATTTCCGGGTTTTTCGCGAGTGGTTAGAAATCCTCTTCCAAAAAGTAGCTTTTTATCTTCTTTTTCTCCGAATAGAGTAAATAGAGCCGTCATAATTATCTCCTGAACCTGCAGTGCGAATAGAGAACCTGAAGATGCTCCAATACCTCTCCTATGTATCCTATAGACCCCTCTCCCCCCCATCCCTCAAAGCAAGCACAAGCGTTCCCCACGACAAATCTCTTCTTTCTTTAATTGTTTTTATCGAACGGTTAGAACACCCATGTATTTCCCATCTTTTCCCCGACCCCCCTCTAAATGTCTGACACGCCTTCCCTTTAGTACGCTCGAAACGAATCCTCTTGCAAAGCGTTTTCTTCCTTCCTCCGACTTCCCTCCGCGGTCTCTTTGCCTCCCAGCGGGGTCGGCCATGAGTTTCTTCCCCCCCATCTTCACTTTCCCGTTTTCTTTCCCCCCCAGGAGTAGGAGTTTAACACAGCGACCGTTTCTCAAGAAGCTAGCTTTCCTCTACTCCCAGAAGTAGATCTCCTTTTTGCCACAGGGAGGAAGGATCGGAAGGACTTTCTGCCCCCCACCCACCCTTTGGATTCCCCCTTAAGAAATTGCCCTTGCTTAGAAGAGGATTAGGCTTTTGGAGATGCCTTAGGGTTCTTTTCGCTTCTCCCATTTCCTCTTCCTAAAGAAACCCTGCCCAAAGCTTTTAGCCCCCCATTCAACCCCAGTACAATTGTTTTCCCTTTTGGAATCTACCTTCATTACAGAGGAGACCTTATATTCTACCGTGAAGTGTTAGTAGATCTGACCCCCGGTTTCTCGCAGCTACATGACCTTGCCAAAAACCAACTCCCCGATCTGCTTTCTTTCTTCTTTTCCCATTCGGCAAGATATACGGCCCCAGGTAGACGATTGACCGCCCTCCGATTTCTCTCATGATCTTTAACCCCCATCATGAATTTTTTTCTGAGTTTCCCCTCCCCCTCCGTAACTGGTTAGGGGTTCTCCCCCTTGATCCTCTCTAGCTCTTCTCCAATCTCTTCTTGACTCCCCCTTATTTTCTTTCCCCAACCCCCCCCCCCGCTCATTACAGAAAATAAAACAACGTCCTCTTCCCCCAATGAATAAGACGTCGTTCGGCTAGATTTTTGCCCGGCCACCCTCCCCCCCAAAAGGAAATCCGGTAGTTCGAGTATTCTTCGTTTTTTTCGATTTCGAAAGTCCCCCCCCCCCCCCAGCGCCCCCTTACGCCCTTTGGAAGACCAACCTTAACCACTTTCTTTTTTTTGTTTCCTCGAGTCCGTTCGCCGCCTTCCTCACAGTGAAGAGAACTAGTAGAGGTTCCTTTTCCACCCCTCTCTCCCTCGATCTTTTTTGAGACTCCCATTCGAGAGAACGTCCCTTTTCATAATGCCGGTCGGATCAGCTCTTTGGTCACCACTAGGTTCCCCTCCCCCTCGGAAAAGTTTGTAAATTTGGGAGCCCCGCCGAGAATTGCTCCCTCCCCACTCACCTTCGTTTTCCATGTACCTTTTGGTCTGAGTCTGAAAGGACGAGAGGCTTTTCTGTATCTTCAGGGTTCCCCCACATGGATCTTTCTTCTTCCCCCCCTCTTCTAATAGGAAATTGGCCAGAGCGATTTTATCGACTTCCCTAGAGTCTGTGCATATGTTTATCCCCGGCCTTTCCCTTTTTCTTCTTTCGATTGTTTTAACTTTCTCTTCCAGGACTCCCAAGAAGCGATTGTTCCCCTTTTTACGAGATTGTGATGGTTTTCCCACCCTTAAGTCAGCCTTCCTCCTCCCCTTTCTTCGCCCTTTCTGCGTGGACCCCCTATAATGAAGACTCCCTCCGCCTCCCGGACCCCCTCACCCCCTCCTTCCCCTCGTCCTTGCCAAGTAACTTTCAAGACGAAGTCCCTTGTGTTTTCCCTTTTCCTGATATTTCCGCTTCGTTCCCCGAATACGGACCGGTCCCATTCACCCTTTTCCACGAACTTTTTGAAAATCTTTCTCTTGAAGATGGGCGCCTCCAACGCCGGTGTTTTTTCTCACGATGATCTTTTCATCGAATTTTCTTTCCTTTCCCGAAACTAAACCCTTTCCAATGGACGCTCTTTCTCATGGGTAGTGGTAGATAAGTGACTTTCGGCCCATAATTGTCAGGTTTCCATGCCCGTGAGACTCCCCCCCCCGTCCGACTCCCAGGACTCTTCACGCTCTCCCCCCCCCTTTCCGCAGGGGACTCGAACGAGGATATATATCTATCTCTTTCCTCTCCTTTTTTATCGGATCCTCCCCCTCCCCAGTCCCCCTTTCCAGCATTGGGTACTTTTTTTCTTTCTTGATTTTTCTCTCCTGGATATGGAGAAATGTTTCTTCCCCGGTATCAATGTATGTAATTTTCATTTCCCTTACCAGGATGGACCTCATTATACCCCCCCCCTCCACTGTTTCCTTAGTTCCCGGTCTCTTTTAAAGGATTCATCGCTTCCCCAAGGAACTGCTTTTCGCTTCCCTCTATCCCCGTTCACCCTTTATAAATCATAGTTTCGAGAGCTCCTTTCTTCAGTGTCAGTTTTTTTTCTTCTTTCTCTTCGAATCTTCAGGCCCTTTCTGAAAGTTGACTGAAAGATACAGAAGAGTTCCCCCAGAAGATTTTCAGGCTTCCTTCTTTATTTACCCCCCCTTCGCTTCGTTCGCGCAATAGATTGAGGAGGTAGATCGACCCCCCCCTCACGTAGTTCCTTTGTCACATATCCCCCCTCCTAGACTCACGAGTTCTCTTTTTCAAGCGCTTCACGAAGGAATTTTTTGTAGCCCCCTTCCCCCCCCAACTCCTGATTTCGATTTCAATCGATCACCGGGGTCCTCAATTTCCCGAATTCCTCAAACTCGATTAAATTCTCCCCTTGATGCAGGCTAGATATTTGGACTTATTTTTTTTCCTTTCCTCGTACCCCCTTTTTGTTCCAGGACAGATTCCCCAAGGGGCCTCTCCCAACCCTTCCGCCTGCCTATCTTAGTTCGCCGAAGACTCACCAGGCTGTTTTCTTTGTTTTCGTGCCTTTCTTCTAAGTCTTAGGGATTCGGGGCTCCACCCCTTTAAGTCCTGGCCCTGCTCTTTACATTCCAGACTCTTTTTTCTTTTTTTTCCCAATAAGACGCTCGTAAGAGCTTCTCTATACGCGTAGCTTCTTTCTCCCCCAGATAGACCTCAATCCCTCCCCCTGCACCTCCTGCGTTCTCAGGTTTCACTCCCCTAGTTTTTCGGTTTATTGCGTCCTCCCCCCTTCCAACACACAAAGATATCGGCCCTTTCGTTTCAATTTGTACATTTACCGTTCGATGAAAGAGTTTTTCCCCGAAGATGATCTCTCTAGTCCCCCTTTTTGCTTTGTGGGTTCTTGATCTTGCGAGCGAGTCGCTGCGACCTCTTGTGAATAACTGTTCTCCCGTTTTATCCATTTCTAGAGGGTTTTATGGATAGGGTTCTTTCTTCCCCTCGGCTTCACTGATTTGGGACTCCCGGCTCATTTTTTTTTTTTTCCCGAGATGCAATTGCTCTTGCTGGCAAACCTTCAACCATTCTTTCTTTTTGGAACCTCCTGCACTTCGTAATTCGTCTTCAAATAGTCGCCAGGTTTTTTCGGGACGGATTCCTGTGCGTCAGGCGAACCTTTGAGATCCTCATCGCCTCAATTTTCCCCCCTCCGTCAGCGATGCGAAGCCCGGGACCGTGCAGATAGGGCTTTCCCATGGTTTTGGAACGTTTCAGGAATATTGTCTCCCTTGCTGCGGGATTTTCCCAGATTTTTTTTCTTTACTTTTCAGGTTTTTTTCAAGAAGCAGGACAATTTCGCGAAGCGTCAGACCCCCCCCTAATTTCTTCCCTCCCCCCCATTTCCCCCGATGTCTTCTAATTTTTTCTGGCGCGTCACGACATAATGCTTTTTTTCTGGAGATTTTTCCTCATGTCCCGTCCCTTTGCCCATGGTTCTCCTCCTGTTCGTTACAGGGGCTTTCTCTCCTCCAGGATTCTAACATCTTTTCCGAGAACTCCTTCCCCTTTAACCCCCCTCCTGAATTTCCCCTTCTTCTTTTATGGGAAGGGCAAATAAGATCTTTTTCTCCCGATGTTGAACCCCCCCCTTTTTCAGAAGTTTTAGAATTCCCCCCTTCACAAGCCGAGTTACGATTTCAGGCAGGCCTTTCCTCAGGGGTGAGAGTCGGCATTTCCATCCCCCTCATGGATCCGTACCCTGTTTAGCAGTCGGAATTCAATTGGCCCCCCTTTCCCGCAGAGGTCCTTCGTTTTGGTTTGATTTTCGGGCTGATCCTCCGATACAATTCAGCAGGCCGACCTCTAAGAGTTTTTTCGATCCTTTTGACCCCTTTTTATGGACCTTTTTGTCCTTTTCGCGATGTCCTTCTAAGCGAGCTGAGGACTCTTACGAGGCTGTCTATTCTACCTGGTGTTGACTGCCCTCAGCGGCTCCTCCTGAGGTTGACTTCCTCCACCCTGACACCTCTTTGATGGTTCCCCTCAAAACCCTCCCTATTTTACAAACTTTTCATTGTTTTCCCCTGCGATTTAGAGAAAAACGTTCTGAAGGCTTCTCAGACATCCTCCCCCTTTTGTCTATGGCCCCCGCGAGAGATTACATTCTGCCGGAGTCGGTGGGTTGTTCCGCAGTATGGATTTTTTTACGATGTTCCTCTTCGTTTTCTTTAATCGGGATTAAATTTCTTTGCGTTTTTAGCCTTCTTGAGTGAAATCCTTTCCTTTAGTAGGATTGGATAAGGTTTTTCAATGGAGGCGGTTTTTTTTTTTTCTTTGTTTTTTTGTTTTTTTTTTGTTTTTTTTTTTCGGGGTGGGGGGGGTTTTTTGGGTTTGGGGTGGTTGCGGGGGGGTGTTTTGGGGGGGGGGGTGGGTGGGGGCTTTTGTGGTTTGTCTTCTATCCGCGCATTGCACTTTTTAGGAGCGAGCATCAGGTTGAACAGAAGATTCCCTACAAGAGCCACCCCCTCCTCCCCCATGTGGCTTCCCAGGTTTTTTTTTTTTTTAATCCGGGTCACGCCGCGGCACGATTGTCTCGAATCCGTTTTCTGTGGTCCTCCCTCCCGCATATATTTTGCTGGACGGCCCGGGGACGTTCGCAAAACGTCGTGGCCCTGCGATGCTTTTTTTCTGACGTTGTTTCCTAAGGTTCTTCCCAACCGCTGTTTTTTACAACGCCTGCGTCCCTCCGCAATTTCAAATCCCTTCTCAATCGCCTCTTTAGACCTTACGTTTTAGACGATTCCGAGATTTTCCTATGGATCTACTTCTTTACCCCTCTTTCTCCCCAGGTTTTTAACACCGTGAGGATTCAAAGTCCAACGTTCAATCGGCCCCTTAGCCCGCATTTAGACCTCCCGAAACCTGGGAGTACAAATCAGGGTTCCTTCTTTCTTTCCAGTGAGCCTTTTTTTGTCGATCCCCCCCCCCACCCCCCCCCCCGGAAGATGACTCTTTTTCCCAGATTTGGCCCTCCGTGTGGACGATTTCCCCCGGGGCTTCGTAAATGGAACTCCCTCCCAAGGCCCCCGCTTTTGCCCGACCATTTCCTTGCGAGTACGTCGAGAACTCTTCTCACCCCCCCCTTGTCCTTTGTATCGAAGAGCCGGGCTCAAAAGTGCATTCTTTTTTTCCTTTCCCCTATCAGTTTCTGATAAAATTTTTTCCTCCTCTTTAGAAACTTTTTTCCCGATTCCCGTTTTGGTGATAAGCATCCCTGTCTTTTGTCCTCAACTTTCTCCTTTTTTCGCCCCTGCAAGTTGATTTATTGTCCGTCCACTTCCTTGCCAAGAGTTTTTGTCACAATTCCTCGTCCCCTTTTCGTTTCAGTCCCACTCTTTTTCCAGCAAATCGACACCCTCAATTGGAAAACAAAGAAACTCCCTCATGTTTCAATTTTTTTCCCCCCCTTCCCTGATTCTTTTTTTGGTACCCCAGAGGCAGCAGTAGGTTTCCCCCCCCTCTGAAGTTGCTCACAGTCTTTTTAGTACGACACATACTGTGTTGCTGTGGAGTTCTCAAATTAGCAAAATCCTTTCTTGGTCCTGCGTCAATACTTGGAAGCACCAACCCTTTCACAATTGAGTAGTAGTTTTCTTTCAAGTTTTCCCCCCCCATCCCAGGCGACCCCAGACAGTAAATCTCGTCCAGCCCTTTGCGAACCCCCATTTCCCCAGCTTCTGCTTCTCCCAGAAAAACTCCTATATCAAAAGGCTCGGAGACCTCGCGGTTTTCGTTTTATTCTTTCAAAGCCCCATTCATTCTCCCGGCTTCGCTGAGCGTGTTGCTAGTGAGGTCCTTCTAGTGGAATTCCCTAAACTTTTTCCTACACCTCTCCCCTGTGAAAACCCGATCTACAAGAAGACCTTTCCCCTTCTGCCCCCCACGAAAAGACCCCCCTTTTTAAAACGTCCTATTTTGCCTCCCTCCCCACCCACTCCCCACAGCTTGCCACCTTGAGATAAACTCCCCGCAAACCCAAACAAGCCTCCCGTCACATTTAATCTTTTTGAGCTCGGTGGTCAAATTTTTTTATGTCCACTAGCATCAGTCCTTTGTGCTAGAAAAAACTCCTCGACAAAATCTTTGTTCCCCAGGATTTGCAACGAAGATTTCCTTGTTTTCAAAAGGGAAACTTCTTTAAATACTCGACTCTTTTGCCCCCCCCAGTGACTTCCCCTCTTCCTCCGAGATTTTTTTTCCTTCGGGGTCCCAGAGAAAGTTAAATCCGCGTCTCAGCTTCCCTCCCTCTCTCCCCGCCGCCCTCCAAGGGGAAGCAACGAAGGTGTGTTTTTTTGCTTTTCCCTTGAAGAAATCCCTATTCTTTCCTGATAGATAGATCTCCCCCAAAAGACCCCTTCTCGCCACCTTTCACTCCCCGGCTTCCTTTTCTTCCCCTTGGGCAATTTTCTACTTGCTCTCCCAGGTAAGGCCCCTCAGCATCTTCAGACCCTCCTTCCCCTCTACCATAGGAACTTCTCGTCGCCGAAGAAAATATCCTTACTGAACGAGTCTTCGGCCCCCCCCTCCCCCCGATTTTTCCCCGAGGAGAGTGTTCCGAATAGAAAAGTTCCCCTTGATCTCTTTTTTTCTTTCCCCTCAGATGTCCCCCCTCTTCTTGCGTCTTCAAAAAACGGCCGTTCTCCCCCTTCCCTTTATAGGACCCTTTTAGTCCCCCCCTCCCCGCCCCTCTGCTTTCTTTTTTACAAGAGTAGAATTCTACATGGGAGCAGTTCCTCCCAACGAGGAGGGAATTTCAGGACTTCCAATTTTTATGGTGTACAGGGAGAAAGACAGGATAACTTTCCGCTTTTATGACGGAGCTGCGTCGACGCGGCGGCTTTTTTTTCGGGAACTTTTTTCATTTTCTTCCCTTTAGTTCCCCCACACGCTTCATCGCGATCACTAAACCCTTTTCCCTATGCAAACTTTTTCCCGCTCACCCTCCCTCAAGATAGTCTTTAGGGTCGCATGGAGTAGTAGTCCCCCCCTTAATACTGACTTCCCTCCGACGGTTCCCAACAAATCAATGCTGTCCCCCGATTGCCCTCCTTTCAGAGGTTTCTATTGGTGGACTTCTCTCTCAGCCCCAACCCTTTTTTTTTAAGCCTTTTCTCAAAAACCTAATTCATTTTTGTCCATCATTGAGTCCTCCCTCCGTAACCCGTTTTTTCACTGCAGTTTCCTAGTCCCCCTAACTCCTAAGAGGAGGACCAGCCCCCCCCCCTAACCCCTCCCCGCCTACACACCTACCTTCTCCCCGCACTCCCGCTCTTTCTTCCATATTTCGCAGCGACCTCGCCGGATCGCCCCACAATCCCCCCCCTCCACCCTACTTTTCTCCGCCCGCTCGTGGAACCCCCTCTTGAAAGGGGTAAAATTCCGCCAGTTCCAGCCCCTGGAAGACCCTGTATTTATACCCAATTGTTTTTAAGTCCGCCTAGACCTCTCCTGACTCCGGTCCCCCTTTCTTCCTTCATCGAGTGGTGACAGTGGCGTTAGTGCTCCCCCCTTTCTCTAGCGCGCGATTCACCGGCCCTAGATTTCGTCGCCTTTGCTTTCGCTAGGACCCCCCAATAGCTGTAATCGAGTCCCCCCTTCAATTTTGGCCACCCGCGCCCGTCCGCTCTCTCGAACAAGAACGCCCCGATCAAAACTTTTCCCCCCAATTTTTTCCCCCGGTCTGTGACAGTCCTCCCTGAATATTTTTCGGTTTTTTCTTAGACTTTGAATCTTTTGATACACAACGTATGGATAATATCGGTTTCCTCTCCCCTCAATCTCCCTTTTCTATCATCTATCTTGCGGAGAATTGACTTTTCCCAAGGGGAGTTGACTTTCGGGACTTTCGGACCTTTTCTTCTTCCTCTCCGAATCCCATTCTGTGGTCTTGTGTTCTTTGACACAAAACTGATCGTTTGAAGCCTTGAAGTTTCTCCCCTCGTCGTTCCTCTACTGCTCTAGATGCCGCCTTCTCGATCGACCAGACCTGTCAATTCGTCGCCTCTCCCTTTTTCGGACCCTCCCACTCCGTTCCCTGGCGGTTTCCTTGCGACTTTCTTCTTCAGGCGTAGTCGCCTCATTCCCCCTGTTTTTTAACGCCCTTTCTCAGGACGGACCTGAGGAAAATGAGTCTTTCTTCTCTTTTTTGATGATTGCCCGTTATCCCCGCATCTGCCCGTGGATAAGCGGTGCAGGAATCCGCAGTTCCCTCCTTCCCTCTTAAATCTTAACTTTCCTGGTTGGATTCGACATTTTTCTTTAGATAAGTGAAGGGTTCCATACTGGCTCACCAGACAGTTCTTTTCCCCCTCACCCTTGAACCAGTTCCGCCCTACTCTCAATAAATTTCGTCCCATTTCTGGTTCTTTATCCTCTACTACTCCTCTCCTCTTATATCCTCTTCTACTTCAGAAGTGGGGAAAGGAAAACCCAATTCCCCGTTTTTTTGGGGAAATTTCTTTTTTCTTTCTTTCGCTCACGATGGATCATTCCGTTCTCATTCCCTTCTCGATTCCTGATGGACCTCCGTCACACTAAATTCGCCATCTCAACTGAAGGGAAAAGTGTATTTTCAAGGATCAATCGATTCCACCCCTTTTTCTTCCTGATTTTTTATAACCAACGCATTCTTTCTCTTTAACTGACACCTCCCGTTCTGCCGATCAGGTTGCAGCCCTTTTAAGGAAGGTCTGCTTCCTTCTATGTAGGAAACAAAGTGGCTTTCCCCGTCAGATTCCCTAAGAACGCCTTCCCAGATCCTTTCCGGCCGGACTTCCGCCAATGACATTTTAGTCGAAGAGGGGCTATTGGCCGGCGGTATCCCCTCCCTAACTCCTAATATTTTTTCCCCCTTGACTGTTGCTTATTCCAGATTCAAGTTTCCCGGAAGTCAGTGTTTGGTCGCACCCTCCCTAAGCGGACGTGGAACAAACCACCCCCCTTTTTTTTCTTTCGCTGACTTAAACTTCTCCCTACCCCTCCGATTTGGACCCCCCTACTTTTCTTCTCGATTATGCGGGATCCCTCCCTTTTTTCTATAGAAGGTGGGGGGGGGTTGGGTTTCTTTTATCCGAGCTTCTCCCCTACTATATTCTCACCGATCGTCTTGTTTTAAATGAAGATCCTCCAATGCATCTCGGAGTAGTCCCCCCCTCCTTTGTTAGTGGTACTCCTTTTCGTGTAAGTGATTGCTCTTTCCTATGGTGGGCTTCCCCCAATCTTTAAGGATTCCCTGGAGTTAAGAGATTCCTTTTTCCAGCGATTTAGTTACTTTTCCCCGGAAGGACGTGGTTGGTTTGTTTGTGTGCCTGTGACCCTTTTTGGCTCGCTCTACGGATCCGTGCCTCCTGATAGAATGTTTCTTTTTTTTCTCCAAGGGCCTTTTTTGACAGGAGTGCGACTTCCACTTTTTTTCGAGGTTCAGCCCCCTTATCGCCATGCGATTTTTTTTTTTTTGAAAATGGCAGGGAATTTACCTCTTTTCCCGTTTTTCCCTCGTTTGCAATTTTTTTCCCCCTGATAGGCTTTTATTTGCTTTTGATTTGTTTTTCTAGCTCGCCCCGATGAGAATAATATCGAATAAAATACTTTTTTGAGCCCCTTCAATGCTCTCGTTTTTTTTAGGGATTAGTTGGTTTTCTTAGAGTAAGCGCGGAGGAAGATCTTTTTTTTGCTTTACGCGTACGCGGCATTTTTTTTCCTGCGGCGGCCCCCCCCCACCCATTCCCCCCCTTTATCCATTCTCTTGTTTGGTCTTCTTCGTCCGAAATTCGCGCGGCACCTCTTCTCCCTTTTTGGACGAGATAGTGCCTTCCAGGACCGGAGAGAAATTTACTTTTCCCTTCCTTCTCGTAGAAGGATCCCTTCCTTTTTTGGAACAGTTTCCTCTCGGCACCCTTTTTTTGAGGACAGACTACGATAACATGGTTACCCATGGCCAGGCACTTTTTCCTCAAAGAACCCCCCCCTTTCGCCTCTGCTTCCTTCCGTTCCAGGGGTATGGCTTTTTTCATTCTCAAGCTTTGTGTTCCTTTGGACGAAGAACGAAGCATTAAAATTGAGTAGTTTTCTCCTTTCGAAAACCTATCCCGCCTCCTTTTCGACTTCCTAATACCTTACCTCTTTGAATTTATGGACTTCACTCCCTCCCCTGGAAGGGTGGATTTCTCTCTTCCCCTCGCCTCTTATTTTTGTCATTCCTTTTTGTAAAACCCCCCCCTTTTTTAAGTTTTTCACAATGATCTTCCTTTGGAGCCTCTTTCTTCCCATTTGCTCACCATTTTTCTTCTTTGCTTTAGATCTCTTCTGATTTCCCAAAATGGAGATGTTTTGAACAAGAAATTAAACGGACCCTACTTCCCATTTCCCGGGCCCTTCTAATGGGCCGCGGCTCCCCTAAGCTCAATGGCGGTCTCTGCTTTTGAAGCCTTCTTTTTCGACGGTTTCCGCTTCAGCCAGATCTGTTATTTTCTTCCGACTGCAGCCTTTTTTTTTTTCGTATTTCAGCCCGAAGAAGGCCCTTTTACGTACCTTTTTGAGCCTCTTTTCGGAATCAGCTCTCCCTACTTTATGATTCGGCGGATGTCTTGTCTCGATAGCAGCGATCAATTCTGAATCCGGCTACTCCTCTTCTCCAGATGGTCGGAGATTGAGCTTTGCTCTGGATTCCCGGAGTTTTCCTTCCATATTTCTGCTCGGAGAGACTTTCGATAGCGCTCTCGGACCTATATTTGCCTTATTTTACGGACCACCCTTTTTTTTGACCAAAAGACTTACCTGCTAACGAGATTGGGATCTTCCTTTTGGATCCGTAATCTTCAGACCCTTACGTGTTTTTCATAACAAAACCCCCTTCTGGAATTTTGCTTGGTCGCTCTCCTTCAGAGAACAAGTTGCTTTTTGAGTTTTTTCTGTGTGGTTATTTCATCCCGCATTCCTCAAAGTCTCGATATTCCTGGGGGTTTTTTTCGAGGATCCCTTTTGACAAGCTTTTTGAATGGCTCAAGAGTGGGGCTGGGGAACCTTTTTCGCAGACCTTTATGACTTCTTCTTTTTCACTTTTTATCTTTACTTCTGGAGGATGAGCGCTGCCGAACTACTGGACCCCCCCCTTCAGCCTTGTTGACGTTTTCGTCTAGTAAATTCCACACGAGTGCACCGTTCAGCGCTCTCTTCTGGCGGGATGTGCTTTCTCATCCCTGCTACTGAGGTTAGTACGCTATGTGGCGAGCTCGCTCTCTCCCTGGTCCTGACGGAACTTTTTGACTTCGCCCCCTGCTTTTGTGATGGCATGTTTTCTATGTGAACTTTTCCCCCCCCAACCGATGTTGACCCCCTCCTTCTTTTTCCGCCTTTGGAATGCGGTTTCCGATCTGTCCTTTTTTTTTTCACGTCGTATTTCAGAATTGGATATGCGCTTACGCATCCCCCCCCCCCGATGGCGCCAAACTGTTGCGGTCTTCCCAACGGTCTGCTGGCAGAGCCGAGCGTTGTCGTCGCCGGAGAAAAGCACACAAAAAAAAAAACCCCCCAAAACCGCCCCCAACAGAACCAAACCCCCCCACCAACACCCAACCCCCTCCCCCCCCCACCCACCCCCCCCACCCCCCCCCCCCCCCCCACCCCCCACCCCCCCCCCCCCCCCCCCCCCCCCCCCCCCCCTTTGGGCAGGACATGCGCTGTCTCCCGGCAGGGTTCCCCCACCTTTCTCCCTTTTCTTGGCGAATCAGATGAACTCTCTTGTCCTCTGCCAAGCTTGAAACGAAGTTTTCTTGGCCTTTTGCAAAAACCAACCCCCCCCTCTGGGCAGCTTTTCCCCCCAGGAAGCTTCCTCCCCCTTCGTTAGTTGGCCTTCGTCGATACAGGGCTGAGAACATCCCGTCCGCTACTCGGGTGCCGGTGTGTCTTCCGTCTTCTTTGT
>Ga0179593_1516785_pt1 | contig 23891 bp, 22 predicted proteins | sample CZODoug2_1_08_16_FD_185931 | JGI IMG/M metagenome (GOLD analysis project Ga0179593, IMG submission 185931) | Vadose zone soil fungal communities from Angelo Coast Range Reserve, California, USA - CZODoug2_1_08_16fungal (PacBio error correction) | ecosystem: Environmental > Terrestrial > Soil >... | reverse complement strand
CCCCCGCCCCCCCCGCGTCACAACTTTTTCCCCCTTTTCACCGAAGTAGTCCTCCTCCCCCCCTTTTCCCCGAGTCGCCTTAGCGCTCGGCAAGTCTGCTCCTGCACACGCGTTCCTCATCCCGTTAGAAAACAGAATCCTTCACTTTTGCTTTTTTTTTTTCCCTCCCGATATGAAGCCGTCCCCTTCGAAATCTTCGGAAAGCGCCGGCCTGGTGGAGGTACGTCGTGGTATTGGGAATCCTTCTAGTACCCCAGGCCCCGGGAACGAAAGTTGCCCCTTCCCTCCTTTCCAAACAAATGATTCCTTCCCACGCGCTTTTTTAAAGGGCAGGGCCCTTCGAAGAAAGGAAAGGGTTTCTGTCCCTCGCCCAAGTACATTGCACCCCCATTAGTAAGGGAAGTCCTTCCCTCTAGGCTGTCCTCCTCTTTTTAGATTGTCTTTCTTTCGGAAAATGAGCATCGAGGGCGTCCCCTCTCTTCCCGAATGTTTCTCCCGCGTGGAGCTATCGCATCTGCCAGAGTCACCCTCCCTTCTGCGTCGAGGGAAGATGTCCGATGCCAGCCCTAACTTGAACCGTCAAGCCGCCCGAAACACTCGATTTAGCTCCCCAAAACTCAATTACCCCTCTTTTTAAAAGTAGATTAAGATGGCGGCTTTTTCTCCCCTACGTCTCAACCAACCAATATAAGTACGCGGCTACTCCTTCCTTATCGGGTAAAGTACCCCCCTGTCTTTTAAATCAGGATAAGGCCCCCTTCCGGTTACTTTCCACGAAAGGGGCTTCTCCCCTTAAAAACTGAGATACGCCCCCCCCGATTAAATTTACCAAGTCTAAAAGAATTTGGAGAAGGCTTTCCTCCCTCTTCCTGGTCCCTGAAGAAAGGTTCCCTTCGTTCCAGTAACCGTAGGAGGATTTTCTACTACCTTTCCCATCTCGACGCCGGCGGTCTTTGAGAGGGCGCCCTCCGCTCATGAGCTTTGGTGCCCCGCGTTTTCCGCGCACACATTTTTGCAAGCAAGTTTTTTCGGTCCTGCGATAAAGCCACCCCTTTTCCCACCGCCTCCCCTTTCCTGTATACCACCCGGCCCCGGGGACGGGACTTGTCGCCCTCGTCTCTTTCCTTCAACCTCCTGCGTCGGCGGAATATCGGGCCCCTCCCCTTAGGGTGAAGGTTGTGTGGGCGCAGTTTCTGATACACTTCGCAACAGGACTTGATTAGCTTCCCTCGTTTCAAGACGGACTTTTTCTTCACCATGAGGATCTCATCCCCTTTAGTACCGGTGTGTCCTTTTCCGTTGGCCATCATTATGACTAGTTGCTCAGCCACCGGCCGCCTTCTCGGTCCAGAACGAGTCCTTTTGTTAGCCGCATACACATCAGCCGTCCCTTCCCCTCCTCGTGCCGCATTCCCAGCTGTTGTTTGTTTTCCCCCCCATTGATGGCATTCCCCCTTCACGAGCTTTTTCCCGCGTTCGCCCCCAAAGAGAAAGCACTGCACGGCATTCCGGACCGTCGCTTCAACTTTCCTTCGGCCCGTGGACTCTTTTCACCCCGAATTCGTTCTCTCTTCGTAGAGTAAAGCGGGCCTTTCCGGAAGGAGACTCGGATCCTTTTCTTTTCACCTCACATAAAAGGAGACATTTCCCCCTCTAAAATGATTGAGCTCCCCCGCGCTGCCCACCTAGGAGGGAACGCGCCCCATGGTCGCGCCCCTTTTCCTTCCCAGGTCTCGATCTTGTCCATGATGTGTCTCTAAGATGGAAGAATACGTCCCACTCTTGCGATAAGGGACACCCTCAGACTAAGTGAATGGCCCCTCACTGTGCCCCCTCTTTCTTTTTTCTGCGCTGTCCTTTGAATGGCGATTCTTTTGGAGAGTTTTTTTACGCTTTAGACCACAACATATTCTTCGAAGATTCGCGCACCCTCGTCTTTCTCGTGATGCAAGGCTGATCTCTGCCACGGCTTCCCCGCCTCTTGTTATCGTCACCCCCTTTCCTTGCGTTTAACGTTTCCCCCGTTCCCCCCCCTGAAAGGACAGTTGATCTCTCTCTGTTGTGTTGCTCGACCTGTCCTTCGGAGTTTTTTAGTCTTAACGCGACGATTTTTTTTCGGTGACCATCCATCTTTTTTTCGTGCACTACGGCTGCTGCCTCCCTTTTCCCTGCATCAAGAAAGAACCCATGAGAGAATTCTCCCCTCTTGTTATGTTTTTTGGAGCAAGAGCCTTCCTCGGCGTCCCCTTCACAGTTCCTCTTTTCCCCCAAAAGTAACCTTTTTCCACGTTCGGTTATGAGAGGACTGAATTTGTCCCTCGTCGATGCTACGGAGAACCTTTTTTACCTTCGGAAGTTTCCCTTCCCAGGGAAAATATATGAGAAGGACGCTTCTACCCCTTCCCCGGGCAATTAACGTGTCCTGTGGGCCAGCCCTCTTACGTCTGGAGATTTCTTTGTCATTTTTAAAGGGTTTTGTGACACCCTTTTTATAGTGAGGTGATCCTTCGTTCAAGCGAATGCCTCACTTCCTCCGGTTCGCAGATTTTTTTTCCTCCCGCCGAAGATTTTTCCCAAAGGTCGACGGTACGGTGTTCCACTTGAAGACGCTCGAATTGATTCCCTTTTTTTCCCGAGGCAGTGACAATAGATGTTACCTTTCCGGTTTTTTCGAAACAGGGGCTGTACCGGATCTTCCTCGGTGGGGTCACCACACGTTTCCTTCAACACCGTTTTGATGGTTCCCCATAGAAGTGTCCTGTGGCGACTAGGTACACTTCCTTCACTGAAGCACCGCGCCCGTCGTTCGTAGTCAGAACCTTTTTCCCCCCCGCACGTTTTCCAAAAAGGTACTTCCTGTACAGCTCCCCTTTTTTTTTCCGCCACAAACTTTCCCAAGAGCTCGGCCTCCCCCCCCCCCCTATCTTAATGTGGCAATGTCTCTTCCGCGATTTCCCACTTTTTTTCTATGATGCCCGATAGGACGCTTCCTCAAGGAAAGAGCCGCCGTCGTTAACCGAGGGCCTTTTTTTTCTTTCCACGTCTGATAATGTTGTTATCCTCATTTTGGGTGTCCCTCGTCAACTGTTTGATATCGAAGGGAAGACTACCTTTTCCAGTTGCTTTCCAACTCTTCCTTTGGGCAAACTCCCTTCTTCGGACATTCAAGCCAATGCACTCCGCTCCTCCGGCCCCTTTCCGATGGTTTCTGCCAATAACGCCCCTGGGACTGTGACCTTTTTGCATTATACGGTCGGCTTTCTCCCTCGAAAAACTGCTGGCCCTTTTTTTACGTTGTTCATGTCCAAGTCGGAGCTTTCTCCCCGGGATTTTTTTCTTGGTTAGTGGAAGACCTTTTCCCATAGGAACGCAGACCGAGAAGCTTGTCAAGACAATAAAGGGAATGACCTTGAGATTTATTAGTCTAGCGCGGACTCGGTGCTTCGACGGTAGTTTTCCGGCTGCTCGGACCTCCCCGGAAAGCGACTTTTGTGTCTAAGCAAGCTTTCTATCGGCGTCTCTTCTTTTGAAGGGGGACCCCTGGCTTCCTCTGCGCAGCGGAACGCTTTCGATGAATTCCGCTGGTTTTCCCGGCGGAGAGCGCAGTTTCTACCAGGCGTACTAGGCGCGCATCTCTCCGGTAAGAACGAAATCCCGAAGCGAACTTTCCAGCAAGAGGGCCTCTCTTCCGGACTTTTTTGAAGGGGTTCCCTGGTCTGTACGTAAGTAGGAAGTTCCTTTTCTGTTCTTTTTGCCCCCTTGCTTTTCCTTTTCCGTGGGAGTTACCTGCCCTCCGAGGTCTTGCCCCCTGAATAATTCCGACGATTGCATGGCTGAGCTTTCGAGGAAAAGGTTCTTTCTGTCTGAAAACCCATCCTCCCCCCTCCGTCTTTACATAATGCCCTTCTCAGGTACTGCCCTGTAAGTGTGAGGACGCTATTCGTCTGGTCTCCAACCCTCTTTGAATTCCCTATCTGGCCGATTTCTTTGAGATTTAAATGCGTGGTCGAGCAGTTTAGCTGACTCCCCCCCCCTGAGAATCGGTTCCTGAGCCGTGTTTCGAAGTTTCCTTGGAAAAAAGAACTTTTTTTCAGGACTGGACGGTAAGAGGCCTTCCAGAGAGGTGGACTCCTAAGTGGGGCGGGGTGATCTCGGACTCCCAGAAAACTCTCCACAATAAAGAAAAGGATGTTTCCGGAGACACAGGCGATCACCCCTTCCTAAGGAGACCCTTTAAGCATCCCTAAAATGATTACCTTCCGGATCATCCAATTCTTTTTCTCCCCCCCCCATATGAAGCCTTTCCGTGGCGTTCGGGCGTGGGCTTCCGAGATTGACCGCGGAGCTTCCCCCCCGAAAAGAGGGATGGAAATCGCCCCCAGAGCAGGGGGGAAGCGAGGCGTCCTTGGAGGCAGGACCCTTTGACCACTCCAAAACCCCACCCCCATCCTTCGAAGAACTGTTGCCACTCCTAGCATTCCCGTATTGGGACAACTGTCAGGGAAAAGACCCTAGGTTCTCACTTTTCCCTACGAACAAAAGATTCCCGCAAGGTAGGAAGTAGAGAAATGCAATCTTTTACAGAAAGATCACATTTTCCATTAGACTCCTAGGACTTATCGGTAGCTGCTTTTGTTTTGCTGGAAATCAAGAGGAGAGAGAAGTCCCTTCCCGCCGCGAAATCTCAGCTCCTTCTTTGCAGAGAACAGGGCCATCTTCCCCTTTTCCCTGATGAGTAGAGGCCTTTTGCATCGCAGAAAGGTGAAAAACCCCCGACGAAGAGGAACACCCCAAACCCATCCCAGTGATACCCCCCCACGTCGCTTCCGATGGGCGTTGCCGCTCTAGAACCTTTCCCTTTTCAATAAATAATAAATATGCACCGAAGGAAGAAAGAGCGTCCCTTTCGAAGATGTTCCTGCCATGGATTTTCTTCTCAAACTCTTCTGGAGTTCAGGTCCACGAACTTAGGAACTTTCCCCTGCTCCCGTGTCCTTTGCGCGATAAGACAATCCTTTCAAAAGAAAGGACTCCCCCTCTTTTTGAGACACTTCTTTTGATTCCCCCGCCTCCCCCCCGAAGGAAAGCGCTTCAGTGGCTTTCATTCAGATCTCCCTTCATCAAAATATCGCCCCCTTTCTGGATTTAGCTTGGAAAGTCGTTTCGTCTCCTCATGCCTTCCAAAGGGGTGAACGCTTTCACTCACACAATTCTCTCATCAATGGCTGCCGCTTTTTTTTTTTTCACTTCGAAATAAAAGCCACGTTTTTGACCAACTTCAGAGCCATTTTCCGACGTTGGAATAGGTTTTTCTTTTTCTCCTAGTTAGACGACGCCGTTTGGCGGTTACTATGGGCCATTTGGTCTGACGGTGCCCGGTTCTTCCCTGGCTCGACATTCCCCCTTTTCCCTTTTCTTAGGCGATAGCTTTCCAGACCTTCTGGTGGGCTGAAACCATGAGGATCCTTAGTAACACTGTCCCCCCCTGAGTGCGTGCCCCACCTTTATAGTGAGGATCCGTGTAGCGGTTGGATTTAAAGGAAACTATCTCTTTCCGTTCTACAAATCCGTCCCTCCCTGCTCTTGCTCGAGGCTTCCCCAGAGACCCATCCCTCCGGCAACTGATTTTGACCATCCCCGGTTACCCATTCAGATTGGTACCCGATTTCGCACACTTCCAGCGAGGCCCCATACCTTCGCTCCGGGCCCGTGGATCGCTATGCGAACTTTTTCTTTCTTCGGCGCTCGTAAGCGTCCAGCGGCTGCTTTTCGGCAGCGCTTCGGTCCTTTGCGTATCCTCTAAAAGGAGACCTTTACCGACACTTTGCGTAAGATAGCCCCTTCCTTTTTTCTTTTTCGTCAGGGGCCACGCGTCCCCCCTGGTCGCGTCCTGTCCCAGCAGTCCCTTTTCCGATGTCCATGATGTGAAAGTTACTCGTCGTCGTCTTCCTAGAGGGAAAAGAAGCCTCGGTCGGCCGTCACTGTGCCCCCCCCTCCCTTCTTAGGCGCTGGCGTCCTTTTTTTCCCCCCTTGACGCCGAGGGGCTCGTTGGACTTGCTATCGCGCTGAGTTTCTGGCAATGAGCGCATGGGTCACTCCCCCCCCTGGTGACTTTCAGCATTCCCTTTTTTGGTCTCGGAGACGCTGCCTCCTGACTCGTTCGTTAAACTTTCCTGACTACCGTGAAACCTTCTTTGATCCGAGTTTTAAGGATCCCCTTTGAGACTCGAGAAACTCTTTTTGAAGGTGTCACCCCGCCGTACGCGACGATTTCTCTTTTTTCTCCTTTGTCGCCGAGACCCCCCTTATGCGAAAGATTTTTTTTCACGCCCCCCAAGTAAAGCCGTGGCCCATGAGCCCATATTTCCTCCTCGGGTTGCGCCAGTTCATTTTACAAAGAGACACCCCACCAATCTTCAGATAGCGCCCTACTTACCACCGTAGGTGGTTTTTTTTAAGGCGACCAAAGGTGGCCCTTCTTTTCCCTGAGCGGAGTCGCTGCCCTACTCCCGCGCCCTCTTAGACGTACCCCCCCTTTTCCCTTTTCTCCTGAAGATGAAAGACGAGACCATTCTCCAATGTTTCCACGAGTCTTGTTTCGATAGGGAGAATAAGGTGTCTTTCCGTGCATTTTAACTTGATTTCCCGCAACGGATCCTCTTCTGAAGAAGAGTTAGCCGCCTTTTTTTCTGACCAGGTTCCTTGAAAACGGTCGACGACTCCTTTTCCTTTTTTCAGCCGCTCGAATTGATTGATTTTCTTCGCTTTCCCCGCGTGCGGGTGCCGATCGTTCGAATTTCTCGTGAAGGGAGTAAAATTTCCCCGTTTCCGTACTCACACACAGCTCTGGATGGGCCCTCTCCGTGGACCGGCGGAATGGGTCTCCCCCTTTTCCGCCGACTAGTTATGTTCCCCTTTCGAAGGAAGGCGTTGCCTCCTGAAATTGGGCCCTTTTGGTTAAACACAGGTAATTTTTTTTTCCCTCTTTTTTTTCCTCAGGGTTCAGCACAACCGGGCTTCTCTTCTCTCTTTTCTTCCTTCCGCGCTCTCTCTTTCCTTTCCGGACAGCGATACAAGGGCCCTTGATTCGTCCGGCTGCGCGTTTGGGTTTTGAAGGGACAGAGCACACCGTCAAGTTTTTTCTTTTCCCGATTCCACGTCTGATCCTTTCCGTCATTGGCTTCTCCTGTGGTCTTCTCCCTTTTTTAAAGGGGGAATTTTATCGACTTCCTTTGATGCGCTGCTTGTAGCTGTCCAAGAGGGGACCCCCTTTTCTCTCCTGAGATTAGAAATCCTGGCCTTTTCTCCCATTTTCCCCCGACTCCTTTTTTTCCCCTTTTCGATGGGGATAAAACGGTCGTTCTTGGCTGTTGCCTCGGGATTATAAGGGAGGAGGTTTGCCTTTCTCCAAATGGCTTTGGATATCCTTCCCCCCCTCGGATTGTCGTCCCTTTTTTTTTTTTTTCCTTTTGAGAAGTGTTAGTTCCCTCTTTTTCCGTTCTTTTCAGTTTTCTCCTCGGAGCCTTTCACAGCATGGCAGGGCCGCTTCGGAAGTCCCTTTCCTTTCAGGAGGAGAGCGGATTGAGTCTTCTCCGCGGTTAGAGAGGCGCTTTTTCGACTTTGCACCTCGCTTTCCTCCTCCACTCTTCGGAGTTTGTCTTTTCCTCGCAGATTTTTCCTTTGCCCGGTATTTTCATAGCTAGCAGAGGACCGAGTTTTCTTCCTTCCCCAGACGTGACGCGGGCCGGCGCCCCTTCGTGAGATACGGCCTTCCTCTTTTTTGGAAGATAGCGCTCGATTGAAGCATTCCTACGCAGCTAAACTTGCGTTAAGATCGAGGGATTCGTTTTCAGGAAGAATGGGGTCTTTACTGGGGCCCTCTCCTCAATGTAAAAGAAACCTTTTCCGGAATCCCTTTTTTTTTCCTTCCACAGAGACGCTCGAGGTAGTGTCCTTTCCCTCCGATGGTGAATCGCCTTTTTCCCCTTTTGTAGGAAAGGTTCCCTTGGTTAAGGAACCGGCTTTCCCCCCCCGCAACCTGCCGTCTTGGTGCGAGGACAGCGGGCTCAGTTTTCCTCTCGTCGACCCCCCACTCCTTTCGCATTTCCCGGTATCCCCTTTTCCTTTTACGTTAAAAATTCGAGCGGTGCCCTTTGCCTCTTTTTTCTGTTTATCGACTCGGTGAGCGCCTCGACGACGTCGTTTTTTCCCAATTTTTTCTGTACGTTGTGCCCTTTTTTTTCGATAAAGTTCGATCTCTCTTTTATATCTTTTATCACCTTGATCTTCACCGCCACTTCCGGCTGTTCACGACGTCTCCCCCTTTTCGCTCCACCGAGCCTCCTTTTGCACGAAAACTGCCTCCGGCCGTTGTGCCCCGTCGCACCAGACTCTACGGAAGTGCCCCTGTCCTTTTGCGTGGGCGGTCGACGATCTCCCCTTCTCACACTGAGAAAGATTAAGCGCACGAGCTTTTCTTGCAGGATGAATCCGGTGCAAGTACAACAGGTCTTCCTTGCCCCGCCTCTTCCACATTGGGACAAACAACATTTCCCCCCCTCGCGGCTCGAAAGGGCGCACCTCCAAACTATTCTCCTCCTCTTCCTCTGGGACAGGGTAGTTCCCAGTCCAGATAACACATCGTCAGGCCGGCTCTTCTGCGCGCGGAGGTTCTTTTTTTTCTTTCTTTGGGTCGGAACTTCTTTCCCTTTGCGATAAGTATCCGCTCCGGATCTCTCCTTTGGAGCAAGGACAGAGTCACGTATTCTTTTCGGCCGCGTCCCCTCCTCTTGCCATCCAGATCGTACAAGAACGCGATTCTCCGGTCCCCCCTTCGCGTTCTGACTCACACATATCGGGTTGTTTTTTTCCTGTGCCGCCTCGCGACTCTTCCTTTTCCTACTCACTCCCCCCCTTCCCCTCCTTAACATAGCCATTCTCGTTGGCCATGCAATGCTCAAAGCCGGCTGGCTTTTTTCTTTTCGGTCCCCCTCCCTTAATCGGTCGTCCCGAACATGCTAACTTCCCTCCTTTTGGAAATGAACAGAAGGCTCACCTCCCCCTTTTTTAGCAGTGATTAAGCCTTCCCGCCTAACCCCCCCTTATAAGGCGGCGAGTTTAACAGTCCCCTCCTGATCCCTCCCCCTTGAATACCCATCTCGATCCCGTTGCAATTGAGGATTTTTCTGAACTCTCCTTTCCTCCAGGGTGCCCTTCTTCTGCAGCGCCTTCCAAGCACGCTTTTCCTTTCTCCCCGTTGACTGTCGGACTTTTTTTTTGCCCCTCTTACCGGTATTTCAGACGTGGAATCGGGTTCCCTACGTACTTTTCTCCCCCTTTTTTTTTTTTCCACCTCTCTCTTCAGAGGGAATATCGAGCGCCAATAATCGGCTTTCACGCCGAGATCGACATTGCCAACAGGTCCTGTCTCCGAGATAGTGTAAAGACGGCATTTCCCCTTTTGGGCTCTTGAGGAGACCCTCCTTACATTTTTTTCCCCACTTGATTGCCAAATTAATGTCGACCCTACGGACGTACGCTTTCGTGAAGTTTACATCCCCTTTTTCTTAGTGGTAGAAGGAGTGCTATCCCCTTTTGCGGCCGACAGTACACATCCATTTCGTCCCTTTGTGTGATCCCCTTCCCAGAGCCTTTACCTTTCCGGAGGAACAGAGCACGCCGATGTGCATCTTGACCGGTCGCTTCAATCCCGTCTTTCCGTGACCTCTTAGTCGACGTTTTCAGGTGCCTTTTAGAGTCCCAGCGGCGAACCCGGCGGCAGGTTTTTCTCAACTTCCACCCACCTGCTCCCCCCCTTCCTCCCTCCAAACCCGTTACCCTCCCCTCGACTTCCCTTCTGCCCACTTGATTCGAAGGGCCAGCGAATCTTTCAGAGACAGTCTCGAATTGTCCCCTTTAAGAGAAGCTGATTTCGCCCCTCTCCGCTAAGGAACGGCCAGGCCAGCTCTTTCTTTCCAGTCAAGGTGCCCCCCGTTTCCGTTTTGGCGATTTCACTGTGGAATGGTTTTTGTCTGTTTTCTCCTTGCGAAAACAGAACAAAACCCTTTCTCATGGGTCACTCCGGCTTGCTTGAGGTTTCTCCTTTCCTCCCGCTCGTGCACGGCTTTCATGTCACCGCAACAATGAAGCTTACTTCCTTCCCATTGGCACTCGAAAGGAAGTTGATCCTTTTTTGAGAGAGATCAACTGTCCTTTCTTTCTTTTTCCCCTTTGTAAGACTTCCCCCTCTTTCTTTCTTAAGTTGTGACGGGGTTTCCCTTTTTGACGTCAGACAAGAAGTGCACTAAGGATGCTTACCTCCCAGACAGGAGTGACCAATGTTCCCTTTCCCCTTTTTTCCCCTCTCTATGTTGTTCTGGTTTCCTTTCCCCCTTCCCGCAACCTAGGAGTATTCACGTCCCCCGCTAGCGCCCCCTGTAGGGGGCACAGTGCTTCTCCCCTTTTCCTGCCATGGAGAGTCCCCTTTTCCTTTCCTTTTAGTAGCTGCGGAAGGACGAAAGGATCTCGTACCTTTTTCCCGGAGACAAGGAGACTGACGTGACAGGTCGTTCCGCTTGCCCCCCCCCCCCCCCCTTTCCCTCTCCTTGACGGTGAGATCCTTCTCCCCTGTAAAGGGTTGAGGTAGCATTTTTCTTCCTTTTTTCTCCGAATCTTTCAATTCGCAGGTTCGCCGATGACTCTAAATGAAACCTTCTCCTCCGTCTGTGAATCTCTTTCGATAGAATTGATTGAATCTTCTCTCTCACCTCTGTGTTTTGCTCGGTGTTTTTTCGAAGATTACAGGATATCTTTGGCTGTGTCTTTTGAAAAATTCCCCCCACACAGCTCTTTCTCCTGCCGCCTGCGAAAATCTAAGGAGGATGGGTATTCTTCGGCGACAGTGAGACGCACTTTCTTTTTCCCCCGCCAAACCCTCCACGTCGCTTTCTCAAAGTAGACATGACCCTTTTTTCCAAACATCCTCAGGGGTCTTTCTCCTCTTTTTTCACACACCGGGATTCCCCCCGTTTTCATTCCTCTCGGTTGAATGTAGATCTGGGCACCGTAAACCTACAGCCCTTTGGTCCCTCTTTCTTTTCCGGCTGCCGAGCATCTTTCCCTTTCGGTAGTATAAATGGCGGAAAGTCCCTCCCTCTCCCTTTATCCGTCATGGCTGCTTCCTTTTTTTTTTCTCCTTTCCGACCTTCCCCCCTTTCCAGGGCCACAGAACGAACGCGGCTTTTTTGTTCCTCCCTTCAAGAGGGGCACCCTGGTAGGCGACTCATTCTCAATGCACTCCGCCTCCCTTCTTTTCCCCTGTTGTTCCGGTCTTCTCTGCCAAATAACTCCACTCTCTTTTCATTTACCGGGAGGCGGAGTGACCCTGCTACACAATGGATTTGGATCCCCCTTTCTCCCACTCCTTATTGTAGGCTCTCTTCTCGCAGTGTTCGTTACTCCTTTTACCTTCCCCAGACTGCCGGATTTATCGCCAAGCCGGCGACGTTCTCTTTCCTTTTTTCGAGCGGACCTTCTTTTGAGTTACGAAGGAGTTAGCGATTGCCTTCCACTTTTCACCCTCCCCTGTGAGAGAGTAAGGATTTTGGAAGGAGTCCTCGGTTGGAAGAGGTCCCTGAATCTTATGGCCCCTCTCCAACCCGAGAATACGGAAGAATCTCCGTGCTTCGGGTCACTCCGACTCGTCAGCTTCGCAGGAGACCAGTCTCTTCGATTGAAGAAGGTCCGCCCCCTCCCCCCCCCTCATCCAACAGACTTCTCTCCCCTCACCGAGGGCGAGGAGAAAGGAAGGTTTCCCGTCACTCTTCGTTGTCCCCCCAATTTCTGTGTAATCTCCCCCCTAACTATTAACCCCCATCCCAACACCCCCCTAACTCCCACCCCTCGCCCCCTTATTCTCCCCCTTCCCCCCATACACTCCACGCATCTACTACCCCTCCCCCCCATTATCACCCCCTTTCTCCTTTCCCACCCTCTAATGATCAATGCCAACCTGTCTACACCCCACGTATCCGCACCTTCCTCGCCACACATTACCACCCCTTCTTCGCTTCTCCAGCATGCACGACCTCAACTAACACACCAATCGCACAGACCTCTCTCAATATTGCACCATCAGCCGCGTTCCACAACTACCCCCTTCTCCGCCTATTTCTCAACCCGTAATCATCCCCCTGCCCCCCTCACACTTTTCCCACTTCTGTTTCCCATTAAACCTCCTTCACACCAACTCCCCCCCCCATTCCCACCCCCCCTCCGCCCTCCTTTCCCCTCTGGTTCGAGGTATGGACTTGGGAAGAGGCCCCAGAAAACTGCAGGTAGGCGCTCCCTCCTGTCTTTCGGCCGTTCCTCTCTCTTCTTTTTGTAAATGAATCATGTGTTTTTTTACCTCCCCCCTCACCGTGTTGGCAGGTGGATACCTGTGGTATTTAATGCCCCCGTTCTCCCTCCTCCTAAGGACCGCCCCCTCTTCCCTTTTCCGAGTAAAGAGCGGCTCCCCCTCTCTTCCTTCTCCCCAAGCCCGATCCGAAAATTCGGATTTTTTTCGACGTTCAAACTTCGACTTCTTTTTTTTCTTCTTTCTAGCGCGACGCTCCCCTTAGCGCCGTGGTCGACGAACTTCCCCCCCCTTTTCTGTATTGACGCTGTGGAGGTGAGATTCCCTTTTCTATCTTCCTCTTCCCCCTATGAGATAGGAAATTGATCTCCACTACTCAAAAGGCGGGTTCTTCGTCACCACGGAGACTTCCCTCTTTCTTCCGCTCGGCACTACCCACAGCAAAAGCGTTAGAATTTTTCCCCCCCCTCTTCCCCGCTCCGGCTCCGTGTGCTTTCTTCTCTTAGAGGCATCCCCCCCCTTCTTTCCCTCTCGGAGCGAAAAGAGCTTCCCTTCTTTCTTTTCCCCAGTGCCTCCAACCTTTTCCCCCCGTTCGACAGAGAAGATTCAACCCCCCTAAGGGACAAGACCTCGCTCCCTTTAACGAACAACGAGTCCCCGTTCCCTTGACCGGCATTTTTCTGGACCTTAACTGAATTGCCCCCCCCTTTTCTTTCACGAGAAGACAGAGATCTTCTCCTTCTTGAGTTAGTGGGCTTCTTTCCCTCTTCTCTCTACGTCTAAGACTTTCCTTTCAGGAGAATTAAGACTTTAAGTACGGAACAGAGTAAAGTAACTTCCCGAGTTAAGATGCTCGCACCCGATAACGTTTTCCCCCTTTTCCCTTCGCTCGTCGCGGAACACGGCGACTCTTCTTCCCCCCCCTTCCTCCTCTTGATGCTTCCCCCCCCCTTTTTTTCAAAGTCGCTTCCGCTGGTCCCCTCCTTCTCAATCCAAACACTCTCAGTCCTAGCTACTCCTTTCAACGTAGCCGCTGTCTCCCTTCCTGAGAACTCCTTCTCCTTTTTAACGGTCAATTTTCGCTCCCTCCAAGATCCCGTTATCTCGCTCGACAACCTTCCCAGACGTCTCCCCCCCCCCCCATTTTCGCAGTGATTGCGCCTTGGGTCAAGCCGCATACAGGATCCCCTTCCTTTTTCTTTCAGGTATCCGACCGTGAATAAACACGTCCTTCATTTGGAGAGGGGCCCAGTCCCTCCCTCTCCGAGCGCTCCCCCCCTTTTTCGCTTTTGGAAAGAGACACCCCTTTTTCATTGATTGCTGCCCTCATAAAGCACCTTTCTGACCCAACCGGCAGTCCCCCTCCTTCCCCTCATTATTCCCTTTTTTACTTCTTTTGGAAAAAATTTTTTTTCTCGCCTTTTCTCCCCTTCTTTATACCTGTGGGCTTGTCCAATTGCAACTCTGGAAGCGGAATATCGGGCCCTTTTCCTTTCTTTACTGGTGACCGTTTCTTCCTGTACGGCAGACATTGCCCCCTGATTTTTTTCCTGAGGAGCTCGATGTCCAGAAGGAAGCCCGGTTTGTCCCCCCCCTTCCCCTTAGTAAAGTTTTTTTTCCCCCCTTTCTGCAAAATTTATGTATGCCATCCCCGGCCCGCGCGGTGAGACAGTTTCCCTTTTTTTTCCCTTGGCACGTGGGAGCGAGTTCTACCCATCCTTCCTTCTTTCTCGACCGCCTGTGTTTTTCTCCCTGCTTGTGTTCCACCCGGTTACCCCTTCACGCTGTTCGAAGATCGGCCCCTCTTTTCCCCAGCGAGGGTCACCCTCCCCGTCGCTCCCCCCTCTCCGCTCTTCCTTCGGACGTTTCAGGTAGTCTGTTCAGCGGCGAACCGGCTGCATTTTTTCTCCCCTTTTTCCCTGGTTCCCCCTCCCTTCCTTCGACCTTCAAAACCCTTCCCCCACACTTTTCTTCGCGATTCGCACAGGTCCGCGCGTGCCCCCCCCCGCGGAACAATTTGGTCGCGCTCCTTCCCTTTTCTCTCTCTTGTACCTTTTTCTTTCCATTCCGCATCCGTTCGTCCTTCCCTTCCTCACTCGGCAACCGTTGGTCGCCGTCAATGTGCCCCCTGCGCTGGCGATAGGGACACCTTTTCTTTTTCCTCGAGGGGCTTCTTCCCCTTTTTTCTTTTTTCCCAGAACAAACAGAGCTTTTTTGCATTTTCCCGGCTTTCTGATGGATGAAAGGATGATCTTCTCCTTTCTCGGCGACGCTGGATGTCACCGCACAATCTTCCTCTTTCTTTTCGAATACCTTTTCCCCTTTTCCCCAAGGAAGTGATCCTATCTCCTCCTCTTTGTTTTTTGAGAAAATGGAATTGCGCTCTTTTTTCACCTTTCTTCCCTGCCCCCGACCCTGTTTAGAGTGACATCCAGTCCTTTTCCTAGACCACGCCTTCACTAAGGATGCTGATTTGGCCTTGCAAGGCAATCCCCTGAGGGACCCATTATCCTTCCTAGGACTCCCCCATAGGCTCCCTCCCCCGCAAAGGAAAAGAGAACCCAAAAGGACCCTTTACCTTTCTGAAAGCGACCAGTATTTGGGCCCTTTTTAAAAAGGTGGCCCACCTGGCCTCCCGGGCGGAGTCTCCTAAAGGAGGTCCGCTTAGCGTTTCCCCACATAAGGGCCCTCCTTCCTTACGATGACCTCGAAATGTCCACCCTTCTAGAGGAACCTTGAACCCTCACTGTAAGGCTTTCATATTTCCCACCCGTTTTCTAATATTCATTTTTCGTGAGTTGACCATAAGAAGAGTTCCTCCACATTTCTTAAGACTTCCCTATCGGACGTTCTCCGAATAGATACCTTCAGAAGTCAGGTTGATCCCCTCCTCGGCCGTTCCGATTGAGGGAAAGTTGCAAAGAACCTCTTTTCCCTGCCTCGGTTGACTATGGCGGTCCCCCCCCACCCCGGAAGCCCCTAGAGGAGAAACCTGAACCCGCCCTACCCTCCGAGCTCGGGAAGGGGAGGGACCGAAAAAGCATATTCCTGAGAACACCCAGCAGGGTTTCTTAGACTCAAGGAAAATTTTTCGGGGCCGGGGAGGAGTAGATTTTTACAAAACTTCCGCCTTCCTTTCTGGGAACCCTCTCGGAAATAAGAACGTAGTCCTCCCACATTTTTCAGCAACCCAACCGTTTTACTAAGGGGGTACTTTAACTCCTTCAAAACAAAGGGATTCTTGGAAACCTGCCTCTCAGAGAGATCTCCTTCCCCCTCCTTTTGGAAAATCTACAGGATTCCCCTGGCAAAGCACCCCTCCCCTCTGATGGCCCGACGGCAGCATGAGACAGATCCCCCCCGCCGTTTCTCACTTGAAAGTCAGTCTTTTGCTAATGGTTATAAGAAGGGGAGGGGGGGAGCCAGTTCCCCAGTAAAATGTCAGGAAGGGAGAACACCGTGATGGCCCCCCCTCCTTCCCTTTGCTTCCAACGCGGTTTTGTGGCGCTCAGGGCTCCATTCATGGCCACGCTCCCCTCCTCCTCCTCCGTGGTCCATGGGGATTCCCCTCCGTTCTTCTGCCGCCTTCTTTCCAACGCGATTATCAGGGAGGCGGAGTTACCACTTCCCTGATCAAAATATTTGAGGACTCCTTTTTTTTCAGTCCGTTATTGTTTCTGGAGAGAAACTCTCCCCTACAGATGGCCCTTTTTTCCTGAAACCGCCTCCCTTAAAGAATGGAAGGGAAAGCTTTATGGATTGAAGAGGCTCCCTCTCGTGAGTATTGAGTTTCCTACCCTTTCCGAGAGGCGGAAAGAGCCAGCCATTTCCTCGTAGTAAGAGTTTGGAAGTTTTCCCGAGATATCCTTACGTGAACTTTATTTTTCTTCAATCTGCAGAGGCATTACTCTCTCGTGAGTAAGTGAAAGATGGCCTTTTCTTTAGAGAAAGGAAGATTCTCACTCCCCCTTCTTCCGTACTCTCCCTCAAAGGTAAGACCCCGCCCTGAAAGCAACGAAGTGAAGGAAGTCTTTCATTTTGATCTTTTCTCCCGAGGAAGTTTTCCCTTAGTCTTCTTGTGACTGTTTGGGCGTTACCCGAGACTGCTCCCTTTTCCCCTGTCATTCTTTTGTCCAGCAGCTGCTGCGTTTCCCAGTGATTCCCCACCTGTTTCCTTCCCCCGACATCATACCGAAAAAAATGACGCTTCGTGTCCTTTTAGATGGTCTTCCCCCCTGCTTCACGCGTCCTTCTCCCCCTCCCCCTCCCCCCCGCAACTTAGGAGGGAAGATTTCTTTTTCTTTTTTTTTCTCAAACTTCGCCTTGGGCCCCCAGGTTTTCGGGAAGAGAGTGGTCCTCCCCGGTCCGACGTGCGTCTTTTTCTGGAACCGCTCTGTAAGGGGTCTTGTGGCCCGATCAAGTTCTATCTAGTCTCTGTTGTTGTTTATTCTCTCCCTGATCTTCATCCGTCAACACCTTACCTCAAAGGCTTTTTACGTTCCTTGCCCACGGCGATCCCTTTTTTTCGAGAAGAGGCCTCCCCCTTGCAAGCCCCACGCTCTTGTGAAAGACTCTCCCGTCCCGGCAGAGGAGGCGGGGGTCGACGAGCTTTTCCCCGCGGTCTTTTCCGCGTCCGAACCACCGGTAACGCAAAAGTTCTCTCCTGTTTAGGAGAAGGGATATCTCTCTGATAGAAAGGGGAATTCCTAAAAAGGCGATCAAACCCTTTCAAAAGAAGAAGACCTCCCATAGGGGGGGACACAAACCCTTTTTCCCCCTTTCCCTCAGAGCTGCTCGAACGGTTCCTTTCCCCCCGATTCCGTACGAAGACCTTTTTCTAATCCTGACCCCAAGTAAAAGAAGCGCACCCTTTTAGTAATGAGAATCTCTTCTCTTGTTAGCTGCGTGAGTTATGTTTTTTTTTCCCCCCCCCCCCCTTCTTAGCAGATTACCGTCTCGACTTGAGCTATCAGAAGTTTCTTTTTCAAGGCCAGCTTTTCCTTCATCGATGAGGCGAGGCCTTTATGCCCCTTTAACTGACACTTCAAGCCGCGCTAGGGAAAAAGCTCCTTCCCCCCCTCCGACGCTTTCCCATCCGGGTGAAAAGTCTTTTTTGGTTTTTTTCGACTCACCGTCGTAAAATCCCAGTAGAGAATAAGTAACCCGCGGAACGTCCGACCCCCCCCCCTTCCCTTCAATGATGGTAGATACCTCTTCGGCCCTCCAAGGATTTTTTCCTTAGTAAAACTCCTGCTCCCTCTCCCATCCAGCTTGAGACCTGAAAAGACGTCTCCCCTTTTTCGTGATTCTTTTCGGTCACGCCTCCTTCCACCGAGCCCTTTAATTCAGGCAAGATAAGACGTTTTTCGGAGCGGAGTGAATTGAGCGGTTTTTCGAATCTCCTTTTTCGCTGCCTTTTTAAAGCGAACAAGTCTAAGCATCCCCTTTCGGTCTGCCTTCCCCCCCCCCAAGCAACCACGTTCCTTTACCAAAGCAGAAGCCAAGGGACGTCCTTATAAGGAAACTTTCCTTTTTCTGGACTTTCGCCCTTCGAACGACGTTTTTTCCTTTTGCCCAACATAGCGCGGCCTTTTTCTTCCGTGACCTTCTGTAGGTTGAAGGTGTTTTTTTCTCTTGTCCCTTCACCGAGAGTAGGCTCTTATCTTTTTTCGTTTCCCCTGGGTCAGACGGAAGACGGTTGGCTCCCCTTCTTGGTACCAATCAGTCTCCCTTTGTTGAAACCCCCGACGTGCCCAATTCCCGGTTATCCCAGACGGCGTCGCTCAGTTTCCAGAATAGCTTTTTTTTCGCCGAGATTCTACTCCGTCCAATGCGTTTCCCTCAGTAACCCTTGCCGGAAAATGATTTCCCCCCGGTTACCCCTTACGAGGAGCCGGCACACGAGTTAGTTTCCCCGAGAACGCAAGAGGTCCATCTACTTTTTCCTTCCCGTCGTTCAATCACTTCCTTGCGTCGGGCCCCTTCCCCCCCCGTCCCGACCTTCGTTAGCTCTGCGGGCGTCCTTCCTCCCCGGATGCAGTTTTTTCTCCGTTGAGGATTCCCTTCCCTTCCACCCGTCCCCTACAATTGATTGCGCCTTTCGTCCCGCGGCTGCAAAATTTTTCGCGGAACAATGGTTCCTCTTTGTCCCCTCGTCAGTCTCGCTTTTTCCCCTCCTCCTCTTTGCATCTTTCGTCCTTCCGCCCGAAGACGCAGGGCCGCTCAGTGCTGGCCCCCTTTTTTTCTTTCCCCCTACTGTGTATTTCTTTCGTCTTGCGCTAGCGGGCCTTTTTTTTGTTTTTTCTGCTGGCCTTCCACAGAACCACAAGAGGTTCTAATGAAGAGCACCTCGTCTTTATTGAGGCTTGCAAGGCTTCTCACAGCCTAGTGCACGGCTTGTCTCCTTCTTTCTTTCTCCCCTCTGTTCACGTCGGCATACCGGGGAAAACAAGGCCCCCTTTTTTCTTTCTCTCTTTTAATACTCATCCTGTTCCCTTCATTTACGAGTTGCCGGTTCACTTTCTCCCCCTTTTTTTTTGCTTAAGTTGTTGCGGTGACACCCCTCCTTTCCCAAGATCAGACTTGCAAGCCTTTTTCCTCCCATGGGCTAATTAATATTCCTCCCCCGAGAAAGGTCCACGAGTCCCCCCTCTTTTCCCCAGTCCCAAAGTGCCGATAGCGCTTCCCACAGTATTCGACCAAACGGTGGCAAGGGATTTTTCTTCTTCCCTAGCGACGTCACGATGCGCTTTCCAGATTCGCGTACCCTCTCAGGGGCCAATCTCGAGATTCTTCCCTCAGCTTCTGCCAATTACGCTAAATTTTTTCTCGGAAGGTTGGTCGGGGAACTTTTCCCTTGTCAGGTACTTTTTTTTTTTTTTTCTCCTGTTGTCTCCCCTCCCCCGGAAGCGATGAAGCACATCTCTGACGATACCTCCTCCTACCTTTCAAACCCTTTTCTTTACCGAAGTCGTTCCCCCCGGGGCACGACGATAGAATGATTGCCTCCTTGACTCGATGGACCTTCGTGCTCGGTGTGCAGACGAGACCTCGGCTCTCGGGAAGGGTCCTCACCTTTTTCAAGGGTTTCCGTTCCCGCTGGTGCGGCCCGAATAGCCTGGTAGAACCTCCCACGTGCCGCAGATAGTGCTGGGAAAATGAATCCCGGACAGTCGTGCGTAGTCAGACATTCCCCCTTTTTTCAAGAACTTCTTTCCTCATAATTGATGTCCCGTCCCCTTCCAAAAGGGATCACTTCCCTCTGCTCGTCGCCATCCCCTCTTCTGCCTAAGGCTCCCCAAACGAACGCGATACACCCTTCGTAAAACTTTGATGGACCCCCGCCCCTCTTCGGCGATAGTTTCCCTGCACACCCGCCGTAGTCCCCGGGCGTTTCCAGATTCCACTTCTTCTAATCCTCGCTTGATTTTGACGCGGTGGTTCCCAGTCAAAAGGTTTCCCGAACGACCGAGTCCTTTCTTCTTCCCCCCGTAATTTTTCCTTCCCTGGTACCCTTTCGGGGAGATAATCTCCTTCCCCGCTGGAAAAGAGAATTGTCAGGAGTAGAGTCATCAAGGTCTTCCCTATCCCTCCCCGAGGAATGTTTCCCCGGAGGACTTTTCGGAGTGACCTCCTTCCCCTCTCCAAATGGCTTTTTTCTCTCTTTTCCTATGTGGCGCGAGAGAACTTCTCCCTTTTTTACGACCGAGCAATTCGTTGTCCCGTACACGCAGCCTTCTCCCTCTGACTCCTGCCGGACCTCTTTTTTTCTCTATGGATGAAGGTTTTTCCAGCGGATCGTGATTATGTGATTCCGCCGTTAGGTTCTCTCTCTCTCTCCGGAAGAGAATTAACCCGAGCTAGTAAGGAGTTTTGGACCTTTCTCGTTTTCCGCATCTCTTCTCTACTTTTTTTTTTTATGCTGGGCCCCTTTCTGCGAAGCGGACCCTCGTTCTTTTTCCTCGATGGGGACTTCCCGTGATAGGAAAAGGCGGGATCCCGGTTTTCGGAGAAAGGTCTTCCTTTCTATCTCTATAGCTCTTCTAAAAAGAAATCCCCTAACCTCCGGAGCAGTCCTCATAGCGGTATGAGAATGAAGGAAGAAGGGTTTTTTTCCGCCGGTCGGAGAGTCCTTTAGAAAATGTCCCAGAACCCTTTCCGTTTCGTGGACGGAATGTTGTTTCCGTCCGTTCGAGTCCTCTTTCTAGGTCGTGAACCCCCCTGGTTTGTAACTCCTATTCCGGCTGAGGGGCAATTTGTCCCTTTATTTCATCCCTCCCCCCTCCTCACCATGCAGTCTTTTTTCCATTTCCGAGTAACCTCCTTTCTCCATTTTTTCCCGCGGTCATAATAGTATCCCTCCCTATAAAGCAAATTACGGCTCTTTCATCTTTTTTGCGACGTTCACACTTTTCTTATCAGCTTTTGACAGTATCTCTCCTAATAGGTGAGAGCCTGTGAACAGCCATTTTCTTTCTTTCTCCCTTGTGGCGGTGAATCCCTTTTCGATGACTCCCCTCCTCCGTGGTTGTGGGGGAGAAGAGCTAGCAATTGATTTTTCTCCACATACATAAAAGGCTGTTCCCTCCCTTAGACCCCCTTTACACTTCCTTTCCGGCCAAAGAATCCTCCCCCTAAGTGTGAAAGTAGAACCCCCACGGAAGGGAGGGACTCTTTTGGGCTTCCCCCTCCCGAGGATCTCGCCCCCGCAAAATGATCCCTCCCCCCGGAAAGAGCCAAGAACGGTGGCACGTTCCCTTTTATTATGCATCCAGGGGCTCCTCACTGTGCCCCCTTTTCCTAGAAGACATTCGGAGGGAAAAACCCCTAAATAGAGAGACTCCCTTTTCCCGGCAACGCCCACTATTTACTCCAGGACAAGTTTTCTCCTTTGACAGGGTCGCCTTTATTCCTATGAAAAAGTTTAAAGAGCACCCCTTTTTCCTTTTCCGTCATGCGAATCCCCACTTGGAGACGTTTTTTTTTTTTTTCCCTGTTTGAGATGCTTTGGAAATGAGGAAATAGAAGTTCCCTTCCCCCGAATGGTCTCCGCCCCTCCCCTGGCGAGATTCACCGGTTTCCTGGCGAATGGCCAGAGTAAAGTAATTCCCCTGAGTAAGATTGCCGCGGTTAAGCTGTCTCCTTTCAACGTACCGGGAACATTTCCTGCCGCGATCCCAGACAAGGAAAACTTCATTCTTTTCCCCCCCCCCATGGGTGAACAGTTCTCCTTTTTTTTGCCTCCTCTCTACCCCGTCGTAACAAATACCTTCCCGAGCTTAAGCAGTCCAAGTAGCAGCTCCTCCCCATTCTGTTCGGAGAAAAGCTTAGGCCCCCTTTCCAACGAACGTTTTTCCCTCGTTCGTAAAAGAACCTTATAGCTCAGACCAATCGATTCCCCCTTCCGTCTCAAAAGAAATTTGGAGCAGTGACTTTCCCTGCGAACTAACCCCCGCCCTTTTGTCCCGCGCGTTGTCAAAAGTTTTGGAAGGAAGCATACTCCCCCCCCCCTTCCGCGGTCTTCTTCCTTCTGGGGTGTAGGAAAGCTTTCTTATCCTCGCAATACCATGTTCCAAGTTTCCCTAGACCCACTTTCTTTTGCCTCAAGGCCTCCCTTAGATTACAGCCACCTTTTTCCTGCGCCCCTCCCTTCCCAGCCGAACTCCTTTATAACCTCATATCATACGTGGACTTTTTCTTTCCGTTAGACGACGGAGTGGCTCCCTTTCAAATTCTTGGAATCGTCCCCCCCATAACCTGGCTCCGGTGAAAGTGGGTCTTCTCTTTTTTCCGTCTCAGGAAGAGAAGTAGGTTTTCGAAGAGCTCGTGTCCCCTCCCCCCCTGTTTGCTGTCTTTCGGAGACCCTTCATCTGAGCACACTTGGGGAACCCCGGTGAGTGAACAACCCCTAAGTGCGGATCTTCCCTTTGCTTCCCTCCTTCCCCCTATCGGCGGTTTTCTACCAATAGCACGTCCTTCTTTTGAGAGAACTCACCCCAGAGGTTTTTTTCTTTTTCAAGTCTGAGATACCCGGTACCTTTCAAGATTTTCTTGTAAAAGAGTTAGACTCCCCCTTTTTTTTTACAGATCAATCTTTTTTCCAGCGAGGCCCTTTTACAGTAGCTTCCCCCTTTTTTTCTGGCCTTTCTTAAACGAATTCGTCGACCGTTTTTTCCCTTTTCTTCGGGTAGCATGGCTGCAGTGCGTCATTTTCTCTTCTGGAGAAGTCTTCCTTCTTCCTAAAGGCGACACCTTTTCCCGGACAATGAGGCGCCTTGCAAAGTCACCCCCCCACATGAGAGTAAGGGTTTCCCCCTGGTCGCGCCTTTTTCCAGTCTCGAGATTGGAAATGATGTTCTGAAGAGGACCGGCCTACTTTTTCCTCCCGCGAGCATGCCTTTCCGACTACAGTGCCTTCCGTGGTAGCCCCTCCTTTTCCCCCCCTTTGTACGTTTGTTGTAGTTTTGGACTGGTTGGAAGCAGAGGGTCTTCCCGCTGGATACCAGATATTCTTCCGAGGAATGAGAGCATTTTTTTCTTTCAAGGCTGATCTTTCCTCCTCCCCTTGTATCGGCGACGCTGGATGTCCTTTTTTCTCGTGAAAGGTAGGACTACCGGTGAACCCCCCTCCCCCCTCCTCCCTTCCTTCCCTCCCGTGTGTTGGGGTTGAGGAGTCTTTCTTTTTTTTCACCGGTAGTCTCCCCCTTTCCTCTCCCCTTTCGGTGACATCCAGGCGTCGCCGGAAAAGCCGGGCACTACTCCTCGTTGAAAAGAATAAAGAAACCTTTTGCCCATGCTCATCCCTTTTTTTCTGGGTGAGAACAGAGAAAGTACCTTCCCCCCCCGTCCACCCCTTCCTTTTCCAGCTCCCTTACAACGTACAAAGTATTCCCCCACGTGGAAAGGAAAAGGAGAGGACTGGCCTTTTCCATGCTTAGCGCCTTCCGGCAGATTCTCCCCCCCCCAGGGACAATCTCGTCCGTTGACAGTTTTTTCTCTGGAAATTAAGCTAAATGTGGGAATCTCTTCCCCGTACTGTAAAAGGGTTTTTCCCCCTCTTGAGTTTTCTCCTCTCCCTAAGGCGAACTAAGAAGGTTAGCAGCTTGTCCGCTGCGCCCCCACAACGGTAGGACGTTTCCCCTCCCCTCCACGGCTCCTGTTTATTGATGAGCGACGGTCCCTCTGAGACCTCTTGGTGTCTGTTTCGGAACGCTGTCCCTTCCTTTTTCACCGGGTGGCTCCGGCGAACAACCCCGCTCGGATGGTTCCGAGCGGCAAATCGTGTTAGAACTCGGTACCTTTTCCTCGAAGAGTTTTTTTCCCCCCGACGACGGCAGTCGGTTGCTCCGTCACGTAGTGACGACCCCTTGGTTTTTCCACACAGGTCCCTTGATGTCTCTCCCCTCTTTTTTCCTTCCGTATGGACCCGAGCTAGTATCACCGCGCCTACTCCCTTTCTTTTGGCAAATGGTCTATCAGCGACCCCAGTAAAACTAAAGCGATTCTCCGCTGCAGAGAATAGGTTCCATTCTCTCCA
>Ga0179593_1408558_pt1 | contig 23892 bp, 27 predicted proteins | sample CZODoug2_1_08_16_FD_185931 | JGI IMG/M metagenome (GOLD analysis project Ga0179593, IMG submission 185931) | Vadose zone soil fungal communities from Angelo Coast Range Reserve, California, USA - CZODoug2_1_08_16fungal (PacBio error correction) | ecosystem: Environmental > Terrestrial > Soil >... | reverse complement strand
CCGTTAGTTTCGATCCCCCTACTTCCCCTCCCGCCTAGCCAGAAGAAACCAATTCGGTGCGTGCGTTTCCACCCTTTTTGGTGGGATACTTGCTTAATCTCCCTTTTAGACGGAGAAGCGGGCGTTTTCCGCCGATCCCCCCCCCTTGTCCTTCCGTGATGCCGCCCTTGCAAGCCTATCTATTCGGCTTCGTTTTGTCAGATCCACAACATCAATCCTTCGCTGCGTTTGTTTTTTCATTTCCTCGAAACTACTCCACCTGAAGGCCGACGATCCCCTCTTATTACAGGATACCTCATCTCGTTGCAGTTGCGCAGAACAGATACGAATCGTCCCTTCTGAGTTGATTGATGGCTTGCTTATCCTTCTTGACCGGCGGATGGAGGCTTTTTTTCACTCTCCCATACAGAATGTTTCCTTTCATTAAATTCTCTCCCAATCGATGACTCTCCCCTTCTCCCTGGCAGTGCCCTCCCTCCTTTCTTTCCGTCTGAGTTCCTCGGCTCCTAATTAGATCTGCAGAGGTACGTTAGGTAACCGTGAACTACCAATGCGAGCGGAGTGGTTTTTTTCCCTTAATCTTGTGGAGCTCACATTATTTTGTTAATTGACCTCTCCCTTGTGGGCTTGCAGCCTTCTAAACAGTTTCGACGCGAATTTTAAGCTTCCCAATTTCTTGTGCATGTGATCTCCCTGCACCCCTCTCTTTCTTTTTCCTCTCCCTCCTTGGGTTTTCGATTTCTGACTTTCAGCCACCAAACCCCCTGCTCTGCCCCCATATTGCTTTCGCCCCTTTCGATTTCGCAGCACACCCTATCCGTAACTTACTAACGCCCATTCTTCCTAACCCCCCGCCCGTCCTCGATGGTCTCCCCCCGAGGACCTCCCTCCCCCTCTCCTCTCGATTTTTTGATACGATTGTTCACAACCTCCTTCCAAGTCCATTCCATGTCCGCTCCGTCCCCCTTCGCCCCACCCCCCCCCCTTTTTCCGAAAGGGTATCTAATAGAGTGTTCGGCTCCGGCCTCTTGCCCCTTGAACTGCGTTTTTTCTGGTTCACCACGCCGCCATTCCCCCTCTTTCTTTCCACCACCCAGCCATTGACTCCGGCTTCATTTTGCTCTTCGAACTTCCGCTGCTTCTTTTTTAAATCTTACGTGTCGTGCCCATTTCTATTTTCCTCCCCCCTTCTTCCTCTTTATTTTTATTAGTTGCATTTTATTCCCCAACACTCCCTCGCCCGGCCTCTGCTTCTTTACTCCTGGCCCCTGCTCCCCCCCCCCCCTGTACTTTCTTTTTCTGCTTTGTGGACAACCTCCCGTACTCCCTTGCCTCCCTAGCTAAGGTTCCGGCCGCCCAATCCCGCTTCTTCGAGCTCCGACCTGCCTTTTCAACTTTTTGTTTTCTAAAACCGGTTTCTACCCCCCTGTATTCTTCGTTCCTTCCCCCAGCAATTCTCTCCCCCCCTTCTTTTGTAGAAAGTAGTTCGGATATTAATGCGTAGCCAGCTAGCGATCCGCCCAGATCTCCTAATAAATTTTTTTTTCTTTTATCTTGCAGCCACCTCTTCCTATGGTCACCAATTTTTTCCCCTACATTGCTTTAGTGCTTAGTCAAGAAGCGCCTGCCGCAGCGTTGAACCATTCATTGATTCTCTCTTTTTACCCCCTCGAGCCGCTAGGACAGAACCCTCCCCAGTATTCCCCAGTTGTCTTAGCCAATCTATTCGCGTCTTGTTGCTATTTTTCTTCTTCCACCCTTAATTTCTCTTTTCTCTTTTCTTTCCCCGACACTTTTAAGTGGCTCCCCCTCTTACCTTAATTGCCATCTGTTTTTCTCTCACAAGAGATTCCCCCTCCCCTAACCTTCTTGTTAATCGAAGAACAATTCCGGCTCTCGACTCCTCTTCAAGAATAGTTTTCCCCCCCCCCCATGTTCCCCCTTTCCCCCCATGCTCCGTTAAACCCCACTCCAAACCTTCCCTTCCCTTTCAGCCATTATGAATCAAACGTCTTTTCTTGACCCGGTTGTCTCCTTTCCCGACGCCAGAGAGTCTCTACAATAGCTTTGCACCCTCCGCGTTAGTTCGGAGCCTTTATATCTTCCAGCCCGCCTCGGGTAGATGTTTTTCGCTGAACATGTAATTACTCTGCTTCCTGATTCTTTTTTTCTGTCTTGCACGCCCCCCCCCCCCTCCTGTTCTCTTTAATCGGATCCCGAGTCGCATCCTTTAATCCCTCCATATTTGTCACCCCCTCTTTTCCCTGCTTAGGAGATATTCCATGATCCGTCATCTAGTATTGTTTGGCCCTTACGACCACATCTGATTTCTCCCTCCCAGGCGCGAACCCCCTTCCGTTGACACTCTTTATATTCCCCTATTCCATTCCTCCCACAGAGTAATGATATAAAAAGCGCCCCCCTTCGGGAAATTATCCACCCACCTTTTTTACCTTATATATGAAAGTGAGAAAGGATCGACCCTCCCTCCCAAAATCGGACCTTTTTCCATCCTTTTCGCCGCTTTGAATCCTTCCATCCCCCCCCTTATTATTTCTTCTCCCCCCCGTTTAGATTGCCCCGAAGGACTGGCGGGCAATAAAGTTGACCAAAGACCGGCTTTGTTTCCTGCAGCGTTGCTTCCCCCCTTCTTTTTACAAAAAAAGGCCGGTCTAATGGTCTTATTTTTTTGCTAGACTTTTTCCACGGGCCTCCCAACGACCCATATTCGCCCCCCCTCGTCCGACCCTGCACTCGCGATCCAGGATGGCCTTCTGGCGCTGGTTGTGTTTTTGAATATCATTCGCAATCCCTTCCTATAAGCGAAGTTCTTCAGAAAATGCCTGTTATTATCTCGACAATAACCATCATCCTTTCCTTTTCCGTGAGCATACGTCGTTCAGTGATCCCAACGTATGAGATGACCCCCAAGCGGTCAAATCAGTGAAACCACCTTTTTTGCGCATACGAACGCCCTTCTGCTGCCCTTCATCCACAACAGACTCCTTTATCAGTTTTATTCGTCTCTTCTTTCACATAATACCACCTAGGTCGAGTGTTCTTCATTGCCCTCATCCTGCCCTTCTGAAGAGTCTCTAACAGCTTTCCCCCCATTAATGATGATTCCACATCAGGTTTTTTCAGTTGTTCCTCCTTTTTTCAAGGCCCCCCCTACCATTTTTCCCCGTTCTGCAGATTTGATCTTGTCCGACCCCCCCCCCCCAGACCGTTCTAGAGGAGTTGCGAGTTACCGCCTTGCCCCTTTTGCATAAAGCTTCTTGTGATTTTTTCTTTCCCCCAAACTCCGGAGCGCGGTACCACCCACTTTTTTTCATTTCTGCTTTTCACTTTCTCAAGCTTTTCGGGTGTCCCCCACTTTTCCCCCGCCGTTGCTCGGTTTTTACATTTTGGACTGCCGTTTCCCTGTGGCCTTTACATCTTCCCCTTCCCATCTTGAATGTCGTCTCCCCATGTCAACCTACGACGATCACCCAATTGTTTGCTTCCCCTTCCCCGCCCAGTTTGTCCCTAGGATTCCCTTTTTAGCCCGCTTTTCTCTTTTTTCCCACATGTCCCCTCTTTCACTTCTGAGCCTTAACGACTCTGACTTGTCTTTCTTGCTTACGACCACGGTACTTTGTTCCTACCCCAATCAAACTTCGATTCCCCCCTCCGCCTTGTGCAATTTTTCCCTTTCTCATACCTTGAAGTGATTCTCCCCGCCCACCATCCCTTCCTATCACTCCACCTGACTACCCCCACGACGTCCTCCTTTTTCCTAGAGCGTCACCTCTTCCTCGAACACTCCCCTTCCTCCCCCCCCCTTCCAGCACTCCTGGAAACACTAAAGATGTTCCGCCCCCCTTTCAGTTCCTCGATTTCATCTCAAATTTCAATAGTCGCCTATTGCAAACTTTCGATTCCAAACCCTCTCACCTTGGCGCCTGATGGTCTTCTTATGCCTTGTTCGCCAGCTCTCGGCCCTGTTCCCTCCCCCCCCAGCAGCGCCTCTCAAAGGCTACTTTGAGTTTACATTCTCTACTCATTTGCGCTCGATCCCTCTGCAAGTCCCCCCCTCCCTGACCCTCTCTTCCTCCCCTGAACTCTCTCCCCTTTTTCTTTCAGATTCCATTAGATCAGGTCAAGCTCGGCGATCCTCAGTACATGTTTCCCTTTCGAATAAGCTCATTCCTTTTTTTCCACTCCAAGTAACAGCACCTTCCTCCCTTAATTTCGTCCCCTTCCCCTACCAATTTTTTCCCCTTTCTAACAACTTGATTTTAGTAACCCGTCCTATGACACCACACCCTAGTTGAAAATTACGGGTCTTTTATTTCTGAAACTTTTCTTATTCTCCTATTCCCCCCCTTTCTTCCTTTCCCCCCGGGATGAGATCAACATAATGCCCTGTCTCACCTTAAAGTGTCTTGTCATAGTTCCCGTACCACCCAATCGACTTACCCTGGCCCACATGCTCCCGTGTGTATAGCCTCTCCTGATCTCCTGTCGTCGTAGCTTTTTCTCCCCTCCTAATTCCCTCTTCACCTGACAGTCATTAGTGTTTTTATGGTTGGCTTTTTGTACCCGAACCAACCCGCCCAATGCAGCGTCGTCAGTTCCCTCTCTCAATTTGTTTACTTGACCCCTCTCATTCCGGATATCTCTTTAAGTACCCTTTTCCTTCTCCTCTCTTTTCCCTGGACTTCCTGACCACCCCCCCCCGCATCCGTGCCTAACAAATCTTCGTTCTCCCGAAGTAAAGAAAAACACTCCCTCTTCTGGTATGCATCCAAACTCCCCTTTACTTGCCCCCCTTGAGTTTGTTCCCGACAACTTTTTTCTGCCCTCCCCCCCCCCTTCTTTCGCAATCACCTATCTGTTAGATCTATTTCGTTAGGATGCCAAATTCGACTTTTATTGTCCCCCCTTTTTCCCATCGTAATTTTGGGGTCAACTTTCTTTTCGCATCATCCGTTTCCCCCTTCAGAAGAAAACCGAGACTTCCCCTCGCGATATGAGCCCCCGCGGCCCAGCATCCTCCACTCCCCCTCTGACAAATCCCTCCTCCCCCTCTATTCTTATTTGATTTTCGTTGTTCCCCTCTCCCGATGAATTTTTCCTACAGCCCCCGCACTTTCCCCCCCCTCGATATCTTCTCGGATTTCCAAATAAGTTGTTTTTGTTTCTATCCCATGTCTTCCCTGAGTGGCTTGCTAAATTAACCCCTGCTCCCTTTTGACTTCCTCCCCTGCTTGACGCCTCTTCTCTTCTGCGGTGCTTCTTCTGTCTGGGAGATTGGCAGGTTTCTCCCCCTCTTTAGCTCTTTCAATATTAGTTCGTTCCAGGATGAGATGGTCTTCAATAAACTTTTCCCCTTACTCCCGCTTGCCTGGCCTTTCTGACCCATTTTTGCTCGCTCCGAAATATACAAAGGGGCGACACCTCTAGAGGGTGATCCGAAATCTCAATTTTCGCTTTCTCTTGAGGCGCCGCTTTCCCTTTTTTCTTTTCCCGGGCTCTCGTGCTTTGCCTTTTTTTTCCCCCCCTCCTTTCTTTCTTTCACTTCCCTCGTTTCGTCTTTGGTACAACGCCTCCACTCCTCTTTCGCAATCGATTCTCGCCTCTTCGCGGATCCCTCCGATTTTCCCTCCGAATCGGCGCGGCTTGTCCTTCTCCAATGGTGGAGGAATTGCTTCCCGCCCTGCCCCAGTCCCCCCACGCCGGACTTAGGGTTCTTCAGACCTCCCCCTGCAAAAACCTTTTCCCCTGACGCCATGCCCGCCTTTGCTTTTCCCCCTTGGCTTCCGCTGTGCACGGGGACGAACTCTTGCGGCCGTGCTGACTGGAACTCCCCTTGGTTTTTTTTGAAGTTGCATGATCTCAGTCGAGAGGTCCGCGTTGTCTATCCCAACGTTTTCCCCAAAACCACACCCAGAACTTACATTCAAGAAGAACTGGTGGCATTCGACCCGGTGCAGACTCGGCCATTTCCCCCCCCCGTGTCCATTTGTGAGTTCGACCCAAGCAACTCGAAGAACTTTCTTATTATCTTTCCCCCCGAATTCGACTTGATTTTAGACTCTCTCCCCTTTCAGACGTTATTTGCGAGTGTCACTGATATATGATCTACCTCATGCGATTCACTGCGCTATCCTCGCTGCTCCCTTCGAGGTTTTCTCGCACTTCCGGCCTTCTTCAAACCAGAAAAGTATGCCTCGACTTTGGCTTTCTCTTTGTTTTAGAGTGCCAATCCTTTCCCCTTCCTTTTTCCCGCTTCCCCATAGAGCCCTTATGAGGGTTTTCCTCCTACTTGTTTCCTCTGACCCTAGCAGTCTTTCCGATCGCAATATAGTTTCCTTCCCTTCCATACCATTTCGTTTCCGTTTCTTTCTGCCCCTTAGTTTTCATCAGTGTGAATATCTTCGGCTAATTGGGTATCGCTTGGACCTTCATTCCGGGGCCCCGTTGCTAGTGGTTTCGGATACCTTTCTCAGGGGATACTTGAAATTTACGGGTCATTTTTTTTCCGTTCCCTGATGACGTTGAGTTTTGACTAACACGACAATTGTGCTGTATCGCTCGACTTTTTTTGCCCCCCCTCCTCCCCCTTCTTTTTCGGGCATTTGACCCCCTTTCCATGTGGGAACCCCCCACTTCCTACTTGCCATTCCTTCTGCCAAGACCTGGTTCTTCCCCTCCAATGGTGGACCTCGTCGTGGTTCCCCTTGGTTTCCTCGGTTCCCTTGCCCCGCTGCTTTTTTGTCTCTTTTCTTTACCATTCCTGGAATCCTTTGAAAACACCTATCGCTTGGCCACCAGTTTTTCAACCCCTTCCTCTTATACTGCAATCACCCTCTCCTTTCGTTGGTAAGCGTGTCCTTCTTTTCCCCCCTGAGCGCAAAATTTTTTTCTTCCCAAATGGTTCCTTCTACAGTGTCCCTAAATTCCTTCTTCTTTCTTTCAACCTACCGCCTCGGAAAGAAGGCAACCTAGTGTTCCCGGATCTTTATCTGCCTTGCCGCCTCCCAAACCCTCTTTGACCATTCACTCATACTTCCTTTTTGAGAGCAGACCTTCTTCACTGCTTCTGCACGGAAGAACAATTCTCCCTTTTTATCTCCGCTCCCCCCACCTTAAGGTTAGCTCGAGGTTCTAATGTCTCTTTCGCTAAGGGAGTTATGGATATTAGACGACCTTTCTTCCTCTCTTGGTCCTCCCAGGCCCCTTTTCTTCTCTTTGCCGTCGGATTCCCTCCTTCTGAACGATTTTTTAAATCGTCCTGCTTAAATTCTACTCCCTAGTTATCTCGGACGTTCTGCGACCCGTCGACTTGCCTCTTTTTTCAACCAAGCGCCAGAAGGCCGCCGATTCGCGTGCTGTCTGTTACTCGGCATTTTTTTTTTGATTTCCCCTTTCCATTCTCGTTCCTTCCCCCTCCCTAAACTTCCCTCCTTCTTTTGACCCCCCAGATTTGATGCCCTGATTCCGAGCTCCTGTCTGTGGTCCGGGATTTCTGGATAAGGCCGGCGTGATGCATCCCCTAGTTTGTCATAAGCCAATCTTAGGGTTGACCGTCAAGCATTTTCAGTATTTCCTTCTTTTCCTGCGTCCGAGCCGTATCTAGTTCACCTTTTTTTAGAGGCTTACCTGCCGTGTTCCGTCTCTATAGCCTTAAATCTAGGCGTTCATCATTTTTTCTCCTAAGCAAGCTTTTCCTTCTACCCGGCGCTTCTGTGGTCCACAGGAATGGGGGACCCCCAACCCATCCCGACTTCCCTCCTCGCTGGCTCTGCTAATTATCTTCCTCTGACTGGTCTTGTACTTTTTCCCTCTTACGATTGACGCTGTCTAACCCCCCCCTACTGAATCTCAAGCATCCCCCGAGAATAGACCCCCCCCCACCCTCCGAGAATACGTTTTTCGCCACTCCCGCTGCGATGCTACCTGGGTTTCTTCCTTCAAAACTCGAGTGCCCATGCTTGTCTCTTCCTCTCTCTGGTGGCGATTCCCCGTCCTTAGTTCGATTTGCACCTGGCCTAACTCCCCTTGCGATTCATCGGCAGTTCGTCCTTGCTTTCCAATTCTTATTTATTTGTTTTTCGTGTTTTTGGCAGTTTCGCTACCTAACCTGCTTTTTCTCCTCTTTTTTGTCGCGGAAACCATCGCCCGCTTTTTCCTTGTCCCGATCTGCATGTCCCCTATGGCGTACCTGTCCTCAGTTGCCCCTCCAACTGGTTCTTCCCTCTCTGCACCGACTTTGCTACCCATTTTCCAAGCCTGTGAATTAATTTGAGGAAGGCCTGCTCCTCCCCTTGAAGCAATTTTTTATCGCCCCTCTGATAATTTTTTTCCTCTTTTAAACTGCTCCTTGGTCCTCTTTTCTTTCGCTGACTCGTCAGCATGGATGGGCGACCCCATGGAAGCTAGGATTTCGTTTTTGCGTGGCCCTCCAGTCAATTCTTCCTCCCCCGCTTGCGTTCCTCTCCTTTGGAATTGCGACTTACTCTCCGCTTAGTTTGGTTTTTTGAGAGATAAATATTTTTTTCTTCCCTCTCCAATATCAGAAGAACCCCATCGTTGACGCCCGTCTTTTCACCAATTGGGTCTAACCGCAGCCTTGTAGCCCCCTCCTCTAAAGATGCGTGCGCCGGATACCCCGTAGTAAGTCCTTACTGCTTTCAGATCTTTGGAGTGCGTTGTTTCTTTTCCCCCGAGACCCCCTTTTTCTAGCAGGGTTTTCTTTGAGACCCCTCCCGATCGCGTCACTGATTCTTATAATGGATATACTCTCTTCCTTTTCATGCTGCACGAGATCCTCCTGCGGCCTTTTTTTTTTTTGAGTAAAGTTTTTTTTTTTTTTTCTGCACCGAAGGCGGATGGGCGCTGTTTTACCTCTACAATCCCGCGTTCCCTTTGCAACTCTTCAACTTCTACAAAGCAGATGATAGTTCCCCTCTCGGAAGTTCCCTTCCTCGTTCCGGAATGTATTGCAGTTGGTTGTCCCTCAGGCTATCCTTCCCCCGCGAGGCGTCTTTCCTGTGTCCTCCTGCTATGACTATTTTCGCCTCTTTTCCCTCCTTCAGTCGCGTGCTTGGTGCATTCAAAAATTTATCTAAAGAGAACTGAATCTTCCTTGCGCCGGCCTATGTCCTGAATCTCTCTCTTTCCTCCTCTCGGGTGGTTTAGAGTCCTTAATCCCTCCGCGCGATACCACGCTTTGTCTTAATCTAAAACTTTTTCTCGGTTCTCCCCTGCACAAAAGGTTCCCTTCAAGGAATTTGAACGCCCCAGTTCCTTTCCCCCCAACCTCTCACTTGCACTTTCTTTCCTCGTTCATCCATTCGCTTCCTTTCCTGGCTTTCTCTGCCAACCCCGAAAGGCACCTACCCATTCCATGACGCGTTTGCTTTTCCCTTTCTGCTGTCTCCTGGACTTTTTCCTCCTAGCTGTCGAATGGAACTTCCACGACCCTTTCTGTCCGTTGTTTTTCTGGCCCCCCCCTTTGCCCCAGGACTCCTCTTTCCTTACGAACCTCCCTTCCCCGGAGTTTTGCATGCTTAGATTCCCCTCGAGATTCATCGGATGAACATGAAGAGCTGTCCTTTTCCCATGATCATAAAGTCTGTATCGTCGTCTTCCGGATTATTGGTCGTTTTGTCCGTAACCAGCGAAATTTTATCGTCTTGTATCTTGCCCGGCAATAGATCCATCCGGGTCCTCTGCTGGACACCATCCCGTCAGCTTCACTTTTCTCGGAATCCGTTGAACGATTCTTCTCTCTTTCAGCACCAAGATTCAATTTTTTCTCCCCCCACCTTTGGTGGAAAGCACTGCTTCCCCACTTTTATTTTTCTATTTCGACTTTCACCTTCTTTTATATAGGTCCACGCTTTCCTTCCGGCGCTGAATTCGATCCCGCAAATATCGACCCCCCTTTTGACTCCGCCTGGTTACCCTCTCCCTGAGTGTTTTCCCTTTTTAACTTTGGCTTCGATGCTTCTCCCGCCCTCCCTCGCCTGCGGATTTCCCCTGTAGTAGCTCTTAAAAAAGATCTCGAGCGGCCCTGACAGGAACCCCAAACCCCCCCGGAGACGACCCTCTCCCAATTCACATCCTTGATTAGATTTATCGTACCCCTCATCGTCCCTGTGGAGAGCTCATGAAGACGCCATCTTTAGCAACTCTTCCGTCCCTCCGACTTTTATCGGGACCTCTTCGCTTCCCCTCCCCACATATCTTGCTTTCCGCTCCCCAACCAATGGAGACTCCGCCCCTTCATTCATTTAGGTACTCTCCTGAACTTCCCCATTCCCCTCTCAACACATGCTCCCGTTTCCCCACGGAAATCCCCTTCAAAACGCTTCAAGGCGCAAGGCTAATTTTTCCTTCTTCACGTGCTTTCGAAAGGGCTTCTACTTTCAACTCAGAAAGACGATTCCTCTTTCCAAAAGTCTAAGGGAGAGTGCGTTGTCAGCAAAAAGGTTCTCTAGATGTTTTTTCCCTGCCTCACTGGAGTTTTCTCGAACTTTAAACTGAGCTTCTTACGTACGTTCTTCTTGCTTTCCGATACTTAAGTGTCCTCTTTCCCTCTCGCGACTCTGTAACCCGCAAACCCCCACTTCCCCTTCGTCCGTCTTGACTGGGGATCAAATTTCTCCCCCAGCCACTCTCTCTTATCGAAGTTCCCTCCTTGCTTTCTCAACTGGCCGAAGCGCCTGGAAAAACTTTTCTTCCCTTCGAACAAAGAAATTTTTGATACCTAGCTACGATACCCCTTCGTATGAACCCGTCTTTCAAAGCCTCTTCCCCACTTTTTTCTCTGAGAAGGTGATCCATTTTTCGTCAATCGACTCTCATAGGACAATTGCCAATTCCTCCTCCTTTGAGTTATACGTGTCAATTCCTCAAGATTTATATAGGCACCAAGTTTAGCTTATCAAGGGCTCCATGTTGCTGACTCCCTTTCCCTAGGATGGTCCCTTCAGTCTGGAATAAATATTTTCACCCAACTGCCTGTGATCCTAGTTGTTTTCTCATGGGCTCTTCCCCCCGACTCAACGCAAAATATGTGCATTCTCAAGTAATCCCCCCCGATCTTCAGCCTTTGCGGTTTTCCATCCTTTCAATTCGGTTTTCAAGAATTGCAGTTTTCCTCTCCCAGCTCCCTCCAATTTGCTTCTCCCCCTTCTCCTATACTAACTTTCCGCTTCCTGGCATCGCCTAGAGCCCACCTCTTTCTTATAGCCTTCCTTCCCGGATGTGCAAGAAAAGAAATTCTGCCGCCCCGTTCCATTGAAAAACCGCGCGCTGTGTCTGTTCCGTTTTCGAGCTCCTCTCAAACTGACCTCCTGTTCTTCCTTTAATGCCTCATTTTTTTTTTGTCGCAAAAAGCCGTGTTCCAGAATGAGCTCAGGGTAAACTAGCTTCTTTGTTCGCGGGTGCAGTACCCGACGATACTGCTACCATACGCACGACGTTTTCTTTTTTTTATGTCCCTATCGTTGAAGACACACCATAAAACTTCAGTCTCTCGTTGAGCTGTTCGCAATTTTTCCAACGTTTCTACCCTCTATTGTCTATGGCAACCCTCTCTTTATTCTCCCTGAAGCCTTCACCCACCAAAACTCTTGTCACTTTGCCTTCGATCGCGCTCCCGTTGTTCCCCCCCCCCTTTTTGCACCTCCTACTCGTTTACCCATTATTTTAGTAAGAATTTTTCCCGCCAAAACTGAGAACCATCTTGATACTTCTCCCGATCCCAATTTATCCCACGCCCTCAAGAGATTCCCCAGGTTCGAAAAGACCAAGCAGTACATTTTCGATTGCTTCAAACCGTCGCATTTATTCTTAGTTTCTTGGTTGTCCCACAACAAGCTTCCCCCACTTCGCGATTAAAGATTGATTGTTGTTCTGAGCTGACCACGTTTGTCGTGTTCGACTCCATTCTCATTTTAATAGCCAAAGCTTCCCCCCTCCACTCGTCCTTTTCCCTTATATCCCCTTATCAAATGTGATTACCGAAAAATCCGCGCCCATCCCCTTCCCCCTTCTTCTTTTCCTCCCAAGACTTATCCCTATGCGGGACTTGAATATCCAGATAAACATCTAAAAACGGCTTCGTACCCCCTCCTAGTTTCCCCCCACCCCAAAGATGTCTCTCCAATTATAATCTCCTAATTACTTCACTTCTAGGAGCCTGATGCCAACAAGTAGGCTCAAAGAGATACCTTCCTCGATGCCTAGGCCCCTTTGATGCACTCCTGTTCTACTGACATTTCCCCTTAAAGCACAAACGAAGAAGACTTACAACTTCTCACTTTCCTTCGGCCCGGTCTAAGTAAGTTAAGGAACTTCCTTTTCCCAAACCAGTGAACTCAGGAGATACCCCTGTCGACTGCTCCATTTCTTCTTTAGTCCCCGGTAGAGAAGAGACTTTTCCTGTTGCAGCAGACTCGGCTTCCACCCTCATCGTAACCTTCCAGCCCCAACTCCTTCCTCCCCCCAGTTTTAATATCCCAATTTTTCTTCACTCCCCCCTCACACCCCCATCTTTTCACCACGGCTTCCCACTGAGGTCCTGTTGACCCTTTTCCTGTCCAAAACCAATGTTCCAATTTCAGGAGGATGTTTTCTGATTTTTGGCAAATTTTCGTCTTCTCCACGATTCTCCTCTCCAGTCTCTTATGCAACTCATGAAGTTCTCCCCCCCCCTTTCCAATTGTTTTATACCAGTATCGTAACCATAGTTTACTGTGACAACCCCCTGCAATGTTTTCAATCCCTACCGTAGCGTTTACGTCTCGTCTTTTCACGCGGCTTGAAGCCTTTCGCTTTAAAACAACTCCCCCTTAGGCGTCACCTTTTATCCGGTAGTTCCCGAAATTTCCCTCCATTTGATTTTCGTCTTCATCTCACTCCTTCCCCTCTCTTGGGCTCGGTTATTCAAGATAAGTTTAATAGTATTAGCGATTGACTTTGACCGTCCTCCCTTCTTTTTTCACGGACGTTTCCTTTTCCACCCTACAAGATTTGAGAAGCCGCACTCTCCCCCTTCCACCACTCCCCCCCGTAAGCCCAACACTGTCCTTACCTTTTCTATTAGTCCAACTTTCCCCTTTCTCCTTTAAATTACGAGTTAACAAGCTCCCTATTTTTCCCGTAATTTCCGGGGACTCGAGATCCCCCCCCCCCCACGACTTCCCTAAACTCAATTCCCCCTAGTCATTTGCCAAGTTTCGTCTGCCGCGCATATCAGCCCTTCCGCCTGAAAGCCCCAGTCATCCGTATTGTCCTAAAAGATCCTCTACTCCTTGCTCCCGTCCCCCCCCAACCCCCAAGAGGCCACCCTTCTCAACGACTGGTTCTCCATCAACCGAGAAACCTAGCAACATTCCGCCTAGGATTATTTTGAGGTGACACGCTGGCTTCAGTCAACCCGGCCCGCTGACATTTTCCCCCGATTTACGGGGCCATTAAACTTTTTTCTCTAGTTTACTAACTCCGTTGTTCTTTTAGATAGCTAATGGATTTTCCATTTCCGTGGTTCTCGAATCTCCAGGAGAGTTGCTATGAACGTCTTCTCGAAGAATCAGTGTTGATACTTGTTTTGTGCGAGGTGTTCATGAGTAAGGATTCACGCGTGTGTCAGATCGATTTTTTCAATACGGTTTGTGGCGTAATTTCAATTGCCTTTTCTCCTCTGGGGCTTCCCCTTTCCCATACGTTAACTGCGTTTCTGGCCAGGAATTTTTTCCTCCTTTCCGACCCATAACATTTCTCCTTCTCGCGGTTTTCATTCTACCTTCATCCTGTAAATGGATGAATTCTGAGGAGAACCATGAGCTCCGGTCTCCTTCGGGTTTTCTGTCTAACCTTCCTATCGTGTGGGTAATTTTTCTTGCCACACCTCGGCCCATTAACATCTGTCCGTATAGCTCTGACACCTGGCGGTCTACGGCCTCTCTTTCTCTTAGTATGTCATCAGGCCTATTTCCTTACTCGTGTCTGCGTGATGAGGCTAATGATGGCGAGTAATGCGGTGGTCTTGGGGTAATGAAGCCCTGGCACACCAAGCCCTTTCCTAATGCGTTTCATCGAATTATTCCCCAACACACTTGAACTACGACAGATCGCGAATTTCTTACCCGTTCTTTCTTTTTTTCCCCCGGTCATCCCTATGGGAGTTTGATATTTCAACCCTATTTTTTATTCCGAGTTTGATTTCTTTTCCTTCGACGTCGTTTCTTCTGTGTATCACGACTGAAGGTTCCCAAAATGTACCCCTCAGCCCTTCACCTCTCTGGTTGTGTGGGCCCACTTCGAGAAGTGGTCCTACTCCTTCCAGAATTTTGACCGGACTTACTATTTTTTTAGGAGTTTCCCCTAATTACGGACTTCTTGAATTATGGAGTTCTTTTTCAGGTTCTTCCCCGGTGGCCCAGAAAAGTTCGTCCCCGTATCCGCCGTGCCATTCATTCTATCCGTAGCTAGACGAATGACCCATTTCCTAGAGAATTGTGAGTGAGGGCTGTTTTCTTTTGATGGTCAATCTCCCTTTTTCCGGAAAACCCACCTTGAATGCAAACTGCAAAGTACACTTTCTAATGTAGGATAGATTTTGGTGCACTGAGTTCATCGAGAGTCTCCGGACTCCCTAAGGAAGAGCAACTTCTTTCCCTCTTTTCTTTTTTTTTCAAGTCTCTCATGAGTGAGATCCGTCCGGTAGAAGGACCATTTGACCTTTTTCTGTCTACCAGCGTTTCTGTGTTCTCGTGTCATTGTCCTCCATTGCCGTTACCCCGCGTGCTCCCTTTATCAGAATTGCTAGAGTTGTCCACCCCTTCTTACGGGAATTTTCATCTGCGGGCCTTCTGCCTGCCCCTTTGCGTCAGTTCGCTAAGGGACGGGCCCTCTGCGGGCCTTCTTTGCGGAACGATCTGACTTTTTAGATGGCTTTCCCCCTCACCAACCATCCCCTTGCCGTGGATCGATCTTTCAAACAGAAACGTATAAGTTTTACAAGAGGGGCAATTGTTCCCATGACCTTCCCTCCCTCCCCCCTGTTTTTTTTATTCCCGCTTTTCTTTTTTCCGTTAATTTTCGTCGGCGTTTCGGCCAAAAGTTTTATTCGCGGATCCTGGTTTTGCACTCTGTTAGTTTGTTTTTGAGGAGACCATTCCCGTTTAATCCCACGGCCCCCCGCTTTCTCTGCGGTAACCAGTTTTTCACCCCGGCTCTCTATCCGTCCCCCCAAATCTCTGTTTTTCTCTGTTTTTCCTAAAATTCTTTAGTCAAACTTTCCCTGCTTGCCACCTTCTATCCCATTCCCCTTTGATGGGTTGGGAGTCCAACTGAAGCCCGTTTTTTCCCTTTCCTTTCACTCTTTTCTTTCTTTCGAGGCCTCAAGAAGTGCCCCCCACTAATCGCGGGTTCCCTCACTCTTCAGCCCCCCTTTTTTTCTTTTTCGAGCAACCTTCCTCTCCACTTCGTTACCTTTAGTCTTTTTCAGTTTTCCTCGGCGCAACTACCCCCGGAAAAGACCCTCGCGCCCGGTTTGCTCCCCTTTTCTCATCGGTTTTTTCTCAGCCATAGTGCCGAGCTGCTTATTTCGTTTTCGAGATTTAAACTCACTGTCGACTTAGGCCAATGAAGGACCTCTTCCCCGTTATGCTCTATTCCCCACATGTAGGAAGATCTGCTTTCTTTTTTTCTTCGCCGTCTCCCTGCGAATTTACCCCCCCATCTCCCCCTAGGCCCCCTCCCTCTCTCTCGGATGGTTGAGTAATTCGGTCACTTCTTTTGTTCGGTTGTGCTTTTTTCCCGGTCCACAATATTTTTTTTCTCAACTCCTCCTTCCCCACTACTGTTCCGTTTTTTCCCCTTTTGTCGTCCTGCCAATTCTGACCCGGGATTAGCTTGCCACTCCCGTCCTTCCTTTCGCCATTCCTCCCCTTTTGCAGCAAGTAAACTCTTGTAGGATTGCCCTTCTTCTTTTTCCCCGGCTCCTCAATGTACATAGAAGATTATCTTCTTTTTCTTTCCATTCCCCCTTCTATAATTTTCTTCCCCCCGTGAGAGTTTTTCCCCCCAGAATGGGTCATCGCTAGACTCACTCTTTGATTAGTAGTTGCCATTTTTAGTCCTCGGTATGAATATTCCCCCTGACCTCTTCCCCCCTTCAATTGCCTCGTGACCTCCCATTCATTTTTGTTGCCCCCACCCTTTTCCCTACATACCTTTTGTGAGAGGAGCCTGTCTCTTTACCGCTTTTCCAATGATCTATGTTTCCTGTTTTTCTTGTAAACCGATTGCCGAGACCGCTGTGACTCTCCCTTTTGATACTACCCCCTTCATGTTATCGGCACCAACTTTCGACAAGAAAGAGTTCCTCCCCCTTTCGCCCTGAATTTACTTTCTTCTTCCCCAACCTCACCTTCCTTGGTTTTCCCCATTATAAGTACCTTCTATTTCCACCCCCTCTCACCCGTCTCCCCAGAATATTTTGTTGAGATCTCTGTCTATTCTTCCTTTAGATCAACGGCGACGCCCTTTCCCCTCTTGGAGGAATTTCTCTTAATTTTTTCCTTTTCCATTGCGCTTTGTTGTTGCGCGGTTCCCTTTGTTACCCTTTTCCCCCTAGGAAAATTTCTCTTTCTCCGACTTGGTTTAGAGTATTCCCATCTCGTAGTTTATCTTCCCCAGCTTGCTATTTATGTACGCGTTGAGTTCTACTTCGTGACTGTACCTCTCGCCCTTTCTTAATTGTAGATGACCATCTCACACTCTCCTTCCTTAGATGGAGAAGTTTTGAGATCCCCTTCCTCTTTTTTTTTCTTGCGTCGACGAGCGACCCTTTTTTCTTTCCAGCCCCTCTGCCCTTCCCGCGCGTACGAGAGAATCTACACTGAGGATACCCCTGTCCCTTTTGAGGTGTTTTTTTTTCTATATACCCTTTCTTTTCCCCTATGTCCCTGATATCGGGGAATGAGAAGGCCCGATAAGATTTACTTTCGAGATCTACAAGATTTTCGCCCTCTCCCACCAGCCTCGAACTTCTTGTTGCATCCTTTCGTAAACCCAATGTGTTTCTACTCATACGCAAGCCGAGCCCAGCTCCCGCTGCGTGGTTCCTTCTCATACTTTTTCATCCCCTCTTATGGCTTCAATTGAGTTTCTCCCCGGAGCTTGGAAGGTTAATACCAACCTCTCTATCCTGATTTCCTTCGTTGAATCCTCAATAATTCCTTACGTCTCTTTTATGCGTTAATGTTATAGATTTTGCAGTTTCCGGATTTCATTCATCTCCTTCGTTCCCTTGTAAGCGCTTTTCATGGTGGTTCTGCCTTTTTTTCTCAGTTTTACTCGGTGGTCGTCTTTTGACCCGATTTGAAAACGTCCAGTCAGTTCTTTAATTATATCCTATCACCAAAACGCTCTTAAGCCCCTTTTTTGAAGTTACGTGACGCCTTTATTTTTGTTTCTTTTGAAGAGTCATACTCCAACTCTATGTTTTCTTTTTTTTTTTCCAGTCCCCCGGCCTTTTTGTGACCCTACCGTGCGAGGCGGAGATCTGGTCTGTTCTGCTGTGTCTTCCTTTAGTTCCTTTCCACCTAGGGTTTGCTGGCGGCACTCCGCTTTTTTCGACCCGCGAAAGCATTACTAGATTCTTCCTTTGTAGAAACTTCTTTATTTTCTCTCATCGTGTTTGTTTTGTCTCTAGATCTCTCCCAATACTCGCCGATTACCCCCTTTGCCTTCCCCTAAACGTTTCTTTATTTTTGCGCAGCCCATTTCTCGTCCCTTTCATTTTTCTTTTTTCCCACGATTCCCTCCCCTTAGTCCCCCTACCGGTTTCCCTTTCCGGTCCCCAACCCGCAGGGCATCTAAGTTCTCTCCGCGGGCCCACTTTTCCCCAAGCCCCCACTCACCCGTACATGTCTCCTTTCTTCAAGTATTTTTTTCGCCTTTTCGATCATCGCCTTTGTGAGCGAAGGGAATACGCCCACCCTTGCTGTCGTTTGGTCCACCTCGCCGCCTCTGACGATTACCCAAATAAAGGCAAAACCCGGCGTTTCATGGCCGCTTCGAGGTATCGGTCATCTTGGTCAACGTTCCCCCCCCCCTCTTTTTCCGAGACATGCTCCTTTCAACGCCCGGTTCTCGTCGCCGCTTTCTTTTTTCCTTTTTTTTCCACGCCCGCGCCCCCTGTTCGCTTATCTCATTCGTCCTCCGAGATCGCCTTTGAACTCCGTCCCCCGCGGATCCCCCTTCATTTTTTGCTAGCTCTCGTTTGCCAAGACCGCTTCTTCGAGCGGAAACTGGCTATGCATTCCCACAGTTGACCCCGCGGCCCGAAGGGTTTTTTCTTCTTCCTATTCGACGTTGAGTAACATTCTTTGTGAGAGAGCCCCATTCGCGTCCTTTCTTTCCGGATCGCGCCCTCTCTCTTTGCGCACACTATCATTATCATTCGGTTGGATATCTAGAACTCCCCTTTTTCCTGTCTCTTTTCCATGGTTTTTCCCCATCACACTTCCGCTTCGCTAGCGCCAGCTTCCTCATTTTTCCCCTTGCAGCTTTTTATTATATCTCATGAAACCCCTTCCGCCCGCGCCATTCACACTTCCGGATCTAATCTTCCTCCCAATAGAATAAGAGTTTTCTTTTTTTCCGTATTTTCAAGAGAAAATTCCATCTTGCTCCCCTGCGTTACTTTTTTCACCAGAAGTTCCCTTTCTCCTGACAGTCCAATCGCCAGGTAACTATTCCTCATCCCCCCCCCTTCGTAGGGTCCTCTCGCACACCTCCCTTCTCCGCATCACTCCTGGGAGGAATCGCAGCTCACGGTTCCCACCCCCCCTTCAAGTCCCCCCGGCGTCACTACCAAGATTGAAACTTCCAAGACCATGTCGATCTTATGAATCACGTCCATTGCTTTCTCCCAGGTTTTGTCCATCATCCTCCCTCCCCGGCCTCGAGCAAAACTAGGCTCCTTTTGTTGACTTTAAGAATCACTAGATTTCCTTATTTCGGTATCTGTTTTGCGCCTCCCTTACTTCCGAGTTCTCGGGTTTGCTCGGCTTTGCCTATTAACCCCTTTTTCCCCTCTTCTTCAAGAAGTAGCTAGGAATACGCGTCCAACGAATTCACACCCTCTTAGTATTCTTTCTATAAACATCCCCTTTTTTCCGACCTGGTGCCGGAAGTTTTTACTCCCCTCCTTGTGCGCCACTTAACATTTCTACTCCTTCTTACCCCATTCTCCAATATCCCCCAGCTCCCCCCCATCTTTAACATCTCTCCTATACATCTCCGGATGCCACGGCGTTCTCAAATCTCTCTTAACCCCCCTTTTTTCCCTCTATACTTTCTTCCAGGATCCCCCCTCCCCCACCTGATACTTTTCCGGACTCTTTTTCCTTTCTCCCTCATTTGGCTACGACAATACTAACTTTGCTATCCTTCTCAAACTTTTATCTTCTCCCTCCCTCCTGCGTCTGAATCAGGACCCCCTCCAGGAGTGTTCCCTCTTTTTCAACCCAACGGGTGTATGTCCTTTTCCTCTGTTTTCGCCCGAGCTGGCCACTTTTCTTTAGCCAATGATTACTTACGAAAGAATACTGAAGATACCGTCTCCTTTGGGGGTGTCTTTTCCATCTCCCTTCGAGTTCCTGGATAGATATTACTTCAGACTCAGGCTAGGAGTCCTCTCACTAACTTTTCCTACATTTGTTCCCCTTCGTCCGTTGTTTATTTTCACCGCTTCGGCTCACAATACGTAGTCCCTCCTCTGCTGGACTCCTCCGGGAAATCACATATGCGCCTCGCCATTAAACGAGCTCTTGTCTTTTTTATTGCTCCTCCTTCCCCCAAGATTTTCTGTGTTATAACTCCTCGCCTTTTGCGCTTTTCTCACACGCCTTCCCGAGTGTCTCCCCGCTCTGTCCGTTGGTTCAAGGCCGCTACCTTGTACTCCACCCGCTTTCGTAATGCGATTCTTCTCTTTGCCCTCAACCAATCCTCGTAACCTCGTGTATCCTAATTTTTAAAGTTTTCCCTTCCCGACTTTTTTTTTCATTCTGATCCCTGCCATTTGAGCTCTGCGTACCAATACATCACCCTCTTTTAACTTTTTCTATCTCCTCCAACACGTTTTACACCCTTTTGCCCCGCCGCGCATTTTTTTATCCTTCCTTTGAAGAATTAGATCCTCTCAGTATTCCTTTTTTTCATCGCCACATGTCCTCCCACCGAAGTCCCCCGTCCCCCTTTTGGCCCCCATCTCGGTGTGTTCCCCCCCGTACCTGTCGTCTCGGTCTTCTTCTTTTGTCCCCCTGTTACCAGATTTTGTCAACTCTCTCCTTCGAGTTATGAGCTTTTTTTGCGATCCAGGTTAATTCGTTGTTAGATACCCCTTTCACACGTTTTTAATAGACCATTTCCCCCCCCCCGAGTTTTTTTTTTTTTTTCAGGAGTTCTTTCTCCCTAGACTTTTTTTAGACTCCAAAATCACCGCCTCCGATAACTCCCCTTTTAAGATTTAAAGACTCTTCCCTATTCTTACTAGCTTTCCTTAGCAAAAGTGTTATGGACAATTGACCCCAAGAGCAATCCGATTCCCCAATAACTGTGCCTCTCCAATTTCCAGTACTTCTAAGATCTTGCGTTCTTCCCCAATCCCTGCATATTTAGGATGGAACCAAGTAGGTTCCCCCTTCACGGCGCTGTTTTTCATTTCTGGCAGTAGGATTTCAGAAGATCTTCTCATCGTCCGGTTCACTCCCCCTTCGCCTCATCTACAACAACCTTTTCTGGCCCCAGATCACTCGGTTTTCACATTTTCCCTCCCTTTGACGTACAAGAGAACGCCCAACGTTCCGCCTCCTCGGCTCTCTAATTTTTTTTCTTTAGTACTACCTTTTTCTTACTAAATGTCACTCTGCCTATCTCCCTGCAAGCTACGGTTCGTAGATCCCCCCTGCCTTACGTCTCCTTCAGTCCCCCCTCCACATTTATCCTTTCAGTGTATTTTGCCGTAATAAAAATAGTCCCCAACCCGTTGCTCCCCCTTAGGAAGAGTTTACACCGCGCATTTCCCACAACCATTGCTCGGTACCAGGTACTTCTAGTTTTTCGTTGTCACAACCCGTCTTTCTCCACCTCAAAAGTCCTCCGTTCCGTCCTTTTCGTTTTCTTTTATCTGCCCCCCATTGCAAACCTTCATTCTCAGTACTTTCCACGGCTGTAAAATGGCCCCCCTTTTCGTTCACCCCGTTTGGAAATCCCCCATCCTCTCTCATGTCTTCCCCCCCTAGGTTTCCTCCTGTTTAGTATTTCAAAAGGTCCTTTACATTGTGTTATGGTACATGATTTTTACCACCCAAAATTCCTCCTCCTCAGCGTCTTCCCTGCTCCCTCTCCTCCTTTTATCTCTTTGATCCTACTTTGCTAGCTCGAAGTCCTCTCCGCCGAGCCTTTGTAGCGGATCGCAGATTAGTTCCGACCCCTACACTTTTCCCCCTTTTGAGACTTCCCTCGCTAACGACACCAATCACGGTACCCCCTCATAACTCGTGCCGTTCTCCTCCGTTCACAATTCTAGTTTGAAATTCCCGATAACAAGCTCATGTTCCTGTTATCGGGCAACAGCACCCAGAATTCTCACCCTCCTGTAATCCTTTTTTCCACGTTTTTTCTGTTTCCTGCAGCTCCTCAGTCAAGTAGGGAACTCCACCCGACTGATCCACCTCTCTTTTCTCCAACGATCTTTTTACATCTCCTCCTAACTCGCCCACCGTCGAAAGACTTTTCTCTCACTCGGTCTCGAAAAGCTGATGCTGTCTCTCAAGCAAGCCTCTGCACCCCCGGATCTCTCTTCTTTCCCCCCCTCGTTTTTTTTTTTTTACCTCCCCTTTTCAATTGGTTCCCTTTTTTTTACCATCTTGCGTCCCTTGAGAAGAACTAGTACTGGTTGCGAAGGTTTTTCTCTTTTTGATGTTCGTGTGCCGCGTTTCTCTCCCTCCATAGCGAGTTCAATTTTCTTTTTGTTCTTTCCTCTTTCACTGTTCTTTTCCAGACAATTGCCACCAAAATGTGGCAGGCACTTCTCCTTTCTAGCCCGAATAATAACGGGACTACTCGAGTTGTTTTATTCTACCTCTCCTTTCAAACGGCCCCTCTTTAGAAGCGCAGGTTTGTCCCATTTATGTTTTTACCGGTTGGTGGTCTCTTTTTTTCTTGTTAGAAAAAGCGTTTTTTTCTTCTTGCCCTGCCCCTCTTTCTCTCGTCCGCTGGACCAAGTCGGTCTCTCTTTCTTCCCTTCTCTACGAAGGTCATAACTCCCAGATTAATCCCTGCTCGTTCGATCGGGTTGAACTTTTTTTCGGTATGACCTCCCTCACCCATTCTTAGAAGTCGTTTTTTTCCTCTGAATATCCCACCCACTTTTCCCTCAGTTTGCCCTGACTGGGACCGGGTTCTTCCTGTTGTGACAGTTTCGACATGGGAAGTTCTATCTTTCCTACACCTTCGTGTAGCCTTCCTTTTCTTTTTCTATCCCTTTTCCAGGATCTTTTTTTGCCTGAGTGTGCCCCCGCCCTGTGCCCACAATCACTGACCCACCCTATCCCTTACCATTTGAGAATTGTGTTCCCTTTAACTCCTTCTCCAGGTTGGATATTACGATTTTTTTCTTCCATGCTCATCCTGACTGGCGGACCACTTGGAGTTGGAAAATGGCATTCTTCCCCGCGGTGGCCTCATCCCCCCCCCCCAAACCCCCCCCCCCCCACACAAAAAAACCCCCCCCCCAAACACCACACCCACCACATACCCAAAACAAAACCCACCCCCCCAAAAAACCCCAAACAAACCCCCCCCCAAACCAAACCCCAAAACCCCCACAACCAAAACCCCCCACAAAACACCCCCCCCAACACAACCCACCAAACAAACCACCCAAACAACCCACCAACCCCCCCCCCCAAAACCCCACCCCCCCCCCCCCCCCACCCACAAAACCAACACCCCCCCCCCCCCACAAAACCCCCCACAACACAACCCCACCCCCCCCCCCCCCACCCCCCCCCCCCCCACCCCTTTCCCATCGCGCGCCCGTGTTTCTTTTGTTCCCTTAAGGCCCGAAGAAACCCCTTTTTCAGAGCGGTTTTCAATTGTCGAGCTCCGTCGAGTGCGGATGTGGCGTCGCTTTCCTCGCACTTTCTGTCCCACTTTTCTGACGAAATCCCCAAGTTATGGCAATTGAGCGGCTCCTGTGAACTCGGCCCCCCCCTCTTACTCTGGATAGTTTTTTTTAACTACACGAAGTTCCATCATATTACATCTCTTTTTGAACCCTTTCCCTCGGTCTGCATTTCGGTGCAGTACGAAGAGTCTTTTCCCTTTTCACTGAGAGCCAAAGTTTTGCATTGGTTCCCGGCTTCTTCTGGGACAGTAATTGGTCACCTCGCTTTTCCCCTCTCTATCGGAAGACCTTTCCCCTTTTTTGATTTTTGCCGCCCCCCTCGGATTTGTCCCGTAAATGTAGAGGTTTCGAAATTGAAATTTCCTCCGGGGCTATTTCTTTTCTATTACTTTGCTTGTCACCCTCCACTGCCAGTGTTCATCTCCCCAGACACTTATCTCTTTCCGGACCTGGAAGTTTCCAAATCTTGTCCATTTGGGTTCCCCCCACCTCCTAATCGGGCCAAGTTCTCGCCATCGTCAAGGGTCATCACATGGTGTCCCCTTTTTCGTTTTTTTACCATTTTTATCGCGGATTTTTTTCCATTTCTTTCTTTTTCCCTTTTTTCATGACCCTAAGTGACCCCCCTTTCCACCCCCGATTAGGCGGTCCAGAGTGGGCCACGCCGAGATATTGCCCTTTCCCAAAGA
>Ga0179593_1277628_pt1 | contig 23893 bp, 20 predicted proteins | sample CZODoug2_1_08_16_FD_185931 | JGI IMG/M metagenome (GOLD analysis project Ga0179593, IMG submission 185931) | Vadose zone soil fungal communities from Angelo Coast Range Reserve, California, USA - CZODoug2_1_08_16fungal (PacBio error correction) | ecosystem: Environmental > Terrestrial > Soil >... | reverse complement strand
CGACTAGCCCGACGGGAGTTAGTTCAGACTTCAGGATGTCTGGCGTTTTTTTCGGCGTACAGCCGCTCCGCCTTTCCCACGAGGGCATCTTTCTCCCTTAGGTGTTTTTTGTTTCCTTCCTCGAATTCCTGCAAAGTTTTTAGAGAGATTCCTTTTCCCGACCCCCGACTTACGCGCCGTTTAGGGCATTGGTTTAGGAGCGGAGGTAAATGAGTGAAGGTTTTCTTGGGGACCTCAGACAATCTGGTTTTTGCCCGCGCCGCCTCTTGTTTGGGTCCATGACAAGCGCGGCTCCCTTTACCTCCCAGTACGTTTTTTTCAAATTCCGGACTTCCTTATCAGGAACCCCGCCGCCCTTTAAGGCTGTCCCGTGCGGTCTACCTGCGTCTTTTGCCCGATGACCCCATTTTTTTCTTTTTTCTAATGTTCACCTCGGCCCTTGTTTTTTTCCGATGTCTGTGAGGCCTGGTAAGCGTACCCCTCTCAAAGACCTTTTGATTTTTTTCCTTTTTTTCCGCAATTCTCTACCGGTCAGTTCTGTTTTTCGTGTCCATTCCTCTTGTTGGTTCCTTCCTATGAACGGGATGAGTCTGCCCCTTTTTTTATTCTTTTCTCCCAAGCCTTTGTTTCTTCTCTTGCTTTCATGCTCGAACGGACGTCTAGTCGGCCCCCACCGTCGTTCCTTGCCAGAAAACCCGTTCCGGTCTGCCGCTTTGGATTCCCTCTCCTTTTTTAGCTTTATTTGAGACCTTTTTTCCCCCTTCGTTATCCCCTTTAACATCGCGTCTGTAATTGCATGTTCATTTTGAAGATTCCCCTTTCCCCTTTTTTTTGATTCCTCTCCCATGGGTCCATTTTTCGATTTTTTTGTGATGAGCGTTTATGATTCCCCTTTTTGTACCACCCGGTAAGGATGGTAGCTTAGGCCCTGTTCGGCAAGGGCAAAGCTTTCTTCCTCTTTTTGCCTGTTTCGATTTCTCAACTCCCTTTCAACGCAGCTTTTTTCGCCTCCTATATTCATGCCCCAAACCCCTTCAGGATCGACCAGGTTCCGATTCTTCTCGAGTCGTCCCCGGTTCGCTCTCTTTGCCTCTCCCCACCTACCTAGTTCCCACAAGTTCACTATTAGTCTCCCCCCTTTTTGTTCACACCGGGGGCTTCGTAGTTCACTTTCCCGTGCGCCAAGCTCCTCGGCCATGCGACGTACTCTTGGCTTCGTTTTTTCCCAGCTTCAGATTGCCCCCCTTCCTTGAAGACGCCCTTTGTTAGCGGTTATCCCTTTGAAAAGCAGCCAAGATCTTGTGATCTCCCCCCGTGGTTTCGCCGACGCCCTTCAGATACCTTAGGAGCTTCCTTCGCGTGTCACCTAAGCTGGTCCTTGTTGACCCTACCCCGTTTTGCACGTGATCCCGAATTCGCTTTAGTTGGGCCCCCCCAGTCTGATCCCCGACGCTTCCCCCGACCTCCACTGACGCTTTGGACCGGCGACTTTCTTTGCCCCTATTCCTTCCCGGCCCCAGACTTGATGGGCTTTCTCTGGTTCTTGCGTTATAACCTCTTTACAGTCCCCACAGTTAACTATGCCCCCCTTTGCGATATTTTCCCCGCTTTTCCTCATATAGGTTTGTCTTCTTCCCCTGAAATGCTTTGTCATTGCCCCCCTGGCGCGATCTCCCAGCGCCCGATGGCTTCCCTGCGTCCTAGGAAGGAATGTTTCTACCGACCCCATTGTTCCCCTTCGTCCTGCTCTGCGGGGGTTTGCCATCGAGAATCTTTTTCTTCCCATTCCTCCTTTTTCACCTGTCGATTCTCCTGGCCAACGTTTCCCTGAGCTTCTCCCTCTAAAACCTCCTTTCAGTGCGTTCGTTACCTCTTTTTTCCTTCCCACCAAGATCGTCTTTTTTAACCTTATCGTCACGGTGCTGTGCGCCGCTCTTGTAGATCTAAGCGACCTCAGCGCTCCCCGCTTCCACAAGCCGGACAACCTCGTCGCGGGTCTAGTCTCCCCCGGGTCAGCACTTGTAACAGACCGCCGTGAGGCCCTTCAATATTTCTTTTTTTTCCCCCTTATGAGTCTGAAGGCACCCTCCCCTAACTTTTATCCGGCACCTTGCTTCTCGTATCTTTTTGTTTTTTTATTTTAACCCTAAGACGTTATTGTTTTTACTCCTGTAGCCTTCCTTGCGTCGACGTAGAACTGACCCCCCCCTTAACGAACCTTTATTTTTATTCTTTTGCCTAACACCCCAATTCTCCCCCGGTATCGTTGCCCCCATCCCTGCTCCCCGCTACTGACGGTGCGCAGGCCATTCTGCGTGATTTCTCTTAGTCAAGAATTCTGGACCCTTTCCTTTTTTTGCGATTTTTGATGTGGCCCCAGAGTTATGAATTCTCAAGGACTCTCCATGCGTACTTTTCTTCGGTGGATCCCCCCATGCCCCTTTTTTAGACCTGAGTCTTGTTCCGCTCACGAATTTCGGACAGGTTCTCCTCCCTAACCCCAGGTGATCTCTTCAAACCGTATGCTTAGTCGCCGGTCCAGAGCGACTTACTTTCTCGTTATAGAGACATTCTCACCCCAGCGCGAGAACTGTATCTTCTTTTCGCAAACCCCGCGTTGATTTTCTTCCCCTCCAATCTCACCAATAGTACCACAGCGGTAAGCCCCCCTATCATCTATTTTACTCTCTAAGTATTTCTTTGTTTCGATGATATGACTTTCCGGTTGTGTCCCGCTGGGGGTGATGACGGAGCTCCACAGGTGTCAAGTCCTTTCTCCTTGGCTTGAGAAACTTCTAGAGAAGTATGTTTTCGGTTACTGATGTCAGAATTGCCAGATAGACTCCTTCTCCCTTAGTTCCTCCATGATGAGATTTGATGACTCACCTTGTGATGCGCTCTCCCGCTTGCTCCGGCTGTTTAATTTGTTTTTCCAACTGCCCATTTCTGGCGTTCGAGCTCGTTTTCGACTCTATTTTTCCAGCTCCCTCTCACTATCGTACCAGGTTACCCCCTCAACTGCGGTCTCCGAGGTTATCTTCCCCTTTCCTCTCGAAAACGGTTGCGTCTCATAGCGTCCATGGAATATCAGCTACACTGTTGTTGAACTGCAGCTGCCTTCTATCAGACTTTTTATCTCCCGTCGTAGCCCCGTGATCCTCAAGATGATGTCTCCCTTGATTCGTCCCCCAGTTCCTGTTTGCCGCTCCCCTCACAATTTACTATTAGGTTTCTTTATTTTTTTTCCTTTTGTCCTCCTTGCGATATGTCGGTTTCTTCCTTGCGGCACGATTGCTGATCTTGGATGGTTTACTAAGGACGTTCTTCCATTGTCCCTCCTCTTTTTACGATTTTTGGATTTCCTTCATTTTCCATACGATCGCTTGCGGTTCTATCTCTCTTTCCTCTTTTATTTTTTTTTTTCTTTTTGTCGAAAGGGACCGTTCGTTTTCCTGTTTGGGTTGTGGAACGATTTCTCTGGTTCTTTTGCAACATCGTCGTCCCTCCTCACTACCCAGCTTCCCGTTTTTCTTGAGCTGTTTTTTTTCGTCTCTCGTCGCCCCTTCGGGCGACTGACTTCGGTTCAACACGGTTCGCATTTACTTCGTCCTCGCACCGGGCGGGTTCCCATTTGTGCAGTTCACGACTTCTTAGAAGTCACCTATCTTGCAGGAGACGCCGGCCTGGGCCAGCACTCCTGTTTTTTTGCGCCTTCGGCATGCCCCTTCGCATTCGAAGTCTCTGCCCCTCTCGACGGTCTACGTCGATTCCCCCCCCTCTGATTTCGCTTTCGGCAGAGTTTAACTCCTTTGCTTTTCGATTGCTCACGTCTCCAGTCCCTAGACTTTTAAGTTCCCTCATAGTTCCCGCATCCTTTTTCCGCTCGGTCTCCTGATCCCAGTTCGTCGAACTTTTTCTGTTGCTTCCTTCTCTTCTTCGATGCAGGCTTCGAAATGCGTTTTCTTTCACCCCCTTGCGTTTCTCCCATTCCGATTGAGCGTTTTAGGTTCATTGTCTTCAGCCCCCCCCCCCCCTTTACATATCCTTTGGGCCCTTTCGCATCCGTTCACCATTCTTGCCCCCTAGCGTTTTGCGCTGGTAGAGAGACCTCGCCTTGCAGTTCACCTCCCGCCTTGGTTCACGATCCACCTCTCCAGACGAGTTCTGTCGCAATTTCACGTATTAATGAGCTTTTTCGTGGTGTACTCCCAGAGCTCTACGCCAGGGTTTGCACGCTGTGCCCGCTATAGGGAATTGTTTTGATCGATGGTCTTTGTATTTTGGGGAGGCCCCCCGTCTACCCGCGGTTCGTTGCTCTCCCTCGTTAACCGTTCAACGTTGCGCCAGGGGTTCTTTTTTATTCTTTTTTGATCTCAGTTGAGGCTAACCTTTCTCCGTTTTGTCCCTGCCCACTTTTGATCCTCTTCCCCCTTTAGATTCCACCCACCCCGAAGCGCTTTTGCCTTTTTTTTTTGCCATCTTTCATCGACCGAAGTCCCCCTTTGTTTTGAACGAGGGTCTGGTCCTGCGCTCGGTTCGGACCGTCCAGCCCTGCATTTTCGGGAAACAGTTTCCGTGATGAGCAGATGTTGAACAAGGTTTTTTTTTTTTCTTTGTCTCTTTCCGAGTTTTCAGCGCTCTTTTTGACTTCTTTCCCGCCTGTGAATCGGACGCGATTTTACATAACTTCTCCTTTTTTCCTGCCTGTAGCAGCCTGGTTTTTGTGCATGGACCGTGGTGGGGACGATCCCGCCTTTCGAGCAGTGTGCTTCATAATCTATTGTCTCCCATCCCGAGAAGTGTTTTGTTGGTTTTTTTTTAGTCTCCTATGGAATGGCACCCCTCCTTAACGCGTTCCTTCAGTCGGCCCCACATCGTTTCAGGCCACTGACAACAGCGCTTTTGCTAGAGGGCGTCATTCTCTTTTTAGATTGATCGTAAGTCACCCCCTTCTTGCCTTCCCCCTCTCCCTGACTTCCCTTACCATTCCGCCCTCAAGTGGAAAGTGTTCTTCCGCTTATTTTTCCCTATTAGCTCCTGACTGGTGTTTCGTCCCCGAAGTTCTTCTTTATGACTAGTTCCAGGACGGTGTTGTCTGGCGCTCCACCTTATTGGTGAAAATCTTGAAACTCCTATTAGCGTTTTTGTGCACAGTTTTTTTTTCAAACTTTTACCCGCACAGTCTTGTTTCCCCTACTGAGTGACTGATACCCCCCCTTTCCCCTGGAGTTAGCTTTGGATGAGACGCTTTTTTTCTGCGATCACGGCTGCTCTCGCGGCTATTCCCCACCCCCCCCCCAAAAACACTCCATAGATCCACAGTTCCCCCTCCCTTTTGTCCCATCTTTCCACCTGTTTTCTTTGTCTCGGATACGCTCCCCCCGTGCTTACCCCCCAAGCATTAGGACATTCCCGAACTTGTCCTCTTGATTTTTCTTTCCCCGCGCCGGTACGCAGCCCCAGTGCGGCGCGGTCTTTATACGCGACCCGCGCCACCCTCTGTGGTGTCACGGTAATTTTTTTTTTCGGCTCGCCTCTCATTCCCGTCGCGTCAAAGGCCTTCTTTTTTTTTTTTTTCCTTCCCCCTCTCCTAAGGAATGGTTTTACCCCGCTGGGACCGCCCCGACTTGCCGACTCCTGTTCTCATGCACTTACGGCTTGCTCCCACGCACATCTGTTCTGGGTCCCCAGGTAAGACTCGCGGTTACTTTCAGCTCCCTTTTTTTTCCCAGTCTTTAACTTTCCGATTCTTTGGGTCTTCTTGGCGCCACCGACCCACATGTGGACGCTCACCCTGATTCTTTTTCTTTGACGTTACCTAGATGTTTCGTCGACTTAGCCTATCTGTTATTTTCCTTCTGCCTCTTTCCTCCCCAATGAGCAGCCGGCTTCCCCCCCATCTGCGTGAGCGGACTAGGACCCTTTTTTCTATTTTTCTTTAAGACAACTTTCCCTTTCACCTTCGAATTTTGGATTCGAGAACAGATGTCTCCCGGCGTTTTCATCCGTCTCTTCTGCTCCCCCATTTTCTTCGTCGTAATTCTCTGCTTACTTCAGCTACCACCCCATTCTTGCCTGTGCGCGTCTCTTGTACTCCGTTTTCTTCCTCAACCCCTCTATTTCCCCCGCGTCTCGACCCCGTGACCCCCCCCCCGGTGCTCCTCTACCCGGCTTTCTTTATCCTACTACCGCGCTCTCTCGCCGACACCCCTTTAGATCCAGCCGTCGTTCGTTGAGCCGTCGGACGCGTTGTCCAATTAAGCCCTGACGTACTTCTTCATTTCTTCGTTTTTTGCCTGAGAATTAGTTTTAACCGACTTTTCCTCTGAGAGCACGCTTCCATTTATATTCGCTGGTGGTTCTTTTTAGTTTAAAACGACAGACGGCTTGTCCGTAAAATCCTGTCTTCAATGGGTCCTCCTCTGTCTCTGCCAGACTTTCTTAGTTCTCGAGCTTCATCCTTCTTCCGTCCCCGAACCAACCCCTCGCGACTTCCCTGCGGATGCCCCATCCCTTTCTGAGCGTCGCCAGACGCAGCGACCCCCTTTCCTGCTCTTGAGGTCCTTTAGATCTCAGGAGGGCACCCCCCCCCCCTTCCTCCCCCGCCCACCCCCACCCCCCACACTCCCAACCAACCCACCAACCCCCCGCCCCACCCCCCACCACCCCCACACCCCCCCACCCCCCTCCCCACCTCACAAAATACAGAACTACCACCCACCCAACCCCCCCCCCCCCCCCCCCCGTGCCCGTTACTTTAGGCGGTCTTGGCGAGGAATCGTTCTTCCCCCAGTTTCTAGATATCTCTTGCCCCTAGGCTCGTCGTTTGATACCACCTCATTTTTAGAGTTTTGTCCGCCCCTGTGTTCTTTGAGCCAGGCGGCGCTGCGCGAGCCCACTGTGTTTGCTCACCGTAGTTGCGAGTTCTGGCCTGCAGTTTCTCTGGGTTGGCCGTGTTCTCTGCCCTCTACCACCAGTTTTAACGGGCTCTCCCCAACGGCTTCTCCTTCAAATTTGTCCGCTTCAACCCGCATAGCCCACGTGACTTAATATATCTTTATTTTCTACTCTCCGTTGTTTTTTTTGTTCTGCTTTCTTTCTATTAATTTTAGATTTTTTAGTTTCTTTGGGGTGAATGACTTTTCCAGCCCCCCCGTTGTCCCGCCTATAGCGTGGGGTGCTGTGCGTGCCCGGTTGCCCCGAGCTTTCCCTTCTTCAAAAGTGCCCCGACCGCCGACTGCGTTGTCCAAAGATATCTTCGCTTCTATATTCTTTTCTCCGTCAGCGCGCATTATCTCACAGTAGGTTTGCAGAGGTAGACCCCAAAGGGTTTTTTTCCTGGATTTTTCTATCAAACTCGCTTTTTAGAGCGATCTACGTTTGCGACTCCCATAATGCCCTCCGTAGTTACCGGTCCACTTCCCTGACGGCCTTTCTTCCCGAGTTTCCCTCCCCTCCGTCCTTTGGAGACACCCTGCCTCTTTCAGCCTTTTCAGAGGTGCCCCCCCTCCCTATGTGAGTCACGTCTTTCCTCGTTTTGAGCGAAATGCCATTCTTCTCGACCGATTGCGCCGTCGTCCCTTCCCTACGGGAGCGACGACTGTCCGTGGCGGGTTTTCCCTTCTTTCCTCCAGACCAAACCGTCTTCGTTCAATTCCAATAAAACCGACTTCTGTCGGCGGTTAAGCGTGTTAGCTATCCCCCACTCTGTCGGTCTGCTTCTCTTCCGCCACCCTCTAAGTGCCGTCTTCCCTAAGGCGTCTCTTTGTTACCCGCTTACTGCCTCTCGCGGGGCTGTTTTCCTTGATTGTCACCCTGACGCGTTAGGTCGCGTAGTTCCCCCTGACCCTCTTCTGCTCTTTTTTTTCAACGGAACCCTACGAGACTCCGGTGTTCCCTTATGTCGTTTTTCGGAACGCTTCTTTCTACGACGTTCGATTTTATTTTTTCCACTTCTTGTTTGAGTCCGCGTCTCGCTTGTGCCTTATGTCCAGGAATTATCCTGTTCAAATTTTTCTCAGTTGTCGCCCCCTCCTTTTTTCGCGTTTTTCGCCGCGCGACGGGGCAGAGTCCGAAATGGTTTTTTAAGATCACGTTTTCCTCTGGGTGCCGCGCTCTTTGTTGACTTTGAAGGTTTGTTTTTCTAAGTTTTGCTCGTGCGCTATTGCCGGGCCATGTCCATAGGCACAGTTTCAGTCTTCACGACCACGCCCTCCTCCCGAGGTAGCCTTCGACTCCTGAACCCCAATAGCGCGCTTTGCTGTTTCCCACGGTTGGGTAGTCTTTGGTCAAATTTCTCCTCCCCACGAGAATCGTCACTTGAGCGCGGGTAACTGTTCCCTACCCATTTGCTACCTCGGATTTTTTTCCATTTTGGATTCCCAGTTTTGAATGGTTTTTGTTCCGTCAGTTTTTTAGAAGTTTATTCATGGTCTTGAATTACGTTCGTTCCCCCTAGGTTTAGTCATTACGTTTCGATCTTGTCCAAGTCCCCTGACTCCGTTCCGCATTGGTAATCTCGCTTTCCCGGTGTCGTCACGTCGTTCAATTCCATTCGGTGAGATTGCTTCCTTGACAAGCGCCCACTTCCTTCGTACCCGCGCTCTTTCCCCCCTCCGGCGCGACCAGAGCACCATTATTTCCCGAGTGCATCCCGATACTCTTTTTTTTTTGCGCGGGCTTGCGTACGCAGAGCCTCTAAGCCACTGGGTTGGCCCCCTGTTTCCTCTCTTTCATTGTGATCTTTTTATGTTTTGTGCTTCCCGTGAACGCAAGCATTTTTTTTGATCCCCTTAGCCTCGTGTCGTGACACGTTTTTTTTTTATCGACGCCTTTTTTCCTGAGGGCCCAGGGTGACGTTATTCCCCCCGTCTTGCGGTTTTTGGTGGCAATTATTACTTTCCCCGATTCTCCAACCTCTTTTCTCCGCTTTGGCTGTTTCTTTTTTAGCTCCGACCGTTCCATACGACCGTTGGTGCCACTCGTACATCTCCTTCTTCCCCTCTTGAACTTTCCTCTTTTTCGCAATTTTTCAAAGTTTCTCCGCCCCCGCTGATTTTGGTACACGTTCGTCATGGTACCGGCGTCATTCGCATCTGTGTTGCCCGGTCTACCGTTTCCTTGGTTTACGCTGCCCCTCCTCTCAAAATTATCCTGCATTAGAGAAGACGGCTTGCGTTAGTTTTCCAGGAGTGTTTGGCCCCTCCCCCGACCTTACTCTGGCGAGAGTTTTTCTTGCAACTCTCTAGTTTTCCTCTTAATTTTTTTTTGTTGAGAGGTGTTTTTCATTTACACCCCTGATTCCACTTTTTGATGCTGCCCCACGCGCCCGGCCCCTGGCCCCCTCCCAGGACGTATGATCGATTTTTTTTGATCGATTTTTTTATTCTTTTTTTCGTCCTTTTGCTCACCTCCTTTGGATTTAACCCATCTGCCTCCGCCTTCCTGTTTCCCATTCGATCCTTTCACCTTCCAGCTTCTCCGCGCTTTTTTCCACTGGTGCAGAACGTTTATGAAGTCCCTTCCTAGGCAGGGCCGGCTATCTACTACGTTCCCACACAGGACGGATTTTTTCGTTCTGGTTCCGTCGTGGTCAGTCACACCTTGTCACCCTTCTTCGCGGTTTTTCTCCTTGTGATGCCAACAGTCCACTTTCACGCAATCTTTCTCGTCTTCACTTTCCCCCAATTTGCTTCCCTTTTTTTCCCGGCAGATCGCTATCTTTTGAGGATCCGTTCTGGGTGGTTCTCTCCCTTCTGGCGCTTCCTTTCCGCTCCCCACCTCCCTCGCTCCCCCCAGGAAGAATAGCGTGACCATTGGTGACACCATTTTTAGGACTTATAGGGAAGCCGGAGCAGCTATCTTCATTTTGCAGTCCGTACCCTCGGTCGTCGTCCTTTGACACTTACCGAGGTGACTCCTTATAATTTCCCCGCTCTGCCCTAGCTTTTTTTTGCAACCACATAAACCACAGCTTCTGGTGCAGTTGTCTTTATTCTCCCCTACGTCCCCGAACTCTTTGTTACCTTGCGACGCATTCTTTGTGACCTCAGCTCCTTTTGCTAAGTGTTCCCACGCTGGGTCCACTATCACGGTAATTCGCCTTTTTCTGTCTTCTCCCCCACCGTTGATTTTTTTTTCCCAGAACATTCACAGGAGTTGGAAAGGCGCCCCTTGACGACTTTCTCTCAGGTAAGCTTACCCATCTCGCTTGTCTTACTGTTTGGCTCTAAGTGCCCCCATCCGAACCCTTTGAACTTCACCCTGAGAGCCGCTTCTTCGACTTCTAACTCCCGGTATATGTTTTTTCTCCCACTCCCCTTAATTATTCCTCTGCCAGTTTGTGGAGCGCACAGCCTCCAGCTCGGCCTCCCCCTTCCCTGCGTCTCCTCTTCCTCTGATTTTTCTTTCCCACAATTTACTTTAATGCAGTGGCGTTTGCTTTTCGAAGTTCGAGAGAAGACTTTTTTCTCCCTGACTTGGTTTTTTTCCCGATATTTCTGTCATCCTCAGCTACCGCTACTTTGATGTCCGGCCGCTTCCCCCCCACTTGACGTGCATCTGAGTTTTTCTGCGTTACACCCAACTACAGTTTTTCCCCGAGATCGTTCGAACCCTTTTTTTTGTCCGACGGCTCCTTCTTCGTCTAGCTACGCTCCTCCGCGTCCGAGTGAGAAAACTCTTCTACCCTTATTTTTTTAGAGTGCCTGTAAGTTGGAAGGCCCCTGTCCTTTTGTTTTCCCCATTTTGCCGCGCCTTCCCTGCGTTCCCTCCCCTATCCCCTCGACACGCCTCCCGCGGCATTCTTTTTATTGGTTTTTCACTCCCTGTTTTCGTCGACCCTGATCCCTTCGTCGCCCGTCGGCAGCCCTCCGCGTTCCCCCTCTCCTAGACTCCTTTTTTCTTTAAACACCCAGCCCAAGGTAACCTGCGGAGCCCTACCATGCTTCCGATCGCCGTTTTCATCTCCGTCGTCCAGACTATTTTAATTTCTCGATCTCCCCTTAGGGTCGGCCCTTTTGTCGCATTGAGTTTTTGTCGATGACCTTTCCCCCCGGATTTTATGTACGGAGCTAGTAGGGTCTCACAATGACGTGTTTCGCCCTGTCCTTAGACTTCGCGTTCTCAAGGCGTCTCCCTGACGTCTCAAACTCTTGATCTATTTTCTTGTTATTGAGAGCTCAGTTCTTTTGGTCTTTCTGTTTTTCTCTTGCTCTAACCCCCAGTCTTCAGTAATTTTTATACTCCGACCCTTTATCAGTACACCTTAGTTGGAGTGCCGAAACCATCTTCAATGTAAACGAAGAGTAATTCATTTTCCTTCTTATTTTTCTAATAATAAGTTTTTTGTTTGTGTCATTCCTATTAAGTAGGTTCTTTTTGTTTGAGGTATCGAAGGCGATACCGCTTTTGTCCTTTCGGGAGCGGGAGTGTTCTTTCCAGTTTTAGAGAGATTTTTATTAGACTGGCCGTTGAGAACGCTTGAAACTTTCTCCCGCGACGAGCGTTCAACGACATCCCCGCCAGTTCTCTCTCAAACCTTTTTGATCCGGGCCTGCTCTACTGAGCACGCGCCACCGCCGTTTCGAACCAACTTTTTGTATGTCTTTCTCCCTCCCATCTCCTTCCCTCGAGCTTCTCTTTTTCTAATTCATAATACGACGATCTTCCAATTTTCACCTTATTAAGTCGTTTATTCGAAGAGGACATCTTTTCAGGTCCCTTCGAGTCACACCGGCGCGTCCCCTCTCGCCCCCAGTTTTTTGATTTTTATTTGCAGTGCTCCTCTGACTTCCCTGACTTGTTGTGATTTGACTTAAGTAAGGCGTACGCGACCTCTCGTAGTAGTCGTCCCTCACAGTTGAGACGCAAGTTCTCGGCTTATTTGAGATAGCCCACCGGCGTCCGTTTGTGACTCCACCTCCCACCCTCTAGCGACGTGTTTTGTCCCTAGTGCGATTTTTGTTTCGGTTCTTCTTGCGGAACCGCTTTCCTTTAAGATTTTTTCTTCTGACTTTCTCGTTCTTTTTCCCAGTAGTAATGGAACCTTTTCTCTGCGATTTCACTTTCCCTAGATGCTGGTTTTTCTCGCGGAGGTTCCTTTCTCCATCTTCCGACTATTAGTTGTTGAACTTCAAGGTCCGACGAGCTAGGTTTTCTAGGCTATGTCGTGACGCAGTCGTCCCCTGACTCTCGATGTAAACCCGTAGCGCTTGTCGGTTTCTTTTATTCCTCCTTCGCTTTTTCGCATTTTGTTGTGTTCTTTTTAACCCCCCGGTTCGCAGGTTTCCCTCCCAGCTTTGATAGATTTGAATGTCGATCCTACTTGGATTAATTTTTTTCCCCTGTCTTTTCTTGAGTCCTTCCTTGGCCTCCTCTTACGAAGGCCATGGCCTCTCTGTTTGTGCGCTCCTGCTTTCATCTCCGTCACCTTTACGGTCGCCGCGGACCCACTCTCTGTGACTTTTTTCCTAAAGAACCTGATCTCTCCCGAGTTTAATGACTTGATGTAGGCTTTGTTTGATAACGTCTACCCCCCATACTACTAGACCCAGTCTCGCTTGGTCACTTTCCAGTAGAAAACCGTAGCGGTTTACTAGTCTACCATTTTGTAACTTTAGGTTTAGTTAAGCGCAAGTTTCCTCCCCTTTCGAGTCATTCGTGCTCATGTTTATGGGAACCAGCGTTAGTGTTATAACCCCTTGTGTTTTCGTGTCCTGGTGCCAACTAGAAGGTATTAGCCCCTCCCTGTACATCTCCGGCTTCTTTCTCAGCCCAACTGGCCCCCCCTTTCCAACCTAACGTTTTCGCTTTTTATTCGCTCCCTTCGAGCCCTTTGATTAGTCCCCACAACTAGTACGTCTTGTTCCCCGCGCCATCTATCCGCAGGTTCTTGCTTCACGCCTGTGGCGCCGTTCGCGTCGCCTAGTTCCTCCCCTGTTTTTACCCCTGCGGGGAACCTTTTCCCCCTTTTATTATGGGTGGATCAGCGTTTCCGATCCTTTCGTCCCCGTATTTCCCGCGCTCTTTCGCCCAGACACGCTACCCCCCCTCCCTCTTTAGCCTATTTTTGCGATCTGAGCGGTTGCTTTCGGATTGAGACAGCTTGCTGTGCCCTTTTTTCCACTTTTTTTCTGAACCGAGAGAGTCCCCCGAGAGGCCGTTTTACGGTCACCTGAGCCCCTCCTCGTAACCCTGCCGTTAATTTGTCCCCCACGAGGAATTAATCCGGGAGCTTTCCAGGAAATCCGCCTTTTTTACGACCTGCGGCCCCTTTCGCTTACGGTGAATTATGACCACTTTTCTTGCCCCGGATCATTCGCTGCGCCGCTTACGCTATGGTTTCCCGGGAGCCTACAGTTGCCTTCTCGGCGCCTTGCATCCTTTCCTCAACGGGATTTTTTTCCTTCGCCCCCCTTTTCGGCTAAGACCGGCCTGGCTTTTAGTGTCAATGACGAGGGGGGTTTTAAGACCTATCTTCGATTGCTTGGCGTGCCCTCTTTTTCTTTTCTCTTTCCCCTCCTTTTTTGTTGTGATTGATCGAGGTTGCAGGTTCCCCTTCCTCCCGCCTCTTCCACCGGCCCAGCGTTTACTTTTTTCTAAACAAGTTGGCAGTCTACTGATGTGTACGCATTCGATAAATATTTTTTTCTTCTCGTTCCGATTTCCACCTTCTTTTCTTCAAGGTAACCTCCTATCCCTTTGATTTTTTGTTTTGCCATTGCTCCACCCCACAAAGAAGTTTTTTCCCCTTTTTTACGAGGACGTCCCTCTCACTTTCCCCTCAGTGCTTTTGCGGCGGTTTCCCGATAGACGTTAGAGCTGTGTGTAACCGGACGGTTTATTTGCTGCCGGTTCTTTTTTTTTTTAGGTACCCCGTCCCAAGTCTTCGCGGTTGCCTATCGTTGCGCGGATAAAAAGTCCAGTTCCTGCTTTTCCCCTCAGCAAATGTTATCTCCCATTGAGTATCTTCCCCCCTTTGCGCGGCTCGCCAGCTGATGTGCGCCCGTAATGCGGCTTGTCACAACCTCAACGATCAACCTTCTATTTGTGACAGATGTTCCCCCCCCCTGGTTTTCTAGTGATCGGATACAGCTATTCGACAACCCCATGCTAGAGTCTTGAAATGATTTCAGCCTTGTTTCGTCTGAGTTGGTTGGTGGGGGGTTTGGGTTTTCTGGTTGGGGGTTTGATTTGTTTTGGGTTTGTCCTACATTTTCCAATTATTTTTTTTACTGACGTCCTTTTTTCTTATGCCTTGATAGAGCCCCGAACCCTTGCGGGGGGTTACAGGTGTTCTCTCGACCACATACCCAGTGTTAAAATCCTCCCTCCACGTCTTTTCACCCCCTCCGACCACAGGAATTTTCTACCTACCTTTGTTACGATCAACGCCCCCCTTCTCCGTTTGTTCTCATGTTGTGCCATGAAACCTTTTCTGATGGTTTCCTTCACTGCGACCCCTCCTCTCGTGTGGCAGGACTTGCCTGCCCTTACTAAGACATTTATTTTGTTTGATTAACTTGGTTTTAGCTTTGAGCACCCTCTCCTCCCCCCCTGGGTAACGCTGCAAAAAACACTGCTTCATTGAGGCCCCGGGACGTTAACCCGCGATTCTTCGACTTTTTCCTTCCCCTGAGGAGCATTGTCCAGAGACCATTCCCAATATCGTTTCTTTCCCCCTTTCCTGCGTCTCTCCTCCCTCGGAAGTTTTTATTTCAACGAAAATTTCTTTCAACGTAGTCTTTTTTTCCGTTTTAGTACAGACTCATCAGCGTTTCTCCTTTCCCCCTAAAACCAGGTGTGTGTGGACTCCATTCTTACTTCATGAATCAGAAAGACCCCCGGTACGCAAGCGAATACGTACTTGCTACACACAGAATGGGCCGAGTTTAGTTCTTCTTTGGGAGTCCCCTCAAGCTTTTCCTTCACCCACTCTCCGTAGTTCCACTCGTTTTAGAACGGGTGGTGCGAATAACTTTTAGTCTATTTATCTTTTCCTCCCGTCCCCTCCCGCCCGCTTGCTGTTACCCAGCTATAGACCCTCCGCCGCTTGTCCCCGGAAGATTTTTGTAACGGACTTTTTGCTTCACCGTCCATCTCCTCTTCCGCTAATGAAGGCCGACCTCCATCATCCTGCTTTCCCTTCTCATGATGCGGCATAGGGTGTCTGAGTTCCGTCCACCCTCGTCCTTAGTGTCGTCTGCCATATTTTCGCCTTCGGGGAAGTCCTGGACGACTTAGATGAAAGATCGAAGACTTTTGCTTTTTCACCACCAATTTCTACTAGCCCTACTCTTTCTTCCCCACTTAAGCAGCTCCTCTCCCTTGTTCGTCAGGCCGTTGACCCTTTTCCTAAAGACTCCTGACATTACTTGGTTGTGTTTCCTGTAAGATTCTTTAGGTAATTTTTAATCTTCCCCACCTTCTTCTCTCCTCCGGAAGTTTCTATCTCCTTTTGGATCCGCTAAATTTTTCACCCATCGAGGGGAAAGAGTTCTGTTTTGCCTATTCTTTGAGCTGCTTCGTGACCATTGTGACGCAGCCACTTGAGATGATTTGGGTGCCTTTTCTTTCAGATGCGGGCTTGTTCTTTTTTCTCCCCTCGTTACAACCAGCGCTAGCCACGGGATACTCCCATGACGATTTCTCGTTGCCCCCCACGATTTGTAGCGCCTGACAACAGACCCCCCGACCATAGCCCCCCTCATAACTCACCCCGCCGTCTCCTCTTTCGGTTTTGTGTTGATATCGCTTTACGTTTCTTTTTTGTGTTCCCTGATACGGTTTAAGACCAAGCGTTTTTAAGTGTTGATCTGATTGGTGGATCGTCCCCGGTTCTCTTTTGACTGTCTAGCGGTCCGCAGATGAGAACCTACAGACCCCCCTGACGACTACTTGGCGAGCTTCACGCCCACTGAAAGACTTCGCTATTTTCACACTTTTGCGCCTCCGAGACGTTTTAATTTCTGTTGAACCCCCCACCCCTCTACGCCCGTGTCGTCCGAGGGACTTTTCGTTCGATAAGATTTTTTTCGGACGCGAGATCACGTGGGACGCATTCATCCCCCCTCCCCTCCCCTTTCGCCCTGGTCACAGTTACCTCAGGAAGGTTAAGTCTCCAGTTCCAACATGAATCGGTGACCTCTTAGCCTTGCCTGCGAAAAGGTCGTCGCGTACGCTTTCTGGTCCTCCGTCATTTCGTTCTCACTTGGTTTGACGATTCCAATCCAGGATAGCTGATGCTTGCTGCGTCGTCGTCGACTCCTTCCTACAGTGACGGGCTAAGGAGCTACCAATTTTTCGGCTTTTTTACGCTCCCCCCCTCACACCGACGATGCCGGTCCTCGTGAATTTGCGCTTTGATTTTTCTTTTAGGGCTTCCTTCCGCGGCACCTTGACTGATGGAACCCAGGAAGAACCTTTTTTTTTTAGGTCCCCTGCTTCTAGTGCAATCTTCTCCTTCTCTTCTCTTTTCCTCTAGCGAGTTTTTTTTATTTTAGGGTTTGATACAGTCGGCTACTATAGCGTCCCCCTTTCCACGTTTTTTTCTGACGAGCGCTGCTTGGGTTAGTATGTTCACCGATTCTTTGGTTCTGACGGAGCTAGATTGGACAGCCTCCTTGCGAGTCCCCCCTTGTTGTTTTTTCTCCGATACTTGTACTCAACCGTGGGAGGAAGTGATGACTTTCCTCTCCTTTGCCACGGTTTATTTGGCCCGTTCTAGAAGTTCTTCCTCCTCAACCCTCCGCGTTCCCCTCTCCTTTTCATTCCCTAACGGTTCGGCTGACGATATTGCTGCATTCCTGACCAGACGGAAAGTTTTTAAGACGCTCCCCTTTTTGAGCCCCTCGCGGTGCAGCTCATCGGGGTCGAGTACCTTATATATTTACAGTCCTCCTCCATCCCAGACTCCCCCTTCGCTACAGGTTGCAAATTTTGTCTTTTTTGGTCCTTTCGTAGCGCCCCCCCAGAGAAACTCCTTTTTCTGTGTTTCATTAGTCCATTAATTGTTATCCTAGGTTCTCCCCGTTCTCCCCTTTTCCCGAATTTGGTTCTTTGGACAGTCCGTTTCGCCGGCGCAGAGGCCTCCTTTCCTGATTGTTTTCATCGCTGTGTTTTTTCCTCCCCCCTATGTTAGAGTCGTGCAAGACCGACAGGTCTTCTTTTTCCCGCCATGTTCTCGCTTCTTGAGTTCTCATCCAACGTGGAAAAGGCCCATAAGTAGTGTTTTGAGTTTTGCGCTCCCCCCCTGTCCCCTACAGGCGGCGTACACCGAGCCAAGTTTTTTCGAGAGACCTTCGAATCGGTTTTGTCCGTTCCTATAAGTGCTCTTGGAGCCTTTTTTGTCGCTTATAATCCCCCCAGGGTGGTAAGTCGTTTTTTTTTATCGGAATGTTTTAGAGTAGGTGTGTCTTATTGCGAGCCTCAACGTTTATCCCAGTAGCCACTCCTCCTTTTCTCTCCCGACCCCCCCCTCCTATCGCGCCGTTTTTAGAGGGATCAGTATTTTTAGAGGCAGGAGACCAGCCTCGAGTGTCCCCGTTTGGTTACACTGTTGATCCTTCGACCCCCCATTCTTTCGTGCACATCAGCTTTTCTTTTTTTGGGACTTTTCCTCCGTCCGGCTCAGACGCCCCTCCGTTTCCTTTTTTTGAAGGCTCTTCTATCCTGCAATGAGATTAAACCTTGGGTCGCGTTTTCCCTCAAGGATTGCACAAGTCTTCTTTTTTCCTCTGCCGACGTGGACACTTTTTTTGGGGGTTTCAGCTGTACTGACGTTTTCAGGAACCGCTTTTTGACCGGGAGCCCCTCCCCGTGCAGCGTCCGTTCTTCCCAATCTTTTACCCCCTCGAATTACTTTGGGAGTTTTGTCATTCCCTCCCTTTGTTTCCCTCCTATCCCCCTTTTTCACTGCAGTGTGCCCTTGCCCACAAATATCTCTTTTCCTCATCCCTCGTTTGTCTCTATCATTTCACTGCCACATTCTGAACGTTTTGCGGAAACACCTTCCTGGAACGAACTCCCTTCCTTTATGCGCCTCGGGATGCTCGCGATGATGTCCCCCGTCCGCCCGGCGGATCCCCCCTGGTCCCCATCGTTTCTAATCTCCTTTTTTAACCTCTCTCCCCTCCGACCGTTTTCACTGCGTTCCTGTCCCATCCTTTTATGGTTCCCCGACGTTTCTTATTTGGCTTTTCCGATCCTCCCTTTCCGGATATTCTAATCGGTTTGTCCACCAATTCTTTGGCCTGTCTGGCTTTTTCTCTTTGCAGAGGTCTTTTCCCCCGGAACGCTTGGTTGCACCCTTTCTTTTCTTCTCAACCGTTTCCACCCCTTGAACCTCCAGTGCGCCCTTGAGTCCTTCCGATACCGGTCTCCCCCGAGTTTTTCGGTGTAGTCTATCCTCTCGCTCTCGCCTTCCGGCTATTAGATGACGATATACCACCCCCCATCCTTAATTCGAGCTTTAAAGTGTGCCCAAACCTGTCTTGCGTGCTGTCCGTTCTCGACCTTCCTCCCCATGCTCATGTATTTTGATCTTTGACGGCTATTTTAGCGGATCGGTCAATTAAGGTTTACTCCGCATTTCCCTGCTCTTTTCTACGTCACATAGCACACTTTTTTTTATTTTATTGCCTGTGGTTTCGTCAGCCTCGTTAGACCTCTTCCCCTAAGGCCTTTTCCCTCATCTAACCTCCCTTAATTTTTCCCTCCCCTTTTTATCAAGCCCTTTTATCAGAGTCTTTCGCTGCCCGCCGGCGTCTTCCCCCCCGCCACCCATTTTCTTGTTAATTTGAGCATTTTCAGTAGTTCGCCAGGAATCCTTACCCCGCCCCTCCCCGCGGCTCTTCTATGGTGCCGCAGTCGAACAACGCGAAGCACCATGAACCACGCTGCAAACTGACTTTCTTTTTCCACGCTTTTCGTAAGTCTAATCGCCTGGCTTAGACTTTTCCCTGCGTATGCAATCAGGACTTCTAGCGACCGCGTAGATTCCTACCCCTCTTGTCTCCTCGGCCTCGGAATGTACTCATCTCATCAACATTCCGTGACTGCAAGTAGTTTTTTTTAGGTATTGAGGATCGCTCCTACTCTTTTGAACCTTCCTCCGGTTTTCAACCGAGATTCTTCCTGACTAAAATTTAGACGCCGCCTGAGAGAAACCACGTTCCAGGGTCCCGTGCCTTCTTTTCCTCGCGTTCCTTTTACCCCCAGATCCCGTCGTTACCGAGTTTTCAAGTTAAGGTGTCACGCTCACCGTATCTTTTTCTCGATAAGAGACTCCTCTCTCTAGTTGGCTCCCGTCCTTCCAGCATAATAAGTCTCTAGCGTAAGGCCTTACCAGTTACCAGCTACTCAGGATTCTACTGGACCTTGTACTCACCTTCGGGCATAGCAATTAAGTGCGACCGAAGATCGATCTACTTCAACCTAGTTTTAACTGCTCCCTCTTCGGGTGTTCGTATCGTAAATTCTTTTTTTGTTAGTCTTCACCTTGCTGCCGCTGCTTTTTTTTCAGCCCCCGTCTCCGCCGGCCCCGAGCAGTCGCCTCCCTGAGCTCCCTTCTTTCGATGGCCCCCCAAACAAGTCTTCTCGCTCGCTTTTTGCTCCCTGTCTCGCTAATCGGACGGTCGGCCTGCACGGCTTGAAGCTTTCCTCTTTCGCCGTCCTAATTAGGTCCGGGCCCACCCCCCCCCCTTCTGTCGTACTGGGTTTTCGTGCTTCTATGACGGAGTCCCCTTCGCTCTCGGGACGTCGCTGATTCGGGGCGGCTCCATCCAAGGACCTGAGGTATACCCTTTGGAGAGGGTCAGAGTTCCCATGACTTTGCGTGGTCCTCCATCCAACCCCTGTTTCACCTAAAGGCCCGATTCTGGTCGTCTCCTCCCTCTAGTTCCGGTCTCTTATTGTTTTACTTCCTCCACCGCTTCCCCCTTCCCTTCCTTCCTCCCCCCGCCCCTGCCGCTTCACGCTTGTATCGCCCCCCCCAGCGCCATCGTCACCTTTTTGTTAATTTCCCTCTTCTTTCTTCTTTTTTTCTCGTTCTGGTTGTTTTTGAGAGCATTATTACGTCTTTCTCGGAGGAGACGGGTGCTTTCCCCCCGGATCCACTCGGTGTACGTAGTCTCGGCTTTTATGAGCGTCAGATCAATCCAGCTCTCATTGTTTGTTTTTTTTTTGTTGGTTGGTTAGAGAAATTTCGGTAAGATCCGACTTTACGACACCGCATTATCCGCTCCGATCACCTTTTTTGTTCGCTGTGCTCGGTTTGCATTCCCTCCTCTACTGCCACCCCGTTTGACCCCTAGTTGAACTGGATGGCTTTATCCCCGACTGCCAGCGTCCGAGAGACCTTGGTACTACACTTTAATTCGAAATTCTTCCCACGCTTCTTTCCCTGGAACTTGCCGCAGGCGCCTTTTTGCATAGGATTCAGTGCCACCTTCCCCGACCCCTTCTCTTCATCTGAGTAAGTGATGGCAGCTCTGCTTTACCGTCTTTATTTGTTTTTTTTTTTTCCCTAGAGAACCCTTAGGTAGATCTCTCTCCCTTGCTTCTTCTTCCTCTTTCTGACTCCGTCTGTACGTCTTCAGGGACTTCGATTAAGTTAAGTCCCCCCTCCGTTACCCACCCCCTCCCCTCTTTTCCTCTTCCGGTTCTTAATCGTGGCGCTGACTCTCTTTTCTCCTGTCGCGACTCCGGCAGATGAGATGCCCGGCCTCCTCTTCCTCCTTTCACGGCTTTCTTCACTCTCGTCTCTCGGTTAGTTTGCTGACTAGGGTTTCGGTTGGTTTTTTTAGTTTTCCTGCTTTAAGAATTAGAGCATGAGGCTATTTCGCCGCCACGTTTACCTTTTTCGTCCGTCGGGGGAACTGATGATCTTTTGGGATTTTTCCCCATTCGTTTTCAATACTAAGCGCTCCTTGGCCCATCTTGGTGGTTTTAATCAGTTCTTTTTATTTCGAACTCGTTTGCGACTCTCTCCTTTGTACACCCGGTTCCATGGATAACAGTGTCTTTGATGCTCGTCCGCTCCTTTCCTCCCCGTTTGTAAGCGTTTCACGTGAATTTTCTTCTCCGGGATCAAGTCCCTTTCCTCTTCGTTTTTTTGGGTCCGACTTTCTTTGGGCCCGAACCTCTATTGTTCCCGATTGATTCTTCTCTCCGTTTCCATTTCACGTCATTCCGGGGTCGAAAGTCATTGTTTGGTTACCCCAGGTAGCCTTTCTATTTCCCTCGTTCTCGCCAAGGACTAGTTCATGTTTGCTTTTCTTTTTTTGTTAACGTCCTCCTCCCCATCTCTCCTCCGCCCCGTTCGATGCTTGTGTCCGGGCCTCCTTCACCTCGTCATGAGGTCGTCAGTGATTTTCTATCTGTTGTTTTTCTTGGTTGCGGCTGCCGGGAAGCCCGCCTTTTCCTCCGTTTTTCGATGTGGTTTTTTTTCCGTTGTGCGAGTGCCAACCAAGACTTGCGGTGGGCAAATTTCCTATGGAGAGGTTGGAGGTGCACGCCTCCCGATTCGAATTTACATCCTATATCTCGTTTGCGCAAACGGTGCACGGACACCCTCAAGCGTTCTCTTTTGGAAGATCCCCCAGAGAACGCACTGTTCTTCAAATCTTTCTGGCCGCCGGAGTTCCCGATCCATCCTGGCATTTTCCTCCGTTATAAGGCTGCTTTCTCCTTGCATTTTCCCCTCGTCTTTCCTCCATGGTTTTGCCAGTTAGGTTCCCCACCCGTTGCCTTTTTCTCTCTTTTTTCTTGTTGGTATTCTCCTTGCGCGAATCTCCCTTGGTCTCCTTAGCATCGCTTATGCCTTCCCCCACTCTAAGAAGAGAAGTGTCAGTCTTAGATTTTCAGATCTTCGGATCCCCCACAGCTTTCCTTTTCACGTTTTGCGTCAAGTTGATCCTCCCTCAACCCGATGAGGTCAAACTTACGAATCTCTTTTTCGGGTTTCCTTTTCCCTATGCGGTCCTCCCTACTCCCAGCCTTTCTTTTTTTTTACACCGTTTCTGATCATCGGTGTTTAGCTAGGAACATGAGGCACTCCGTCTTTACATGGTCTCCGAATAAGACGTGCTTGACAAGGTTCTTCTTGTACTGCCCCATGCGCCCTTTTCTTTCATCTCCTGTGAAGGGAGAACGCCGGTTTATTTCAGATTTTCGTACACTCTAGATCCGCCTCCTATCACGGTTTTTCTTTTGATTCGTTGGTCCCCTCCCTGTTTTTTTGACTAGCCGCTTTCGAGTCATGTTTCCGTAGCCCTTTCTCCCCTATTCCTCTCCTCTTTGTTTTTTGTTTTTTGATTGAGATCTTTACCCCTTTCCCCGACACAGACAGTCTAGTCTTCCCCCCCGGTCCCTTTCCCACCTAACGACCTTCCGGTCTGCTCGAGTTCTGAAGATCTTTGCTTCTGCGGCGTCCGCCAACTTGATTTCTCGTCACAATCATCTCTGCGAGTCACGGTGACCCTGCGCCGTAGCCTGTACAAGCGTTAGCGTTTTTTAGTAATGTGAATTTTTCTCCTTGGTCGTCGGCGTTTTCCGATTTGCAGCTGCCGCTCGTTCCCTAGTGGTTTACCACTTACCTTCTTTTTTTCGGCTGGAGGCTGAATTGTCGGCAAACGGACACCCGCTTTGCGGGTCACTACGTTTGGCCTGCGGATAACCAGTGGCAACCTTGCCCCAGCCTCGCCCTTTCCTTGTTCACCCCTTTTGCCGCCTACCCCTGAGTCGCTTCTTCGGGTATATTAGACGAGCATTCTCGCACTCCTGAGTTCCTTTTTTGACGACGATACCCCCCTACATCGATAACACTTTTTTCTCCTGATATCTGGCCAGACTGTTTCCCACCTTTTAGTGATGTCTTTCGCCGTTCCTTTTAACGGCCATCCCAAGTTACTCCGTGAAAATGACGTACGACACTAGGCTTCTTCGCTCTGCACCAAGCTAGCATGTCCGAAGCATTTGCGGCTTTTTCGCTGACCCACACCTGACACCCTCTTGTTTTTAGACCAGGTTCGCTCTAAGCCCCTCCTTTCCCGCCCTGTACCGAGGCAGCATAGTCGGCGTGTGCCCCCCATTTACCGTCCAGCAGGCATGGGCGACCTAAATTGGTTTCCGTATACGGACTTCTTTTTTTAGTTCATGATCGACCCCGGCGAAGGCGGCTTTTCCACCGCAACTTCAGGACGCCTGTTCCACGGCTCATAGAGAGGTGAGACATTTTTTTGCCTTACAAATATTCTGAACGGGCTTTTGATTCTATTTGAGACTCATAAGCTGAGACACCCCTCGACATCCAAATTTTGTACCCCCCCCTTTATTTTATGTCCACTGACGTTGTTTCTCGACTCTACATCTCTTCCCCTTCGACTTCGAAATTCCGATGAGCTGCCCGCTATCTGAACCCCCCTCCTTCCCGGAAGCGGCAGGAAGGATTTATCGCGGTGGGTCCTTCCTTTATCTTATACTCCCCCTCTTCCGTGAAATGTCAAGACGGTCGCGATTTTTTCTCCTCGACTCCTTCCCACCTTATACCATGCGACGTTTTCCACTCTTCTTTTCATTCATCTGGTTTGACATCGACATATCTTTCTCCTCTCCAACCCGTACTTGGCCCTCTGCGATCCGTCGAGTTCCACCACCCTCCTTCGATTCCCGCCTCTTTTTCGATTTCGGTTAGGATTCCCTCTTCTTTTCAGATTAAGCCTCCCCCCAGCGCTCGAGGGACTCAACCAGTCGTATCCCCACCCCTTTCCCGTAGATCGAAGTTTTTTCCCTCAGCCCGTTGAACGAGAGGAGTCTCCCTTTCCTTCCTTTTCGGTGAGAGAATGCCCTGGACAGTAATCGAGCGCCACTCTCCCCTGAGGCATCTTAGGGTTTG
>Ga0179593_1337619_pt1 | contig 23898 bp, 23 predicted proteins | sample CZODoug2_1_08_16_FD_185931 | JGI IMG/M metagenome (GOLD analysis project Ga0179593, IMG submission 185931) | Vadose zone soil fungal communities from Angelo Coast Range Reserve, California, USA - CZODoug2_1_08_16fungal (PacBio error correction) | ecosystem: Environmental > Terrestrial > Soil >... | reverse complement strand
CTTGGCTTTTTATTGGAGATCCAAACCTCCCCATTACAGCGCCCCCTCATCTCTTGTCATTCTTCGCCGCTTCCATCGCCGCGTCTGCTCTTTGTGCAATCCCGACCTTTGCCATGTTTTTTTTTCGGTCTTTAGTATGTGGATATTATCAAATCCAAAGTAATGCCTTCTATTGCGCCACCCGTGACACAATGACTTTCCTGGATTGTTGACGGTCTTCCCTTCTCCGAAGAGGGCGCTTGGCTTCCCTTCGCCCCTGCCGTTCCTTGCATGAGGTGAGTGACGTCCAAAGACTTTTCTTTTTACTTTCTCTGATCTGTTGCACGGAGGTTCTTTTCCAGTGTTTTTCAGTCCATGTTCTGGTGGCTCTTCCTTGAGGGTATGTTCACCGGCACACGCCCTTTGCGGGTCCCCAACGACTGTCTTCACTTCACCTTCCCGGCCCCGTCAGAATGTCCTCTCTGAGGTTCTTTTTTGTTTTGTCCGAGTTTAGTCGGGGTTTGTGGTTTTATTCCCCGCATGAACTCTTCTCGCCTTTTTTGCATGTCGTTTTCTCTCGTATTTTGCAAGACTATTTCTTCCCTGCCCTGACAGGCTTTTGCCAGGCAGGCGGCGGCTTGAACCCCGAGTCATTACTCCGACTCCCTTCCTATCACGTGATCGTTCTTCATTTTCTCGTTCCACCCTCTCCTTGAAGTTCCAGCCTGACAACTGATCCGTTTAGTTACTCACCGGGAGTTCGTCCGGCCTGGAGCCTCAAACCGAGCCTCCCCCCGCGCCTTCGCCCGGCTTTTCCTCCCATTCCCCTCCGCCTCTTGCCCGTCCCCGCCATTGGACTGAAGAACTCAACCGACATGGCAATACCCGTAGCGTTTTTTTTAGCCCAACCCACAGGTCAACCTTGCGCAAAGTTGCCTTAGACCTTTCGGGCAGATCGACTTCACTTATCAACAACTCCGGTCCTTGTCTTCCTTTCCACCGGTCCATCGACCGTGACCTTCCCTTCCGGTTCTCGAAATTTATCATTTGTTTCGCCGACTCAGGCATTTCCTTCCCGTCCTGATTCTTTTTCATGGCAAGTGGGTCCCAGCATCCCCCTTTTTATCCATGAATAATTTTAGCTTTCACCGGTTTTTTTGTTCCGCCTCCTATCCAAACTTCCGTCGCCATCGCCGCGCCAGAGCTCGACGTCCGCCCCCCCCCCTTTATCGCTTTTCTTTCTTCACCTTTCTCCTACACACCCAAGTTCGTTTCATTGTACGAGCCTTAGGTAGCCATGCCGTGCTTTTCCGGCAAGATTGGCTTCAACATAAGTTCCAGAATATTGTCGCTACGAGCTATGGAACTTCTTCCGTCTTTTCTGCCGCACAGGCTTTTGTGGACCTTAAGTTCATCCGGTACCCCCTTCAAAGACACCGCCTCCCGAGGAAGTCCCTTAACAAATCTTCAAACCGCGCGTGCCATTCCGTCAACGGCAAGCCCCTCCCCCGTGTTGCTTTGGTCCCCCCCAAGACCCCGTTCCTCGGCGTCGTGAGTAACCATAAGTCTCGTCTATCTAGGAGGATCCGGTGCATTTCATGCAAGTTCATGTAGGTCTTTTTTTTCTGTTGGCTCCTTATTTTATAAACCCGGGCTCTAACCCCAAGGCACATTCAGAGAGTTTTTGTGTCTCCTTTTTCGCTGCTGGGTTTTTTTCGGGCAATTCCCCCCATCTGGGGTCTCACCATTTCGTTTTGGTTTCCTTTTCACCTTTCCATTTTTGTTGAGCGGCTTTTATATCCCGCCGCAAAGATATTTTTGACATCTGCCCTTCGAACAGGTTTCCCCTTTGGGATGATCGACACTTTCTAGAGATCTTTTCTCTTGCTGTCACCTCGACGACAGAACATCCACAGTGGGAAGGCTTCTTTCTTCCCCCAGTTTCCCCTATACCCGCGATCCTGCGATTTTGAGTTTACGAAGCCCCTTTTCCGTGATGTTTTGCCTGGTTTTCTCGAAACCTCTCCCGTTCTGATTCAGTTTCGTCCGGCGCGTGTTACTACATGTCATCGTAACTCGTCCCTTCCCCCAGTCGTTTCGAGTTCCCTTTCCCTTCGATTCTTTGGCCCAAGATTTCTTGTACGTTCTCGTCCTTTTAGATCTGGGCATAGTCACCGCTGGCCTGATGTGCCGTTCTACATTCTGTCGGCCTCGTCCGCCGGCAACCTACTCCCTGGTACCCCTCTTCCCGTTCTCTTTGTGGTTTCCCTCCTGGGACCAATGGAGCGGGTCACCTCCATCGCTTGAAGCGCGTTTCCTTCGTCGGTCGCGGGATTCCAGTCCGCCCTTCGTTCCCGGACGAGTCGCTCCGGGCTCATGAGAGAGATCCGACCTTTACGCTTTCTTCTTGGTCTCAGTTCGTGCGCGTTTACCTCAGTAGTAAATGCTCTCCTGATAGAGAGGTACTTAACTTTTCTCCTCGTTATTCACGTGATCACGGGATAGGTTCTATTTCTGCCGTGTGTGGATTCGGTTTGTTCCTCCTTCTCCTTCTCTTTTTTGTCTCATTATTTTTTTCCCCGAGGTTGCACGGCCACGTCTACCACAGTTCTCTACCCGCGACACTCTTTTGGTGAGCCATCACTTAAAGACTTTATTGTCCCTTAGGCTCTGTTAAGCTCGCTTCATCTTTTTTCCATTTTTTCCCGATTGGCCGGTCTTCCCGAAGTTTTTTCCGATACTTAGTTAAATGAAGCAGGCTAGTCCAAGATCGGTGATCCGTTCAGGCTCCGGTCTTGAAACTTTTCCTGGCCGCGTAATCTCCCTTACACTCCTAGTCAGCGCCGCCCTTATGACCTTTCATGAATTGGTGACCCATTATGTTCCATCTCGTTTAGGTTTCGAGTAAAACCCTGAGGGTCCCCCTTTCTGGTTGGCCGGTCTTGACGCGCACTCGGTTTACCCGGTTACATTTCTTGCCAGTCCACATGCTTGGTCGATTCCGCCTAGATGTGTATGGAGAGATTCCCCTATTCATAGCTCATATCTCCTGCATTCCCGGTCTGTGTTATACCCCGTCCCGCCCCGATTTTACGGCCCATTTCGACCGTTTCTACGCGACCGCCTACTGTCCCCCACCTCCATACTTTTTAGGATACTCTAGAGTGAGACATTCCAACTGCGGCCGAAAGTCTCTAGTCGTAGAGCGTAGTGCCTCCAGGTTTCTTGCTTTTCTCATCTACCCACATGTGTCGTGTGTTTAATTTTCCTTCGAGGTGAGTCATTATCTCTATCTTCTCTTCAACCGTTTTTTTTATTACACCCACTTTACCCCCCTGTTTTAGGGCCCGTTTTTCCGCCTCATCTGATGTTTTCAGTAAGAGTTTATGAGGTCTCTTTTACACCTATCCACGCTAACATTCATGTGCAATGTAAACTTTCTTCATGGGTTGCCCAGATTTCCGCGGCCCGAGTTGACAAAACAGATTCGACACAGTTTCGCCCAACGAATATTGACTTTCTTTTTGTTCGGAAGGGTTTCTCCGGAACTTCTTCCCCCCCCGTAAACCCTAATGGACTCTGCCCTATGCCTGTATGCCCCCCGTATCCTACTCGCCCTTTCCGTCGGCTGTGGTTTTCCTCACTCAGCGCCCCTTTTGCACATAGCTTTTGGGCGGGATGTGTCCGTGGCAGTGGCGGAACGCTTCCTCTTTGTACGCGCCGTTTTTTGGTGATATGTTTTCCTCTGGATGAAAGCCAGTTTTTTTTTGCTGTTCCAGCATAGGGGCCCAGGTTAGTCCTTTTTCGTCCTCCTCTTCTCTCAGTTCCCTTCTCGTCTCGACACGTTGCTTCACCAAGTTTTATAAGACTGCAGGACCTACCCATCTGCATCTCTCAGATGCCGGTCCCCCCGTTCCCTACGAACCCTTTTTCGCTCGTCCCTTCTTAACCCCTCACCTCCCATTTTTAGTTTTAGATGCTCTTTTTTGTCCGATGGCGCTGAGTGTTGACGTGCCTTGATTCGGATACCCACGGACACTTTCATTCGACTTTCTTATTCCCCCCCGGAGCCCCTCTTGACACCACACCCTTTCCTTTTCGCTTTCTGCATTTGAATTAATTCTTTAGTTTTTCGAGACTGTTTGAGGTGCGGGCCCGGACGTCGCTGTGGTCCGCTTTCTTCATCCCCCCCGTGGCCTGTTCTCACCTTTCCCCTGTCTTTTTTTGATACCAAGTATTTTTTTTGCAAGCATCTCTTTCCGCTTTTTCGTCTTGAGCAGCACCCCCTTGGCTGGTATTTTTTTCCTTCTCATGTTTTCTAGTTGGTTTTCTGAGTCTTCGTCCCCCGTAGCGGTCTCGGTACCTTTCCTCTTTGAGTGATTGGGTCCCCCCGAGGGGAGCATTGCGCTGGGAGCGAGGGACGGTGGCGGTCCAATTCAGGACGAGGCCCTGTTTTTCTTTTTTCTTGAACCAAGGGATCCCTTTTATGTAAGGACCCGGTTCCTTGTCTTGCGTAGTCTGGACTGGTTTCCCACCGTCCTCCTATTATATCATGGTTGATAAGCCCACTTGTGTCTCTTCAAAGTTAGTCTGCCCCATCTTGTCCCAATTTCAAGGCATGCCCGAGACTGCACGACCTGATCTCTCTCCTTTTTTTCCGACATTTGATTGTACCCTCGCTCTCCCTAGTTTTCTTCCTCAGTTGTACCCCCCATGATCTCCGCTCAGATTGGTCTTTCAACAACAACCAATTCACCTCGTCCTTCTTTGCCTTTCGGGACTTCTCTTTTCTCGATTCCCCTTCCCTAGTTATACATGATTGGACTTAGCCCCTAGTTTGTAGATTTTTCCACCAAGAACAAAGTCTGCGTTTCCTTCCCCCCCGTACGATTTATTTACAAGCCCAGGAGCTTATAACTTGCATTGTACCCGTCACCCTCAAGGGCGAGGAAACAACACCTCCGAGGGTCTTCCCCCCCTACACACATCCGTGAGCCTCCTCGTGCTCCCTCGTTCAGTCCTCCGCGTGTGTGATTTAGTCATTTCCCCTTCACCCGGGTAAGTTTTTAACTTTCTCCCCTTTTGCATGGTGCGGTGGGCGGATCTTTGGGTTTATTTCGAAGTCTACACCCTCCCCGAACCCTCCCTGAATGATCAGGACGGTTAAATCTTCTTTCAAGCTGACCCGTGAGATGTTATTCGTCCGCCCCTTCACACTGTCTCTGGGCCGTCTAGGATGTGCGGTCTCTCTTTCCCTCATTTTCTTCTTCTTTCTTTCCTCCCCCTTTTTGGTGTGGGGAGATCATTTATTGCGGGAAGTGACTCCGCTCCTCCATAAGCATTGACCAGGTAATTTTCGTGTTAGTCGCTCTTCATTTCTTAGTCGGGACCTCCGGGAACAAGTATGATTTCATGTTTTCTGGTTTTTTGAGTTATTGACCCCCAAAGTTCATGACAAAGCGATCATTCGCCCCATTTGTCCCCCCCCTTCGCTTTTTAGTTAAGGAAATTTTTGACCGGTATTGACTTTCCTCCATTCCCGTTCTTTTGGTTAATGTTGTTCGTTTTTTCTATTCCGGATGGGTCGTTGAAGTAATCTATCGTGTTTTTTTGTGTTTTCCTCTCCCGCTGGACCTGGCTTGCTTTTATTGGCAACGCCTGACCTGAAGTGTATTTTTTTTCGCCTTTCCTCTTTTTTTACCTCCCTCCTTTCGTGAGGTCGGTACCCTCACTCATACCCTTTTTTTTTTCTGTCACGGCCGCAGTAATCCGGATGATGAAGGTGCTCGTGATGGTGAAAGCCAGTTCGTCTTCCCTACCCTTTCTCGCTCCCCTCGGTTGTTTTTTTTTGTTGATGACTTTAATTCCTAGTCTCCCCCTATTGTTGCCCCCTGCTCGATAGGTAGTTCTGCGCCTTTTCCCCCTTGCTCGACTCCCCCTTGTGACAGCCTCTGTCTCCTTTGATTGAAATACTCAGACCTCAGGACGACTATCACTTGGTTCTATCCTTTTCTGATCGCATACGTATTCTCGGTGTCCCCTTTTTTTTTTTTTTTCTCCAAGGCAAACCTGCCCTTTCCCCAAAGGCAATTTTTTCTTTTACCCATTCCAGAGACTTCTTTTTGTCCGGCCCCTCCCCGCTCCTTCTCGCGCCGGCGCCTGCGTTTTATCCGCCTAGCAGTGGGAAGCCTTCCCTCCCCTCATGGCCTAATACCCAACGAATGTATGCACTGAGTGACTCCCCCTCCCAGTTCCAGGACTCCCTCCCCTCACCGTTTTCGCAAATTCGGGCATATCTTCCGTATCAAACTCCCCTTTTCGGAAGTTATTTGACGCCATCGAAGACGACATTGCCCTGTCTCGATTCAAATCGTCTCTGCCCCCTTGTCTTTTTCTTCCTGTCCCCCCTTTGCCCCCGGTTTCATTCCCCTATTCATTTTGGCATAATTTGGTTGGCATTCATTGGTTTACCCGCCCTGTGTTCTCCGCTCCAGGCCGGTTTCACCCTTTTCTCGCCATCTCCGTTTCGTCGCCGTAAGCCTTCTCTGACCCTGTTTTCCGTTGTTTTCCGTATTATCACCTTTAGTCGTCGGGACCGGTTTAGAGTTTTCTGAGACGCCCTTTGCAAGTTATTGGAAGCGTTCTCCCCATCCTCTCCGAATTTGTCGCCGACTTCGTTGAATCATGGACATGATAAGGCGAGGTCCGCAGTTCAGTCCTGTCACCGCTTTTTTGTGTCCCCGTCACACCAAACCCTCCCCCTTTACACCCCCGGTTCTCTCACCGCGCGTCCCCTATCCCACACCCTGCGCAGAACATCTTCCCTTTGATTCCCTCCAATAACATCCTCCTTTGTAGGAATAGTTTTCCGCGGCTGTGGCTGTCCCCCCCCCCCCATCCCTATCGGCCCGCTTAGTGAGCGGCTGCCTCAGGCATAGGGTCCGGCTTTTCCCCTATTTTTTAGGTGTTTGGTGCGCACTCTTCGGCAACCAATTTTTTTTCCCCCTGGGAGTAAACAAGAAGTATGAGGTTTTTTTTTGCTCCTGTTGTATCTTGGGTGGTTCCCCTCGGGTTTTCCCCCCCTCTGGGTCGCCCCCTCTTTGGTTGGAAATGCAGTTTTTGTCAGGAGAGTTTGGAGACTTGAAAGCCTCGCGCTGACGATCCGGCCGACCATTGTAAAGGGGGCTTTTGATAAATTTCTCCTTCTAGCTCTTCGGACTCGACCTCCCATGTGAAAAACCGTACCTTTAAGTTTTGCTTTAACCCAAGCCCCCCCTGGCAGCACATCCACCCAGAATATTTTCGGTCATTGCGGAGGCTTATCTCGATTCTCTTTTCCCTTTACCCCGATTTCTTGGTTATATTCACTTTTTTTTTGTGTGGTGGGGACGTCCGTCCGATGTTCGCCCTGTGGCATTTTTTTTCAAGTCTTAGCTGCTCCACAGTTCCATTCCCGATTTGATCAGGACGTCATATGAGATATGTTTACGTATCACTATTCTCTCTATATGATATGTAGCTTGAACTTTCCCTTATCCCTTTATCCTCTCACCCATCCACCCGCCTTTTTTCCCATTATGGGACATATCGACCCCCTTCTGGTTGTCGCTCTTTTTTAAGTCACTAATATGGACGCGTCCCCACGACCTTTCCGCTAGTTTAGGAGAGGCTTGCTTTTTCTGCTCTTCCGCGACTATCGTTACTGAGTTTTAGTCCTTTTGAGAATGAGTCTGGATCTCCCTGATAGTTCTTTTAATACTCAGGCTTAAGAGGATAAGTAAGTGCTCTCCGAACCTCTTCTTCCATGCCACGCAGATTATGAGAGGTCCTCTCCTATTCCCTCCCGGGCCATAAGTCGTTTCCCAGTTGGTTATGTGCAGACGGTGTTGTAGGATCAGAACTTTTTTTATCCACTCTCCTCCAATACCCATAACTTAATCATTTGTGATTTTTTTCTATATCTAGGTTTCTGACACCTTCCTCCCCACACTGGAGGGAGCCCGCACCCCACTTGTACATTTGTGATACCAATGACTGATGGCTACCTCCGATTTCCTTCTTCTGGGTTTCGATAATTGCGTGTCACTTAAAATGTGTTTTCCGCACTATCCTGAGTTTTTTTTTCCGGACTTTAGGTCCCCCTTGTCCCCCTCTCGGGACTTCGTTCTTCCTTCCCCACTCTCTCTTCCTAACGCAGGTTCGTGAAGATTTTTTTTGCCCGAGCCGAAAACTGAGATGATTCTTTCTCCTTGTGTTGCCAGATTTCCCTTTTCCCCCTTTATCTGTCTTGACACCAATCCTCACAAGGGGCTTTTCGCATCTTTGATTTTATTTTTGCTTTTTCTAGCGAATCCAAGTGTCAAGTACAGCGTGTCGATCTCCCTCGCGCTTGGTCTCCTTCTCAATCTCCGATTTTTTTTTTTTTCCTCTTTATCACATGTCTTCCTTTTGGATGATATTTGAAATAAGTTGCACCTCACGATGGCTGTCCCGAACAGCCTATCCGACGCCACGACGTTCTATGGTCGGGCGAGTATTTCCCTCGAGATTTTTTTGCCCTTCTCCGAAAATTGACTTTCCACTCCTCGGCCTTTCCTTTTTAATTGAATTTATCTAGGTTCTGTATCACTCCCTAGACTTAAATAGGTGTTCAGGTTCTTCTAGATTTTGCAGCTCTTTTCTACGGACAGGTCTCTTGCAACACGGAACACCTGTTAGTGTCTACGGTCGATAATTTATTAGGAACGTTTTTTCGATTTGGTAGTTCTCTGTGACACCTCTCTCTCCCGCCCCTCCCTAAATTGGCCTTTCCCCTAACCTCCTGGTCGTCCCCTCGTTTCCTCACGAGTGACCCCACCACCCACGCTCGCCACGAGAACAACCTCCCCCCGGCTTTTTAAGTTTGATAAGGTTTTTTCCTTCTTTTATGGGTTATTCCGTCCCGAAGTTCCAACTGTTCAACCCCCCAAGACCCGTTAATAGTCCCCCCTTTCTTTATGCACCTGATCCAGTCTTCGGCTTTTTTTATTGTTCCTCCACACCTAACGAGCCTTCTTTTTTCCTCATGCAGCTGTTTTATTTTTACTAATGGCCTTGGAGCACGAGGGCCGCTTTCTTAGTTTTTCTATAAGTTAGTTCGCGGTTATTTCATCTTTTTAATGTGCGTTTTTTTTTCAGGCGAATTCCTCTTTTCAAATTCGGTATTTTCTCTACCGATTACCTTTTCGTCTCGAGTTCGAACTTAGGTCCCGCATGAGGGCGAATTCATATTTGTCCTGTTCCATCGACCTGATGACTCGGACCCTCCCTCCTACTCTTTCGGTTGCTCTTTTCCCTCAAACGAACGTCTCTCCCTTCGTAGCCGATCTAGTCGCGGGGTGGGCGCTGATTGGACAAGGATGACGGCTGATGCGTCGTAACCCCCCACCTTCCTTCCTGTTTTCCTATTTTGAGCCTGCTCCCCCCAGTGATGATTTGCCCTTTCCTGCTGTTTGAAGGGCAGTGACTGAATGACAGAGACCATTGTGCGCTTCCCGAGGTTTGAGTAGAGCAGGTTCCCCTTCCCCTTCGTCGGGTCCTTTATGGCTCTCCCCTTTTCCTTTCGCCCATGTCCTGCGTTTTTAATAAGCGATCTGCCCTTTCCTTCATCTCTATTCGGTCCTCCCTGGACTGGGCGTTTATTTCAACGCCCTCCTTTCCTTTCCCCTTCTTTTCTTTTCCTTCCCCCTCCTTCGGATTGCGTTTCTTCTTTTCACCCCCACTTTATTCCCACTCGGTGCGTTTCGGTCTTCGGCTTTTTTTTAGGTGGAGGAAGAACGTGCCGGTAAGAGTTCGTTTTCTTTCTTTTGAATTCTAAGTTTTTGTACATTGGAAGGGTTTTTTCTTCTCTCTCCTTTCTTCTTTCCCCTTCTTTGCTATCAGATTTTCGTTCCGTTCTCTTCGATCTTTATGAGTATTATTTCTTTCGCCATAATGATTTTCGGCACATCCTGATATACTTTTGGTTCTTTACAGACCTTTCTCCCCTCTCCTTTTGACCTCTTCACCCCCTCCCTTCTCCCTCGTTCCTCTTTTCCCTCCCCCACCACACTTGCAACTAGGCGCGAGCATGTTGTCGGTCACGCGAATCTGTTCCTCTCGCAAATTAGCTTTTCGCCTTGATTGACCCTCGCCTCGTGGAGGAGTTGTTTACCTTTTTACCGCCCCTCTTTTTTTGCCTTTACCCCGTATGAATTCTCCCCAGACTGTCCTGTGAATCACGTGATTCCCTTACCCCCCCAGTTGAGGACAAACGGAACCCGTCGAACACGGTATAAAGCCTCCTTCCCCTATCGTAGGCCGCCCCCCCTCCTTTCCCTCCTAGTCTTCGACAGTCATTTTTGCCCCCTCCCAACTTTCCCGAGTCATCATCTCTTCCAGGGCACTGTCTTTCCCGTGCGTTCTGATAGAGTTTTTTTTTTTCTGTAGCCGATCTACTCACTCCTCCGCCTCTAAATCTCCTCCTCCTTCCGTTCCCGGTTTGTTCCGTCTCGCCCTCAGGCCCCCGATGACGTATCCTTACACGAATGTGAGATGGTAAGTCTGATTTGGGAGCCTCCACTCCCCCTCCTCCTGGCTCTTACTCTGTGCACTCCTACCCCCTTTTTTTAGAGTCTCTCCTTCGGTTTTTTGCAGTGAGAGCCCCCCTTCTACTTGCCCTGATCCAGGGTACATTCGTGTAGTATCTCAGTCATCGTAGTTTTGAATACTACTGGTTTCTTGGTCGATTCGTATGTGATCTCCCCGACCCCCCTTTCCAAACCCTTTAAGCACCGCGATCATGCTCATTGTTACACCATTTATCTCCCTGAGTCCGGCCCCCTTTTTGTCCTGGTTCTGTCTCAGCATCGGTCTATTGGCCTTTTCGTATTTTGTAGGTTTTTTAACCCCAGACTGGCGGTGTCCAGAATCTACCTTCTTTTCTTTTTTCTTGTTCGTCTGGACATGTTTCTTCTTTAGCCCTTTCCCCCGTGGGTTAAAGGAAAAGCCCCTTGCCTTTTTGCTTCTCCGCTCCCCCTGAGGCCTCCCAAGCAGATAAGGTGCTTGGTTAGAATTTTCTTTTTCCGCACGATGTTCCGAGGTTTCCTTGGTTTTTTTTTGATTTCCTCCTTCTTTTGTGCTTCTATCCTTTTTCCCTTTTACATAGGTATTTGTCGGCTCTCCAGATTTAGATTTTTTTTATCCGTCCGGTCAAGTTTTTTTCTGATTACTGTGACTCGAATATAATCCCCCTTCTTCTCCTATCATTCATATATATTTCTTCCCCCCCCCTCCCTGACCCCTCTCCCCTTTCAAACTTCCCCTTGCATAAAACGGATCTTTTTTTCTAGATTTCTTTTGATTTCTCGTCAACCGCAATCCATGAGTGCCTTTCGGGGTACTTCTCGCCTCTAGAGGACCCTTCCTCCGTCTTCCTCCATCGACAACCTCCCCATAGTCCTGACCGCTGCTTTGAAATACCCCCATTTTCAGTCCTCAATCCTAGACTTTTGAAATTAGTGAAGATATCTGTATGTCACAAGCAGGTCTTGTAAGTCCTGCCACTTTTCCTTCTCCCCATCGACCGACGATTTTTAAAAGGCTCTCCATAAACCCTTTTTCGCTCTGTAGATTTTTCACTCATTCTGTTTTCTGAAGGGAAGTGGGGCTGTTTCTAAAGGTCTATTTTTTCCCTTTTCAAGTTGTTTTTTCTCTCTCACTCTTTTTCCCAACTTCATTTTTCCCTTCCTCCCCCCCGCCTCCACTATCCTCGCATAAGCAGGTCTAGCTTTGTTTTGATTTAACCAACACCATGACCCCTTTCTCTTCGGGTACGGTAAGTTCATTCTTCCGACCCTACTTTAGGCCGGAAGACTTTCACCCCCCTTCGACCCCGTTTTTGCCCTCACGAGATTGCCCTTATCCAGGAGCCCCTTCGCCCCGAAACGGTCGACCCTTTTTACGAAGACTTCCTTGGCTCAAACCCCCGCCTCCCCCCCGCTGCCTCACAGCTCTACCTCTCCCCCCCCTGCTCCTTCCACGTTCCTTTTCGGCAACGGCCACTTCTGCCATCCCCCACTCGGATGTAGGAACAAGCCGTCAATCAGGCGGTGGGTGGAAAACAAACATCAGCCTATTTAGTAGGTTGGAGGCTTTGCTTACATTTAGGGCAGGCTTTTGTATGTGGTTGACTTTGGCGTCCCTTCTGTCAGGATTCCCTTGCCGCTAAGGACCACTGATCCACTTCCTTTTCCTTAGTTTTTTTTAGTTGTCTAGATGGGTGGTTTTTCCATCGTTTTTTAGCGGAAAAAATCCCTTTCGCCCATTTTTTTTTTCTCCCTTTTCCCGTTTCTGTTGCAGGCTGTCTTCCCGTTGTCCCTACTTTTTTTCTTAGATTCCTAAGAAGATGAGGTCCCCCGAACCAGGCTAACTGTTTTCCCGTGTTCCATTTTAGACACCTCCTTACCCTCTAGATTTTAATTGCGTGAACCTCGGTAACCCACTGCTGGAAGTTTTTTTGGCAAAATACCCCCCATAACAGTCGGCAGCTCCCTTTCCGCCCTCCTTTTTGCCTATTTCGTACCAATTTCGGAGGAGTTTCACAGTTATTCCTGATCGCCCCCGAGTTTTTTGCAGGTTTCCCCCCTTCCGTCCATTGCTTTTTTTTTCTTACACTTTCCTCGTACTCTCTGTCAACTGAGGCGAGCATACGTTTTTTTCATCTATGGCCCCTAGTTGGACGATTTTTCTTTGCTCTTTCCCTGCGCCCGTACCATCTCTCGGAGCTCGGACACATTTTGTTTTGCAGAAATTCGGTTTTTATCCACGTCGTTCTGGAGTACCTTTCCGACACCATCCCCTTGACACGTCTTTCCGCCACTTTCCTGATCTCGGTTCCGCCGTCCTTTCCCCCTTTTGACCCAATTTTCTTTTTAACAAGACTAGATGAATTTCTCAGTAAAATTTTTCGGCGGCGAGTAAGCTTTCTTTCTATGCTCCTCACCCTTTAATTCCTCTCTTTTCTATTGAGCCCTTTGCGCGAGGATCCCGTACTTGGACGGGCGACCTAAGGTCCTTCCGGTCCCCTTATCGTGAGAAAAGAAATGTGTCACAGTTTACACGCTTATGAATCTCTGGACCCTGCTCCCCCTGGCCTCGCGGTTCTCACAGACAGGCGTTTGATCACCTGTTTAGCCCGAAGGTGGATGTAGAGGTCCACCCGTTGTTGAATCCGGTTCTCCCACCGATCTCGATCCAGGTGAATAAACAGTGTGTTGTTTGTTTTTCAGAGGATACTGAGTGAGGGCCACTTTTTCTCCACACCCCCTTTTTTTCCGCCTCCTCCCATGCACATTCTTTACCGGTGCTTTCCCAAGATTTATAAAGATTTTTTGATGCCCGTTTTAGATGGTTTTTCCCTGACTCCTTCATGATTTTTACCTGGACGACTTTTCCGGTCGTGCTTCTCACTAATACTGATTTTTTACAGGCACTATGAGTTCGCTACCCCAACTTCGGGATATTAGAATTCTCACGGCACCACGCCCCGAGCTCTGTCCTGAATTTTCGTGCCTCTCTCTTCAGTGGTCCCAAGTTTCCAGAAAGGATGACGCGCAATTTTTGGGTCCTTCCCAAGGCTCCATTACTTTGCCGGAAAGAGGTCCCCCATGATCTTCCTCTTTTCTGGTATTTTCCTTCTTCGAGTCGTTCTCTTTTTTTGTTACCTTTTCCTTTTTTTTCAGCATCCTTACTTGTCTTATCAGAGAGCTGTAGTTTCGCGGCTCCTCTTGTCACTCTTCCTAGCCCTGCTATCTCTGCCCTAAGTTTGGCTGATCCCCTGTTCCCGCGAGCTGATTTACCAACATGTCCTACTCGCAGGGACGCGACAGACTCTTATTGTTTTTTTCGACGCCATCGAGCTTGCCCGACCAGGCACTGGCCTTCTGGCCCTTATCGTTTGATGAGGTAGTCTGAAGCGCCTTTTGTTTTCCGACCGCGCCTTCCAATGTGTTCCTTTAGGTTTTTTGATTTCGCTTGAGCCTCTCTCTTTTCCGGACAGTTCTCCTCTGCATGCCCCCCACCGGTCCTTGTTCGCCGTGCTAGGTCATTTTCCTTTCCGTTGATAGGTATGAGTTTTCGCTCTGCACCCCCCCGGTGGTCACAGACACCCCCCCCCACTCTTGGTAGTCTCCCCCCCCCCCTCGGTGGTCCCGCGGACCCTGAGTAGTGACCAAACAAGATCGACACCGGAGCAACCTCCCCCGATCATCTTGAAGTGTCTACCCCTGGTGCTTCTCTCTGGGCTTCCGTACCGTCAAGGTTCCCACGTTCCCCCACACTCCTTCTTCTCCCCCCACCCCCAAGATATGCGACAAGTTCCTACTCTTGATGATCCTTGGTGTTCTCCCCACCCGCTGACTGTTACTCATGGCAGCGGGGGGACTGTGTTTCTTCTTGACTTTTTTCACTAGGGCCTAGTTTCGTTGTGTGGTTATCTGTTGGAGACCGTGCTCGTTTTTTTTTACCTTCCTTTTTTGACCTGTTCCTCCTAATTTCCCTTGGGCACCAGGTCTTCTTTTCGGCGCTTCATGATCAGGTCCATGATCGCGTCTGTTCGACCACCCTTAGGGCTCAGGAGGTGCTCCCTGATCTGTCATATGCAGGTCGTCCTCGACCGATTTAGTGACGTCCCTACGCCCTTTTTTGTGCTCGCCGGGACATCAACGCCCCCCAGCGATACACGGGTCCCTGTTCTTCGGCTGGTTGATGTCTCTTTTTAAGAACGGTACACTTTGTTTCGTAACCTTTTACCCGTTCCGTCTTTTCGAGCTGATTCCGTACCACATGATATGGCCTTGTTTTTTCGCCGGGCCCCAGGTATTCGAGACCCAGTTTTAGCGACGAGGTAGTACTGAGCCTTAGGTCAGGAGTAGGTGTCTGATGGCTTTAGCCCCTTGGCCTCTCCCCCTGGTCCTTCTTTGTGCCCCCCGTACGTCGATCTTCCCGAATTTGCTCTTTATGATTGACTGCAATGGAAATGGTTTTGGTCCTCCCTTTTTTATGGCCAGGGAGCGGTTCCTTTTTCCCTTCTTGCGTTGGCTGTTTCCCCCTCTCGGGCAGAGGACCACGCGGGCGCGTGCGCGGGAGGAGGAGTCTGGCGGTGAAGGAGCCAGATTGCGTCGGCACCCCGGGATGGTCAACTTTTGTGCCCATGTCCTTTTTCCTTTTTTGCGATTTCTGTGCTGGGTCCCGCGATCATATTTCTTTCAGAGGACAGCTATGGTCTTTCCGGTCTAGTCTTCGCGATGTCAAACATTCGCCAGCGTGAAACGAGTCTTTCTTCCTCTTCTTGGTTCTTCAAGTCTTCCCGTGTGATCTCCCCTCCTTTCTTCGACGTTCCCACGATCGTCGATCCTGCGTCATGCGTTCATACCCACCCTGAACCGGCGCCCAGCCTCGTAGGACCGCACGCGACGGCTTCTCGCACTTTAATTCCCTTGCGTGGACTTTTAACATTTTTTTTTTTTTTCTTTTTTGTACGTCCCCCCCTCCCCTCCTGGGGCGTTCTTCCTTTCCCCCCCCCGGATAAGTTTTCCCACAAGAACCTTCTGGCGTTCTTTTCCAGGGGCCCCTTGGACATCGTCGAGGCCTCCCCCCCTATATGTTTCCAACTTTTGCGTTCGAGTCACTAAACTGCGCGCCTCTTTCTCGGTTCTGGCTTCAACAATGTCCGGAACCTTTTTTTTTTTTTTTTTTCAATCCAGCTCGGCCTTCTTTTTTTTATCCCCTGTGCTGACTGTGGTCTTGACTCTAAAAACCCCCGAAGTTTTTATCCCTCCAGGCCGGCATTAGTTTCCCGCTCCTCTCCGCCGTCGAGACGTCGCTACTAACACGTAATGAAAAGGTTTTCGATCGGGTTCCGTCTTATTGTGTGGAGCTCATCACCTCAGGATCTATATACTAATACGTTGTTGTTGTTTGTTCTCGTTAACTTATTTTTTTTTAGTGGCATTGAGCTGATGAGCCAGACGGACCAAGTCTTTTTAGTTCTATGCTTTCCTCCTCTCCTCTTAGATCGGGAATCCCGACCTGTCAGGATGATGCCCCAGGTGTCGGATTCGTATTGTGGAGCCTTCGCCCCACCCTTCCTCCACCCTTCCTTGACACCGTGAAAAAGTTCCTCCGTTAACTCTCGGTCCTTCCGTCCTCGCGTCTGAAGACGGCGACCGTTTTTGTTTCGTAATCTCTTCTCTTCTTGGCGTTGACTTCCCTCTATCGTGGCGGGTTATCGTTCCTATGCCCCTTTTTGTGTTGGTTAACCCCCTTTGAAACTTCGGTGCCGGCGGTTATGGTTAGACCTTCTCCCCTGGTTTCCTTCAAAGAAATGAGTTCGTGCGGTGTCAACTTACCCCGCTACCGTTTTCTTCTCCACCAGCTCATTTATCCGGTCGAAAGTGATCCTCTGGCTTCCCTTCCCTTTGCCTTCCCCCTACGATATATCCTCCCCCGAGGTGTTTTTTGTTTTATTATGCATGAACGCTGACTCGATCCGTTGTGCACGGTCTACGTAGGGCCTTTCTGGCGCAGCTTTTCGCCCCACGGCCGACGAATTTCTTCAAAGCTATCTTTGAGTCTTCCCCGCTCCTACAGGGTCTCTCCCTCACTGATAGTTCCGATAATATTTTCTCAAGGCAGCTTTTTTACCCCCTTCCTTTTTCTCTTGCGCATTTTTCCCTATGACAATTCAATCCAAGTTTTCCCTCGTCAATCACCGTCTCATGCAGTATCTTCTCTCCCCCCTCCCAAAGCTTCCCTCCGCCCGGAGCCCGATTTTTTATAAGCCGAAGCCGTATGATTGCCAAGAGAATTTTTCTCAGCCCCTCGCCCCACTCCCCTGGCCCTCCCTGCGACGGTGACTCCCCCCTTCCAGGCCCCGTCCCGCACGCGAGCGAGACAATTTCTCTTTCGCCTATAAAACCAGGGAACTGGGCTCTTTTTTGCCACGGTCTCTCCATCGCCCCTTTCACCCGAACTTCAGGCATTCTCGTCCTAAAACCCTCGTTTTTTTCTCGACCCCTTTCGCGAGCAGGCATCCTGGCATGTGACTCAGTTTCATCAATAATGTGATCCGTATCCCCTTCCGTGCCCGGTTCCTTTTTTTCCTCCTCTCCACTGCCTTTCTTGCAACCTCCTCTGCACTCCCGCGCCGAGCAGGACAGAAGAAGTCCTCTATGTTTTTTGATGTACCCGCTTCACAAAAGCTCGTCTCGGTCCGCGGCAGCTTCGCTTCGCCCCCTCCCATTTGGGAGGCCGGCAGCGGGTTCCACCCTCAGGCGTCCGCATTTTTCTTCTTGGATCTCATTGAGCAGAGCCGCCCAGCCCAGAAATTGTACCCCGTTTAGAACCGGGGCCACGTACCCTTTCATACCCTTCCCTTTCACCGCAGCCTACATATCCACACGATCCGTCCACGCGTGCCCGTCGTTTCCCCTTCCCACAGACATTTCATCCCACCCGCTGCTTTATTCCCACATCAGCCAGAGTTGTTTGCTGAAACCAAGCTTTCCTATCTGTCTGTCGCGGTTCCATCAGGCCTCTTCAGGAGTCTTTTCTTTTTTTCTGGACAGGGGAGCATCTTTTTTACCCCAGGTCTCCTGGAAGAACCTTGACCCCCCCAGCTGATTTTGTTGGGCTGTTGCTCTGCGGCTGGTGTGTCCCTCTTTCGCGTACCAACTCTGGTCGACCTCTCTTGTTTCTCCTTGCGGTATTTTCGGCGACTGCGGTGTAACTTATCATAAGTTTTCCAATTCTTTTGGCTTACCCCCCTGACAGGCTCCCAAAGTGTACTTTGGGCTTTCGACAAGGTCTTCTCCCTGATAGCTAATGAGGCCCTAGAACTTTTTCACATTTCCCCGTTGGATTTAGTGCTGACACCATCCATTGACCCGCCCCTTCCCTCTACAGCATACCGCGATCCTGTACCTCGTACCCTTGCCCGAAATTTGCGGAGGAGGAACGGTCGCTTCTGAACCCCGACTTCCCCTGGCGTTCGATGCCCCGGTCCGCGTCCGTCTGCTCACCCCTTGGTCCTATTTTCAGGTATTCTGCTCACCACGTTTTACCCGAGAGGAGATTTCTCTTTTCAGGAGCTAGTGCTCTTCCCCCCGTCCCCCGACCTGACACGACCCCCCTATTCTGAGCCCCCCACATTTTTTTTCCATTTTTTGCTGCCGTTCCTCCCCGTCGTCGCAAGATTCCAGCCGTACACGAGGGACCTATTTTCTTCCCCTATGTTGATCGGGCCCCCCCTCAGCGACCAACCCCAAAAAACCCCCCAACACATTGTTGCTGTGTTAAAAACATGAGGCGATGACTTCTATCAATTCCCCACGTTTTTTTCCGCGTGACCTCCCTGAGCATGATTTCCGTACTAGCTATGGCCGGGAGCCTGCGCGCTCTACCCGATGTGGAATTCTTCCTTCCCTTCTCCGTTATCCTCTCGTTGCGCGCACGAGAAATTGTAGTCCACCTAAAGCATTTGCTAGAGATTTCCCGTGCATTGTAACCGCTGAGCTTACGTTGATCACGGTTTTCTCCCTTTTGCTGTAGATTGTCTTACTTTTTTGGCTCGTTTAAGCCCCCCCGATATTTTCCCTTATTGGTGTTGATGACGTCGCGGTTCCTTCACACTTGATCCCCCCCACCTGCGGTCCCTACGACTCCATTCTTCTACACTTTCTCCCCAGCCATGATGGCTTACCGATCAGGGCCAGTTTTCTGCGCTTACAGCATTTCCCGTGGACTGGACGGCGGTTCCGGTTTTGCGAGCACCCGATACAGATTTTAAGACTTAGGGTATGTAGAGAGGAGAACACCGACCAGCAGAGACTTCATGCGTCCTGCTCCCGGTCCTCTCGCTCTTCCTAACGCAGTCTTAATTCAGCCAGCTGTCCGCGCGCATATGAAGCGACTTTCATCGCCTTTTTTACCCCCAGCAGTAAAATTATGTGCCCCGCTCGGCTCCACCTTATGCTTTTTATCTTGTCACTGGGCTTCTTTCTAGGATTCATCGGAGTTTAGACGGGGAAATCGCCATTTTGCTCCCAGCCCGTGTCGGTCTAAGCCCCGATGTCCCGGTTCGCTTAGTCCTCTGCACGTTCCCGAGCCCCGCTATACTTCTTTTCATGAGTTCTTTATGTCGCACGACGTTCCCTCTCTTTGGCCTAGTTCCAATTTGTCTCACAGAGACCCTTTGCTTTTCTGACCATCGACGACGCTAGGGTAGTTGCTCAGAATCTCCCTCTGATCATGTCCTGCCCACTTTTCTTCCTGCCCTCGGCCAGTCGAGCGTGATTAGGTTTCTGACGCTTCGTCTGGCTGGTGGCAAGCACTCTCCCTTCCACTTTTTTTCCCCTTTGTTCATTCGTCCTTGTGCCTCCTTTTTCCTGTACTCGGAAAGTCTCTAATTGACCCTGTCTAAATTGTTCTCCGTTCTGTTTCACCTCCTTCTTCTGGACCCCGTTCGCCGTAGGTTTTACACGAGTCGCTCGTAACGACGCAACTGGCTGGCCCCACCGACTGGGCTCCCCCCGCTTTTTTGCGTTTCCGAGTGAAAAACACCCCACCCCAGCTCTCCCCAGAGTAACACCCCTTAGCTTATGAAGTTAGGGTTGGTTCGAGGCATTGTTATCGGACCTACTGCCTCACCTTTTACAAAACCCCCTCCTTCCTACTTCCCTTGACTGGATGCCCCGTCTCCTCAACGATAGCAGATTTTGATGTTTCTCATACCACCTCGACTGCGGCTCCCGTTTTCTTCCTAGATGTTTTGATTTTGATGTCTACGTGGCAATTTTAGCTGGACGCTTGCCGAGTGTGTTCTATGTTCGGCGCGGAGAGCCCCCTGTTTAAGTGATTTTTTGACCCTTTGTGCCGACTCCTTCTTTGACATTTTCTTCCTGTCGGCGCAGATCTGATCGGTCCCATGCTCGTGTCGGCTCCCCCCTTCGCGCCAGACTGAGTGTGTGCCCCCCCGCGCCGGCCTCTACTGAAGTGCGTACTCGACTCTCCGCGGAACGTCACGCTCAATCCCTTTTTTCCCTTTGATTTCCTCTGGACCATTTCCCCTCCCCCGGCGCTCCCTTTTCTTCGAGCTACCCTTTGTCGGGCGATGCGCTTTTTTTTGCAAGAGGACTTTAGGCGGGAGTACCGAACCTGCCTCGTCTCGACCAGATGACTTCCCGGCAGACAAAATTGTTTATTCCCCCCTTTTTTCTAATTGGGCTTACCCTTTCGCACTTAGAGACCCTTTTGGTCTCTCCTTTTTTTTTTTTTCAGTTGAATTAGGCGTCGGTTGTTTTTGCAGACATTTGCCTGCTCCCTGTTCCTTGAGTTGTTGCTCATTACGTCCTTACGCCAGCAGTCTCGATCCCTCTTGCGGATTTTCGCCTGGACATGGCTCTATTGGTCGGTCACTTTGTGCAGGTAGGGCCAGGGACGTTGTCGAGTTATTACTTCCCTTTCGTTGATTCTTTCCCAGCGGCGGACTCTTCTCTGCAAACGCTTTTGTTTATGCGCGGGCTGTGGTTCGGCGCCGATGCGGATTTTTCCTCTGATGACTACGACGGCCCCCTCTTTTTTCTTCTTTCTTTTTCCTTGTCTGCGTTTGGCGTCGTCTGGTTCTTTTTTTTTACCCCCCCCCCCTCGATTTCAGATATTACCCGGGATAGGAATTTTTATCTGAGTATGAGCGATGTAACGCCTATTTGCACGAGCTCGGCCTACAGTTCTGTCCTCCGTGGGGGCACAGATTCCTTCTCTAAACCCTTATCCCTGATTTCTTCTCCCTTTTGCACACCGCTCCCTAGATAAGCGTCCTTTCCCGTTTATCAACCCCACCCCCTTCACTCCTTCCTTGGAGCTTTAGGACGCGCGCGCATTCCCTCGATCCTTAAGGTCCGGATAATGCGTTTTAATTCTCCCCCACCAACGCTGTTTCGCGGGTAGTGGACTCCGCAACGCCCTGCGGACGTTTCTACCCCCGTCCCATTTCCCAACCCTGTGCCTCCAACAATGGGATCAACCCCGGGCATCGTCGAGACCCCGAACACTTGTTTGAGGTTAAACTCCCCCCTCGGCTCATTGTCCCTCTGACCGCCTCTGCCTGAAAGAGGCTTGATGACAGTCTGACCCTGAACGGTTCATAATATAGCGCCGGCAGGGTTTGGAGAATTTTTTTATGTGTTTTCTGTTTTCTTGTAGACTTGATTCCCAAATACCTCCCCCCGCACCCTCCTCCTCATTCGTGGCAATTTTCGTTATTACGCTCGCTTACTCGGCGATTCAGTCGCTACTACCAAGATGACCTGGAGATCGGGTCCGTTAGTTGGACCTTCACTGCCGCCTTCGATATCTATATTGTCCTCCCCCACTTTCGCTTTGCTCTGAGATCCTTCCTTGTGTGGCCAGTGAGAGCTCCCACACCTTCTTCTTTTCCCCCGTCTCCCGGGTCATTTTTTCTGTCTGCTCAATTTCTCGCCGCGAGCGGATCGGAACCCCCTCACCCTGGCCAACGGTTTATTAGTCTTTTAGGTGCTTTGAGATTCGACATTCCAACAGTTTCAGTCGACCACCGTGACCAATTCGGAAGCTTATAGTCTTTCCTGACTTGGTGAAGGTAATTCACAGTTTTTCTCCGTAGAGGAGCTTCCCCCATTAGTCGTTCCTCGATGCGTCCTGAGGGTTTCGTGGACTCCTCGATAGTGGAGGGGCCTCCGTTTACTTTGAATGGTTCTGTCAGGATGTCCTATCAGGTTATAGGTGACCCCCCCATATAAGTGTTTTTACTGCCCCCCCTCCCCGGGCGTTCGTCGTCCACGACCCCGCACTCAAGAGGCCTCTATCCTAATAGACGTGACGCCTTTAGGGAAGGTTGTAGAGCTCAGCTGATTCGCTTCTCTTTGTGAGGGGTTGTTTGGTACCCTCATTCTTTATCCAGGCGGTGATGCACGGTCGCGAGGGCTTACTTCGGCCTTTCAGCTGTCCCCCCTTAGCACGATCAGGTCTAGCTCTAGGCTGCTGTTTTGGACTTTGAAATCTGCTCTAATACTATATTCCATCTCTCCCTCGCATCTTGATATCATCGTCTCTCTTTGTAAACCCCCGCCCGACTCGTCAAAAGGAAACGCTTTGACATCAACGGAGGCCGTCGTAGTTCCTACGGGAGCCTAGTCGCATTGTTTGCTCAAGCCCGCGCCGACAGAGCGGACGCCCGCGTGGTCTCCCCTTGAACCTTCCTAGGACCCTCTCCCGAATGGAAGCCGCAATCCCCACGCCCTTCTTGCCCCTTCGAGTTCCCGCCCACTCCATTACAGCGCAATCCTCTCCTGATCGACCCATCGTGGCAGATTTCTTTCTATCACAACTTTATTTGTCCCTTGCTCCCTTCAAAAGGTTTTCCCTTCACGAACACGTGCAAGACTCCCTTTTTCCTTCTCGACCTCAATAGGCGCACTTTTCGCTAGCAGGAAGTAATGCCAGTCCTGTTAGTGAAGGGGCCAACTTGGCTTCCGGACTTTATTGGTCTCCAGCTGTGACCTTTTTGTGGTCCTCCGCCTCCACCCCCCTTCTTTGCCACCCTACCCCCCCCCGTGCGCCATTCTACCCCTTCCGAGCTCGTTGTCGCTGTGTCGTTGACTTCCAAGTTCGAGAAAGAAACCGACTTTCTTCGGGCACGCGCGTCCGACTCTCAGCGTCGCGGACGCCCTTGCAGATGTGAGGCCTTCGCTTCCACCCCTCTCTCTTCCTACCGGTCGCCCCAGACGCGACATGCGACACCCCTGATCAGGAGTTTCTTGAATGCAGACAGGGTCCCTCCTGCCTTTCTTGGCACCGTCACAACGCCTTACCACGTTCTGACTCACCGTATCCCCTCATATCCACACGCGTTCGCGCCAGCGCTTTCTTTTTCCAAATCGACAATAGAAATTCCAATCATGCTGTCTTTTTGACAACCCCGCTTTCGCGGCGGTGGAGTGAACCCCAAATACATCGGGCTACGATTCTGAGAATTCCACACTTCACTGCACTCCGATTTTTATGTTGAAGGGGAGTCCTGTCTATCCACCCCCCCAAAAAAACTCGCTTCACGACAACCCCCGGCACCCCTTCATCAAGCTCGATTGTGTTGGCCTCCCTGGTGTCGTTTGGGTTGGTTTTCCACTTCACCCTCTCTCTTACCCAATTTTTGGTGAGAAACATGTTTGGTGTCCTGCCAGTTCTGCTCGTTGCCGGAGCGTCCGGTCCAGTCTCTTTCCGTTTCTCCATCTCATTGAGGCTGAAAGTGCACTTCACCCTTTTTTCCTGTTGGCATGCTTTTATACAGTGTACGCTGGTACTCGAACTCGACATGCTGCCCTCTCCCCCCTTTTCCCGTCCACAGTGTTTTACGGTTGTCCCCCAGCTCCCTTCCTTCATCAACCTCCATCCGAAGATCAATTGTAGTTGGCCGCCCTTGGCCTGATGCTGCCAATCTCTGGAGGCGTGAGTCATTCCCCTACGTCGACCGGTATTATTCCGGCGAGGCGAATGGGGCATTCTTCACGAGAGTCTTTACGGAGTTTTCTTAGCCTCCCCATTGACCATGCGAGGAGACGGCCACCGAGGAGTCGTTTCCTCCTGTCACTTGACAACTTATATCGACCAATCTCTTCCCCCCTCTTTTACCTCCCTGTCCGGAATGCTCCCCTTCTTCATCTCTTTTACCCCCCCTTCCCCCTTAGCTTTTTTCAAGATAGTAAGCATTTTTTGAGACCGGTGTGCTTCCCACGAATATGTTTACAACTGTTTTTCGGTTCACCCCTAGGCCTCTCCGCGCGTCATCCTGGTCGGCGCTGCCGATTT
>Ga0179593_1468705_pt1 | contig 23903 bp, 34 predicted proteins | sample CZODoug2_1_08_16_FD_185931 | JGI IMG/M metagenome (GOLD analysis project Ga0179593, IMG submission 185931) | Vadose zone soil fungal communities from Angelo Coast Range Reserve, California, USA - CZODoug2_1_08_16fungal (PacBio error correction) | ecosystem: Environmental > Terrestrial > Soil >... | reverse complement strand
GGTTCAAGACCCCCAGAAACGCTTTCTCAGGGTACGTCTTCTTCTTTTCACGTGCGTCATCCTACTTTGTACTTCCCCCCCTTGGAATGATGTGTGATTCCCTTTTTTTTTTCTTATATTCGGACCCGTGAGCCCTCCCGACAGCTCCCATTTCGAAGAGATTCTCCCAAAAGAAAATTCATGGAGTCGGCACCCTTTTCCTCTGAGTCTTTTCTTCCTTTTCCCCCCCCCTTTTTAGGCATCATCGTCCTGTTTCTTACGATACCGCTTTTGCTTTATCGACGATCCATCTTGGTAATAGGTGTCTCAATGATCCTATTCATTTTCTTCCTTTTCAGTCCCTACTACCCCCCCACCCCCCCTCTACTTCTCTTCTGTTGTCCGAGCAACAATTCTCGGATTCTCACATTTTACCTAGCAATTATTGGGGATCGTTGAGTCGTTATTGAAAGCTGTCCTGGATCTTCTGCTAACCAAATTATCTCATATAATGTTTTTTTTTCCCCCTTTTTTTTGGTCCCGCGTGACTGATGTTGTGCTGGTCTGCCTGCTCTTCTCTCGTCCAGCCTTTCTGGAGCTGAAGAAAAGATACCTCTTCCAATGACCTCCCTCACTGGGCCCCTTTTTCTTCCCCCTCCTTTCTAGCTTTTTCTTTTCAAGTGGCCATTCCCCCCCTTTATCTTATCTTTTTCACCAAGCGGGCGAAAACTCATCTCTTCACTTCGATTTCATGTGCCCTTTCTTGAACCTGTCATTTTTTTTCAAGTACATCACTTTTTCCCCTTGTACCTCCCACCTTCTCTTTTCCTTGCCCCTGCAACTGAACCTCAAAGTTGTCTTGACAGCCTTTTCAAAAATTGTGGCCATCGTTCCGAATGACGTCCCTTTTTCAAACCAAACTTTTTCCTCTATTTCTTTTTTTTAACCCCCCCCCACCTTGCCAGCCTCTTGATGGTGCCCTCCACCCATACTTTCATGGATCTGCCCGAAGCTTTATCGTAGACAGAAGACCACCGGGCAAATTTTTTCACCTACCCACTCCCCCTCCCCTTTCTTCCCCTGTCCGACTCCCCAATATCGCTGGTAATCGACTCGATTTCCGCCCAAATGCCCCCTCATATGAGCCCTTACCCCGGGAATCTTGTCTAACTGTGTTCTTTGTGAATCCCCCTTACCCCTAAACTTTTTTTTTTAATGATACGATTTCCCCGCAAACCAGAGAATTTACTTGCCTCTGGGTTTTAGATAATTTAATTTAATAGATTGTGTTTTTATCGTGTCCTAAAAACCTTTCTCTTACCCCGCTTCCACCCTCCTTCCTCCTCCGCCTTAGAGAAACTCCACCCTCGTCACATGTCCATCTTCGCCATTTTCATCTCCTTTGTGAAAAGGGATCCTTGGGCCCCTTAATTGGCCCTGACTATGGACCCAAGTCGCCTCCCTATACCCTCATTTACTGCAGACCCTCTCCTCTTCTGTCACATCTTCTTCGTTCCACTCTACGTTATATATATCTCCCTCCTATTGTTGTGGTGAGAGCGTCCCCCGTCTTCCTGCAGGGAACCTTTTCCCTGGCTTGGGAAGTTTCGTTTCTCAGCCTGTCTTTCTGCCTTTTGCGAATTCCTTTCAGAATAGGCGGCGTCAGGTCTGATTTCCAGAGGGTTCCCTTCCTCCCCCTTTTGGCCGCTCCCCTATTTCCCCTGTTCGAATGGCCGCCAAGATTTCGCCGTTGTAGTCTCGTTTTTTCTGTCAACAGCCCTTCGGGAACGGTACTAGCTTTTGATAATCTACGAACCCAGCCTTTTCTACGCCCTGCTACCAAACTTGGCCCCCATGTGCAAGCCGTAGTCACATTAGCCCTTTTATTTGTTCCCCTTCAGCTTTCTTTTTTCTTAATATGGAAACATGTGTTTGATTAACACACGAAAGTTCGAAGCTTCGTTTCCAGGATATATCCCCTCTTCCCCTTTCTAGAGCCTGGCGCTCTTTGGTCTCCTTCTTCCGTTTGCCGCTTTTCCCTCCTCCCCTGGAGATGGTTTTTGTTTGTAGGTGCTTCCGACTTGCAGGTGGCGTATCGGCGACGTTTTTTAAATTTTTTTGAATCTCCGCTTCATTCGGTGTGTCCTCCCTCCTTTCACTCCGGAGTTTCCTTTTGTTTCCTTCCCCAACTCAGGAGTGCTTGTTTCTTTGGTTCTTTTAAGGACGGCTTTCGTCTTTGAAATTTTCACCCCTTGCTTTGCTCTTCCTTTTTCCCTGTTTTGGCTTCAAAGGACGTTTGTTTTTCATGCTCATCAGCCAGTGTTCATGAATCAGTGCCCTGTGGAAATCTCCTGAGCTTCCACTGCTCCCGACATGGTTTAACAGTCCTCTTCACTTGCCCTCCCCCCTTCATTTTGCGAGGCTCGGAGGCCACTTGTCCCGCATTTGAGTTGCGTAGCATTTCACCTTCTCACTGTGAGTCTTAACCTTTCCCAGCCTGACCAGGACAGGTTATGACCCCCTCTCCCATCAGCTTCCCCTTTTTCCCAAACCCCCCCACAGGAGAGGCCGTCTTATCTGGATTAAGGAGGGTGGATCCATGAACTCTGCAAGCCTCATCCCCTGCCCTTGGACCCCTCACGTCGATGAATTTCGACCAGAGACTGTTGCCCCTCAACATCTGAGCCCCTCCAGGTAGTTGGATGAGAAGTCTGAACAATTTCCCCCCCCTCCTCAGCCTTTTGCATCCTATAGTTACCCTCCCCAAAGAGAGCGTTAGCCCTCACCAAGTCGTACGTCCTGATAGATACCACTTTTAGAGAGAGCCCTTTTTATGTCATTCCTTTCTCCGCCTTTTCTCCCCCCCCTTCCTGAGTATTCAAGCAGCCCTTTCTGCGTTTTTGGGGCCCATCTCTGCGGTCAGGGAGTCTTCTAGAGGCTCATCCGTTAAAGAACTTTTATCATCCCCGAGCAAGTAAACTCTCGTAAGAGTAACAATTAAGCGCTCCCCTCCCCTATCTTAGCGCTTCCCCATTCCTTTCTGTTTTAGTGTTCTCGAGCCAGCCGTCAATACCCCCTCCACTCCTCCAGTTTGTTTTTGAGGCTAGGAGTGATAAGAAACCAACCGTTCCCCCATCTTTCTTTTCCGCAGGCTACCCGCTTTTCCTTGAGGTTGGAACAGGCTTTTTACCTCCTTTTTTAAGGTTACACCTTCGCTTTTAGATAGATGTTGATTTCGGATTGGTATTCGAGAAGGTCTTCGCTCCATGCGCGAGTGCTATCTCCCCCAATCCAACCCTTCCAGTACTGGCTTCTTTCCCTCTCGCGACTGTTTTCCTATGCTTAGTCGTGACTTGAACACGCATAATTTCTTGAGTCTTTCTTCTATTCGTTTACATCTTCCTTTTTGCTGGTTTCCGCCTCCCTTTTTGTACTTGCTATATTCATTCTTACTTGCTTTACCGCTGGAGATTCATTCTGATTAGTAATGCACCCCAACCCCCCCCCCCCACTCCCCTCGACCTTAGGCACCTTCCTCCCTTGTGACGCCCCCCCCTACTTTTCTCCCCTTATGCCTCTTGCTTCCTTTTCTGTCGTGGGATTTATCTTGATTGACGTAAGGAATCAGCACAAGTTATTTCCTAATTCTTATAAGCTTAGTTCTATTTCTCGGTGTTTGTTTCCATGACTATATTTATCTTACTTTCGCAGAACCTCAGTCCGTAAGCGTAAATGATATAGTTCATAATGTTGGTCCCGATAGCTGCTTTTCTTTTTTTTCCCCGGTTGATTTCCAGCCATTCTAATTATTCTTTTCCCCCCCTTTCGTTTTTCTCCTACTTGAATCTCCGTAATCTTTCTTGCCCTCTTTGCCTGGGCCTTTTCTTCGCCGCCGAAAAATGTCTTCCCGAACAAATCCCCCCCTGAAATCATGCCTTGGCTTTTGCCTCCTTTTTCACATTTTTCACCGCGTTTTGGACCGCATTCCCGTCTTTGGATGCCACATTTTTACCCTGATACTGATGTCTTGTTTTCCCACCCTTAGATTCATGCAGCAGCACTTTTCTTTTCTGCCCCCCCATGCCTCTTTCCTTCGACGATCCGGATTCCCCCCAGTCTTCTCACCTACAAACGTCCCCTACTCCATTTTCCCCCCCCTAAGCAGAAATGAACCTTCCCGAAGCTTCCCTCCCACAGTCCCCCCGAGATCCTTTTCCCCCCCTTGCCGCTTGTCGTTCCACCTTTTTGTTGACTAAATTCCTATTGCTCTAAACCTCAGCCTTACGTGAGAGATAAACGTTTTATTTCGGAATGGGCCCCTTTCCCGATACTTTCCAGGTGTTCTTAACTCTAATAACAATCCCCTTCTCCCCCTAAGTGAGCCCTCCTTTTCAGAACTCTACCCACTTCTTTTTTTCATGAATTAATGGAGAAATCTCTCCCTTCGTGGGTCTCCACCCCCCCCCCCCCCCCCCCCCCCCCCCCCCCACCCCCCCCCACCCCTCCTTCCCGCTTGTTTTTACATTGACCCTTGATTCGTGAACTTATTTGAAAAGAATTGCCTAAAGTAATTTTCTAGGGAATCCTCCCCCCTAGTACACTGCCTCCGTCATTTCCCCCTCCTCTCTTTCTCTTTAAGACTAATCCCGTTTGTTTTTCGAGATATTCCGTATTTCCGATGACTGACCATTTCACGGGTGGACGGTTCGGCTGACTTCAGCCTTTAGATTTTTGGCTCCGAAATTCCCTGAATCTATTTTGCAGCAAGGGTCTTGGATGACAAAACGGTTGGAAGTCTTCGTCCCCTGCGCTTTTGTTACCTGTGTTCAGGAGTCCCCTGATTTCGCCTTTTCTTTTCCGTTCTTTCACAAGGCGTCGAGTCTTCTTTCAGAGTTTAAGCGATGTTGGAGCCCCTCTCTAAGTCCCAGCACGCCCCCTTTGAGGCTCAAAACTTCCCCTGTCCCCCCCATTTTACGTCCAATTCTCTTTTATTAGCAGTGACCCTCGGCGTTTTTTTAGTCTCCGTCAATTCTGGTGAAAATGTGGTATTCACCCAACCATCAACAAGTCCCCGTATTTCATGGAACCTATTTTGATCTTTCTTTTTCCTGGCAACGTCCCCCCCTCTCCTTGCGATGGGGCATTTCGTTCGCAACCTTGTGCCGGTGCTATATGCCGTTTCGTTTTAGGTGATCTCTTGAGGTGGAGAGAGCCTCCTTTGCGTCCCTTTCCGTTTTTTGCATCCAGTCAGTCCTTCGATTCCGATTGGTTTTTTTTGTTTTTTTTTGATTTTTTCCCCGTCCCCATCTTCTGATTGTTATTGCATTTTCAGGCCACCTTACTCTGGTAAAAATTTTTCCAACTTTTTCACCTATTCATTCTTCTTTCCCCTTTGTGCCGATTTTTTCCTTCCAAACTTTTCCTTGCTTTCCGAATGCCAGTTCCAGTCCCACTTGAAATGGAAAATCTTGCGCGATGAATGATCCTTTTCAAGGGCCCTAACCCACCTTGGCCCAACCCGTCCTGTTCTCTCCTTCGTTGCATCATTTCCCCCTCCCTTTTCGGGGCGTCTTTTTTTTTTTTTAGGTCCCTTTCCTTTTAAGTTGTTTCATACTTCCAGAACGGTAGCGAGAGAGTGCCCGCCCCTCTCCCCCCCCCCCTTCAGACTTTAACCCCCACCCAACCCTTTTGGGTTTTGCTGCTTTGCCTGAGAAAGTGGGCTGATGTAATGTTTTTGTAACTACTGAAAAGTTTTTTTTCCTCCTTTTGAACGTCCTCCCCCCCTGATTCCCCCGAGGCCTTTACCCCCGCATTTTTCCTTCTGGACGGTGCTCTCAACAGTAGAAAGTCGCGAGTGTGGGTATTTGATGGAGTAGGGATGGCGAAGTTCCTCAGCAACAGCAGCCCTTCTCCTCATGAAACTAGCCCAGCGGCGTCCCTTCTCCCCGCCCAGCGTTCTTTTCATGCCGCTTCTCCTCCCATGCGAGCCTCACCCTGAGGCTGTCAAGTAGGCCTCATAACTCCTCTTTCTGGACTTCAGTTTTATTTCTTTTTTTTTTCACACCCCTTTTCATTGTCTTTCCTTCCTCCACCAGACCAGCCAGAAACAATTCACCGAGTTTGATCCCCATTGGTACGTTACACTGGATTGATACCGAACCCTAGTAGGACTTCCAGTTCAAATCACGTCTTTGAGGGTGGAAGGGCGGAAAGAAGATCTATCCTCCTTTCCTTGTTTTTGTTACTTTTCTTTCATCTCAAAAGTCCCCCACCTTTTCCCCCTCCTTGATCAGCATCTCAGATATGAGGAGGAGATCCCTGTCCCGATTTCTTGGTATCCCCGCTTGCTTTTTTTTACTCTTCTTGTTATTATCTTGAACGACTTCCCTCTCCCCCCCTCAATACCTAATGGGCCGCCGTCGATCCCAAAGAAAATTGCCGGCCCCTCCCTTCCCCTTAGTGTCAACCAATTTCCCCCTCCCCTTTCGCACTTTGACTACCACCTTCAATCTTTAGGTCTAGCTTATGGAGCTGCTGTAAGATGGTCCAGCAGTAATCCTTTTTCAGTTGATAATACTTTCCTTCTTACGCTTATTTTCCCATTTACTTCGTCATCCCCCCTCCTGACCCTCAAACACCATCCCCGGCTCCGTTCTTTTTCTGTTTTTTAGAGCACCTTTCTCGAATTATTCGCAAGAATTTATGGGATGGCTTCTTGAAGTCGGGATCTTTTTTCTGAGTTCCAAACGTGACCCCCTCCCCTCCTTACTCCCTCCATCCTATCCCTTGGTTTGGTCAGCGTGACAGATACGGGGTGCTTGTTTTGATGATATAGATAGTCGTTATATGGAAGTTATAGAAAATTTTTCCCTCCTCGACCCCTCAGAGCCCCCCCCCCTCCTTTTCCCCTTTTTTATGTTACTCCCCCTCTTCCCCGTCCAGTTTATGTTTTTGGCATGTTTACCCAATTATTATTTTGTTTAAACCCCCATTAGGTTTTAATTTCCCTTTCCCCTGATCTCCATTTCAGTCCTGACCCCCCCCCCCCCCCCCACTTCTTTTCTCGATTTCCCAGTCCACTTTTCCCTTGACGCAAACCTTGCAAGATTGAAAGACTCCTGCCCCAGGGCTTCCATTTGGGTCCCCCCCCTTTCCCTGGGGCCCTCCCCCCGCTGACAGGCCCGTGCAAATGCCCCGCCCCACCTTGATTTTGGAAAAAACAAATAGGACGCCCTTTTGGCCACACACGTTCATATCTGACACTTCTCTTCTCTGTCGGCCCCCTCCCCCTGCCCCATTTGATAAATACCCTGCCCCCCCGCCCTATACCAAGGACTTTCCTATCATTTGGCACTGTTTTACTATGACCTTCGCTTGCTCCCCCCACCCCCTGCCGAACTTTATACTTACTTTTTCAGATTTCGCCCCGTGTTCTCTGTTTTTTTGTCCAAATTTTCCATATTTACGCTCAATCCGCCATGCTACCGTGAGCTCAAATGAATGAGGAATTTTGAATGACTTCCCTTTTCTCTTCTTCATTTTTTTCGCTGTTGTATCCTCCTTCCAACCCATCGCTACCTTCTTTCTTTCTGCCTTCGAACGCGACACAACGGCGAACTATTGACTTGCTTGGCAATCCCAGAGAGCGATTCCCCCAGTGGGCCTCCCCCTCTTTTTTTATAACTTTGATCTTTCCAATTTTTCCTTCCCTCCCCTCCCCCGTACAGAATTAAGGATGCCTAAGCCCCCGCCTTCACTTGGAAAAATGTCTCCTCTATAAAGTTTCCGAAGGCTCTCTTTCCCTAATAAGTTGTTGTGCTTCTCCCCCCCCTGTGCCCTCTTCCGCAATTCCCCTTTTCCTTTTCTTCGCTTGCTTCATCCTTTTATTCTGTTACGGGCGGATGTAGTGTCCAGAGTCAGTCCCGGTAGTGGACCGCTGGGAAGTCCTTCCCCCCCTTTCCATTTTGTCTCTTTTTACAAATTGTTCAATGTCCATTCAAGATTCCCGTTGTAGGTTCTTTCTTCCCATGACCAGTCGAGAGTACGTGCCCCGAGTTGTGCCGATACCGATTCCTTCCCCTTCCATTTTATCTCCCAAAAGGCCCCCATTTACAAAGCTCCCCTTTCTTTTATCGATTTTCTTCTTTAGGTTGGTCATTCGTGTTTTTTCGCGCAGCAATATGACGGTGGTGACTCCCCAAGAACTTAGCACTCGTCCCTGTTCCTTCAAAGTATTTCTTCCGGCTTTGGAATTCACTCGATTCGTATCCTTCCCTCTATGGGGAGCATTTGGGCTGTTCCTCTGTGAATTGATTCTAAGGATCCTTTTTTCTGGTGTGCCCTGTTGTTATTTTTTTTTTTCCTCCGATGAATATCCCCCAAGTGGCCCGATTTCAGTCGATGGTTGAAGCCCCTCCCTCCCCCGCGTAGCCTGAACTGATTGTGCCCTGAAAATAAGTATCTTTTATTTAGGCCGTCCCTTCTCCCTATTGGTTAAAACATGTTTTTGGCACCGCTCCCCTCCTGATTTGCCGGATTGTTCTGAAGTCGGGTACGGTTTTTATTTCCCTTTGCGGGTACCATAATAAGCATTTCTGGCCCCTCCAGTGTCTCCTTGTTTCCATCCTGAGCTTCCGGTCTTCCTATTCCCAGCTGGTGAAAATAAATCCTCCCAAGTGGCCCATCTTTTGCGAGCCGAGGTTTTTTTACCCATCCCCCCACCCCACCCCCCCTTCCGCATGGGCCTGAGATGTGTAGGGCCTCGTGCGCATTATTAACCCTCCGATCCCTTTTTCTCTTCTCTCTCCTGACCGCCCCCCCGAGCCAATATCGTCTTACCCCACCCCCCCAGTGACGGCCGGCTTATCTATTACAGGCTGGCGATCTGCTTACTCTCGCAAATGAGCGTGCACACAGCGCCTCATTTCTATGCCGTTTGTCCAGGCGAGAAATTTGTCCGCACAACCCCCAAAGGTTCTTCCACTCTTTTCTTTTGTTTTCGGTTCGAGGCCATGTCCCCCCCCCGACGTCCTAAGGACCACCAAGCGAAGAGGAGAATACTCCCCCCCCCCTATGCCAAACGAGGCTGCTCCTCAAGTCCCCTTTTTTTGGCCCCGTTTTCCCGTGCTCTTCCATAGCTTCCGACCAGTTATGGCTTTGAGTACAAAGAAAAATCTTTCCGTCTTCTTATGAAGGGTGAACGCGTGGGGTCCCTCCTCTTCTTCCGTCCTTTCTCCCCCCTTAGTCTACGATTCCGGACATACCCGTCAGCCAGTGATACACCATACAGCGAGCCCCTCGAAGTGTAACCCACCAAGTCGTCTTAGCGTTCTCCCGCCACGAGTTAAAAATACCTGCGGCACGGACGATTAGTTTGGCCCTTTTTTTCGTTGAACCTCCGTCCATTTGTCTTTTTCTTCCTCATTTTTTTTTTGAATTTTCGAGATTCTCTTGAATAAGATACCCTTTTCAAAAAGTCTCGCGTGCCTCCCTCCTCCGCTTTTGTTTCTTAACTGCCGATCCATTTTTTACCGGTACACCATTAGTGCATTATAGAGATGTTTCTCTTTATTGTGTCTCCTATCTTTTTTTAACTGAGCCGATCCCTATCCCCGTACGTATTCCATTTAAACCTGCCGAGTATTGTCCCCCCAACAACTGAACTGTGAATGTAACCCAATAGCTGCCCTAATTCTTCTCTCTTCATCCCCCTCCTCCCCCTTCCCTGTCGACTTTCCTCCTTGGCTTCCATGGACCTTGATTGCGGCTCGCGCTCACTCTTGTAATAGGTGATATATCTGAGCCTTTTTGATGTTTTTTTCTTAGGTGTAATCACTCCACCATACTCCCCGATCCACCTAGCTGTTGGAGCGACCAATTATCGTGTTTATAGCCCGGAATCCTCCATTCTTGTCACTTCTTATTTTTTTTCCTCTTCTGGAATTCCTTGTTAAGCCAGTTCCCCTACCTGACCTTCTTTCGCCTCCTTCCAAGGAATACCGTTGCTTGGTCAATTCTTATGTTTTTGTTCTTCTGATAGTCCTTTCGGAAGGTTGAACGGCCCCCTCAGCATATCGTCCCTGCTCTTTCCTCAGGGCTAATGGAAATGAGGGCCTGATAATGCCGACATTTTGGCCTTTCTTTACCCCTTTCTTTTTCTTTTTTTCCAACCCCATGTTCCTTCCTCTTTGACATCCTTTCTTTTTCATAGGCAATTCTGTCTGAAAATGGTCCTCTTAGCCACTGCCCATTCCTTTTACTTGCCACATACGACTGCCCAAGCACTCCATTTTTTTAGCAAGTGCGTTGACCGATTAACCCTTTGTGTGTACCTTCGGTCGCCGCCAGTGCCGGCCTGGAAAACTTCAAAATCACCCACTTACTGATTTGGACCCCACAAAATTGGGCTTTTCTTGATGATGGACCACCTTGTTCCTCTCTTTCTTTTTCTCCTCGTACCTGAAGAACCGGCAAAGGCTGGACCTTCCAACGCCCGCATTCCTCCGTTCTGTCGGACAATCTACGGCGACCGCAAATACCTCCCTTTTCCCCTTACTCTGATCCTCGAATACTCCCCCTTTTTTTTCCCCCCTTACTTCCCTGCGAACATGTGTCTCTTGTTGACCCCACTTTTTCCGATTCCTAAAACGCCTCCTTTCACATGGAGCGAATTAACCCTTTTGCGAATGACTGCACTGCGCTGCATTTTGGCCTTTTTCATTTCAGTCTTCATTTTGTTTGTTTTAGCTCGCTGTCCTACCAACAAAGATCCCCAACCGCACCTAAGTCCTCTCCGCTGCTCCCTTTCTCCTCCCCCCCCAAAGGCCCCCCTCAACATTTTCAGGCTGTCCGCCATTTCAATGCTCTGAGGCACCCTGGTGAAAAGGGCCCCCCGAATTTCTTCTCTCTCTTGCATCCTCCCTTAACGAATCCTTATTGCATTCGCCGTAAGCAGCTACGCCGTGTGAAACATGTCTTCAATCTACGCCCAGAAGGAACCTCTATTATCGTGTCTCGATAAGTCTTTTCCTCTCCCTCCCCTTTTTAATTGCGTGTGTGCCGGGCTTCTGGCTGCCAGCCTGATGCGGTTGCCTTTCGCTTTCCCTTGGTTTCATAGATCTTACTTCTTCCCCCCACTCTGTTCCCTTCACGCCCCCCTGGTCTTGGCGCTGGGACACTTGTCGCCAAGCCGTAAAGATTGACGAGTGATGAGGAGTTCTTTTCCCCCCTTCCTTCGTGGACCTCTTGTCCTCGATTTTCATGCTCGATTCTTACGAACAGCCACTTTTTCCCCTCAACGAGGCCTCCAAATCGTTCCCCGTCAATTCCTTTCTTTTTTTTTCACTTTCCTCCCTTTCGAGTTCGTTCGTCTGCCTCTTCAAAATGTGTTTTTTATCCCCCGGGACTACCCAGGTTTGCCAAGCTTTTAGAAAAGTCATTGGATTTTTCATCGGCGCCTTTGTTAGGCGTTCTTCCCTTTATTGTGTTTTTCCTGGAGACGTTGCGTGGTGTCTTGTATGTGATCCATCCTTTTCCGGTGGCGTCTTCGCGACGAGACTTACCCCACACCCCCCCCCCCAAAGTTGGCACCACGGGCACCACCCTCCCCCCCACCTTCATTTGGTGTGACACGGCATTTTCCCTCTTCTGCCCCCCCGTTTTTTGTAAATATTCTTATTGAACCATTCCTCCTGGGCTTGCCCTTCCCCCCTCCTAGCTCTTTCTCCGCCCTGGATTTTTGCATGTCTTTTCCCCCCCAGTTCGTTCTTTTTGCAACCTTTTCCCATTTTGGTCTGGGACTTGCGCAGCCTGATTTCTTTTCCAACCGCCATGCATTCCAGATGTCACTCTTCCCCGCTTTTTGTGTTACAGAACTTAGACTGTTACTTTTCACGCCCAGACGGCAAGATGCGGGCGGTCACGACCTCCATTTGGGATTATTTTACTTTCTCATTTGTATCACCCCCTTAAGATACCATCTTTTCTCCGAGAGAAGTGCAGACCAGCAACGTCGAATCTCCGGTCCAAAACCAGGATCTCCTTATTCTTTGTGATTCTCCCGGCTTTCTTTTCCGGGACATTCGCAAAGTGCATATCACATCCTCTTGCAATTACCCTACCGAGGCCCTAGTTTTTGAGTTTGCGTCATCCCTTCTTCAAAGCTTTCCCCACACTCGTCCCCAGTTAGCTGGGATGGGTTTGGAGTAGTCGGGATTTTCTCGTTATTGCAAAGACGGCTTGCCCTCGAACCGATGTCCACTAGGATCTCCGGCATCCATCACCCCAAGTAAGGTTGACGCCGAATTTCTAACTAGTGGTCCGGAGTTGGGCAATTCATTCATTGATTTTTTTCCCCTCTTCCCCCCCCCATTCTGTTCTTTTGCGTTTGAACCCTCTCTTTCGTACAGTTTTTTTCGAGAGTCTACTTCATTTAAGATCCCAAGAACCTGGTACACCCAACTTATGTCCCTCCCTTTCCTTTACCTTGTAAAAAGGCAGGATGCTTACTCCCGCAATAGCTTCCCTTTGCCACCCTTGATTGGACATTTTTTTTTTTGGTCTCTGTTTGGATGAGTTCCCCTTTTCCCCATCTATATCCTAAATAGCTTTGTATTGATGATGTTTTATTTACCCCCCCAGTCCCCCCCAGCACATCTGCTTGCCCTCCCCTTCTGTTATCCGCTCGCTGGGATTTTAAAGGTAGTACACGGATAAAGTAGTTTTATTTTTTCATTGACTTTCTTCCTTACTTCCCTCTCCTAGGTAATTTTGAGCTCCATATCAATACTCCCTGGCCGCACTTTTTGAAAACCCCCCTACCAGGAATTCACTCTGCCTGTCACTCCTCTTCGAATACCCCCCTCCCCGTGTCTGGATACTAGTGCTCTCTTCGGGTCCATAAGGCTTTCCTTTCTGCATCTGTATATTTCCTAATAACTTCTCTTCGCTTTTTAATTTATTCCCCTTCCTTTTTTTTAGTTCCCGACCACCAACCCCCCCTCCCCTAGACTATTTGTCGCCCTCCTTGATTACAACGGTCACCTTTTCTTTCTCTGCTTTCTCTTCAAGTTGGATTTTTCTTTTTGTCTCAGGAGTCAGCCGAATCAGCCCCAGCCTTTCGACTCCATCATCCCCCGTTCCTACTGGGGTGGTACTACATCGGTGTGCGTGTCTTTCTTTTTCTCGCGAGTACCCCTATTAAGTTCTTTGCCGAAATCCGCAGTCGATTACCCCCACTGCTTCTCTGCCCACAAGATGGACATTTCTTTAAATCTGATTTTGGCCATGGTCACATTCCCGATTTCTTCCAACACTTTTTTTTGACTAATTTCCGTCATTGAGATTCCATGGGCATGAGTCTTCACTTGCATTCTTTCCCAGCAATTTCCATGACGAACTTCTTCCAGAAGTTGCCAGCCCACCCCTCCCCTTCCAGGGGTTTGAAAGACTTTTGAAACTTTTTTCCCATAGTTTTTTTAAGCGCCAGTGCCGGCCTGCAACTCCCCCCCCCAATAACCCCCACCTTGATTTTTTTGAACCCCACCACTGCCTTATTCTGTCTCCCACAGCCTCCCTGGCTCCTTTCCCTCCTATTCTTTCCTGTTTTCCTGTCCGGCCCCCGGCAACAGTTTTCTGGCTCACAAAACTTGACAGACTATCCTCCCTTCTCGCCCCCCCTGAACTGTCCCAAAATATTTTCGCCTTCATTAGGAAGAGTATTGAGCCCCCCACATTTTTCCCTTTAGAATCCTTCATTTTGACCCTGGTGTTCTCTTTTGAATAAAAAATTTTCCCCTTGCGCCAAACCCCCTTTAGAATACCGAAAACCTGGGAATGATTGACTAATTTTAATTTCTTCCTCTTTTTTTCAGTATCTCTCCCCCCCCACAATCTCTTACCCCCCCGCTTCCCCCCTGACATTCCCCAGCCTTTGACGACGCGACTACACGGCTCAAATTCTTGACTGCCTGCCGGCCCAATTTTCAGAGCAGGAAGTTTTCCTTAACCTATCCTCCCTACCTGACTCCCTCTTTCTTTCTTCCCAAAGTTATCTTTCCCCTCAATTACCCTTCACTGCCTCCGGTTGACCTCCTCCTCCTCAGTCCCGCCTTTTTTCACCTTGGCGCATTTCTCCGCACTCCTTTTACTCCCCCTTCTTTTTTTTGAGATTACCGTAGGCGTCCCCGATTCCTGAAATTTCCAGGCTTTTTCCCGGCTTTTGTTAAGAGGTCAGTCTTCTATGAGTCTTCTTGCCATCAATTTCGTGATGCCACCCCCCGCGGGTAAGTCCCTTCAATGGGCCCCGTCCTGCACCCTTTCTCACGCCTCAGCTTTCCGTAGTCGAGCCCTTCGAGTTTCTTTCCCTCTTTCCTCCCGAGGAGGCTCCCTGATTTTCTCCCTCCCCCCAGCCAGCATTTACGACCATTAACACTTGACTCCACCACAGGGAATCAGGCCCAGCTTACAGTCAAATTTCTTTTTCTTTATTTTCGCATGCGTCTTTCTCTCGCTATTTACCAATTGGGATTCCCACACCCCCCCAGGTTCCTCCAATCCCCTTTTGTACGTCCACCTCATCGGAGGTGGAGGAATGATCTGGCGATTCATTGGTTTTTAGTGGACTGATTTCCCTTCCGCGTCATATTCTTGGGTCGGTTCATGTTTGATTCCAGACTTTTTCCGGTGGTGCTCTCCCCGGAGACTTCGACTGAAGTGCAGAATGTTCTAGTTGGCCACAGAGGTCTTTGAGTACATGGTTTACTCCCTCTTAGATATTTTTTTTTTCTTTCCCTGCCGGTCCCCTGCTTCCCCCGCTCTGTTAAAAACCTTTCAAGAATCTCCCTTCTTAAGATTTTCCTTCCTTTCACTTTTGCCGTCCCCCCCCTGTTTACTTTTTTCTTTTCCTCCCTAAGTCCATACCAGGTTCCTGACCTTCAGTGCTGGAACTTCCTGAGCTCTTTAGTGAATTTCTTCCCTACGTACCCCAAGCAATGGCCAGGGCCCCTTCCCCCTGCCTGGCGTCGGGCCGAGGTTTACGGCCCCCCCCTTTTCCTTCAGCATTTTTTTCGCTACGAGCATTGTCTCGAGACTGCTGAAGTTGTTGATAACTTCGTACCCCCGTTATAGTCGAGCAGGTCCCGAACAACAGACCTCCCCCTTTTCCCCCCCCCCCCCCCCCCAGGGAGATTCGTCTTCGGCTCTGCCATGTTCTGCTTCTGCAACTTCCCTTTTCTCAATAATATTTTCCCTCTCGTCAAGTCCCCGTTAAGCGTTCAACCCATTGATATTCCCAAGAGAAAGGGCTCTTTCCCCCTCTCGAAAGTCTGCTGGGTTTCCTTTGGGTTTTTTGGTTTTTTCCCCTTGTTGGTCCAGTTCCCTTCTAATTGAACCCCATACATCCTTACAAGTTTTTCCCCCTCATCCTCCAGATCCCCCAGAGGTGAGCCCCCCTCCCAAACGCCTGCCAGGCCTCCCCTACTCTCCTCCCAGTTTTGCTTTTATTGTCAAAGTCGCCTACTCATCAAGGCCTCTCTTTTCAGCCCTCCCACTTTGCTTTTGGGGACAATATCTTTTGATCGTCTCTTGATCTTCCTTCAGTCTATCCCCGCCCCGCCAGTTACCCAATTCCCATCCCGATCAGTCACATTGACCTTTGTAACGGACCCCTTGACCCGTACCGATAGACCTGTATTGCCCTCCTCCCTTTCAGGTTTTTTCGGGTCGTGCTCCATCCGATTCTAGAGTTTTCCCCCTCCGTTGTTGTTTTTGATCTTATTGAGGACTTTTCCCTTTCAAAAGTCCAAGCTTCCCGAATTATCCTTTCTCTTTGAGTCTTTTTTGATCCCCCACGTCCCGGTACCCCTTCGCTTGGATTCTCTCTGTGATTTCGTTTTTTTTATATATAGGACGACTGGAATCTATGTGCCTTTCCCGACGACTTTTACAAACCAGTCCAAGCTGGAGGCTTACGGACCATCTCTTGCTGCTGTGCCTTCCAGTCATCTAATCCTTCTACTTGGGACCTATGGATACTTCCTTCTTCCACTCCTTTCTGGTACATTCTGCCTCTTTTTAATCGGCATATCCATTCTCCGGCTTCGCCCCTGAGATTTTACATTCGTCACTTCCTTCCGGCCTCAACCCAGCTTCATTTGGTCGCCCCCTTCTTCCCCCCCTCCCCCTGGATCGCACGGCCATGCACTGTCTGTTGTCCGTCTTCTTTGTCCCGCTTCGGGATATTCTGCGGAAGTGAGCCTTCTCTAATTTCGCCCCCCATATAAGTATTCCCTGGGTTAAACGCCTCTTCTCTTTGCTCGGTGTCTGTTATGCTGCTTTCTCTCCTCAGCTTATAGGCGTTATTGTCAGTCCAATGCAGCAGTCCGATTTCCCCCTTGCCTCGCTCCCGGCTTCCCTCTTGCCGCACTGGTCCTTTTCCTTTGCCATTTATTTTTTTGTTTAAACCCAAGCCCCTTTCATCCCCCTTCAGGCTCGTATGATTTTCCCTGGCACTGAGTCCTTACTGAGCATCCTACTCCAACATGAGACCCCTTTCCTCCTTGACTCAATTACATCCTGCCCCTTTCCCGGGCGTTTTCAAGCTTTTCCCCCCCATGTTGAACATAGCGGTTTTTCTTTCCTCCCCCCCCCTTGCCCCCTCCTAACACTCTATTATTTTTTCTGAAACACCCCCATCGTGCACGCCCTGCTTCTGGCTTCAACACTTCTGGTCCATGATTTCCCGAATCATTTTCGTCTCCACCGCCCCCCCCTTCCCCAGTCTGTTTATCACCTCCAAACGCCCCCCCGTCCTCAGGTGAGGTCCCTCTCCCGCTGCAGCTCACCCCCGTACGTCTAAATGATTGTTTTCTCCCAAGAGAGACTTTAGCCTTCCCCATTCCTTTTTCTCCCCTTTTCTTTTTTTTGAATCCCCCCCCTCCCTATTGTCCCTCACCCTCCCTCTGCTACTTGCATCGAATATCCCAAAAGGCGACGAAGGAAGCTTGTGGGAATTTGAAGCTGTCCTCTTTTGTGTTGTTTTTTCCTTAGCCTCTGAGCTTCCCCCCTCCATTACCCGCGTCCACCCTACAGACTTTTCCTACCCGACCTCAAATCCTTGAATGCCTTGACGCCCCCCTTTTTTTCCCCCAGCCCTGCGCTCGGCAAGAAACCACAACAACAATAAACAAACCAAAACCACCAAAACCCCAAAAACCCACAACCCCCCCCACCCCAACCCACACCCCAACCCACTGGGCGGAGCCCCGATGGGGTGAAGAAAGACCTTTATGCAATTTTTCGGAACCCAAACCACCCCCCACAACCCCCCCCCCCCCCCCCCCCCCCCACCCCCCCCCCCCGCTCCTCTTTCCCCCCCAACCCACCAACCTACACCCCAAACACCCACCACCCACCCCCCCACACCCACCCCCACCACCCCCCCTCCCCCCCCCCCCCACCAAACAACCCACACCCAAACCCCCACCAACAATTTCCTTCTCAGAATTACACCTCCTTTATTGATGAAATCCTTTGCCCCTCCGAATTTCCACCCAATGGCGAAAAATTGTTTCATTCTACTCCCTCCTGTGTATATCTATTTTCCCCCCCCTTACGTTTGGTGAGATCGATAGTCCTTCTGGACCCAGATTTCTCCCCAACTTTCCGTCTTTATGGTCGGTCTGTTTTTCAGCATGCTTTTTGCTGTAAGGCGGCTAAGGACAACTCCTCGGCTCAGCAGTCCTTTCTTCCAACAACTTGTTCCCTTTAAGACCACTTTTACCTCGAGTCCTCTGGAAAACACGGCGCATTCCAGTCAAGTTGGTTTCCCGTGTATTTTCACGGTCTTCAGGTGACGTTTCCCCGCACCTCTTTTTTCTCTAGTTTATACGAAACAGCCAGCTCTTTTCCTCGTTCAAACCGTATTACCAACGCCAAGAATTCCTTTGTCAGTCTCTACCCTTTTCTAATGCGGTTTCGATTGATCCTTACTGTCCCCCTGTGGTCTTTCACCCCGAGACAAAATGGGTTCGCCATCTTCCCCTTTTTTCCAGTATCTTTATTCGTCTTCCTTGGCCCCATTGTTACTAGGAGATCAGTCTTTATGTCCTTAGGCCTGTTTCCTTTGAATTGCACGATAGTGGGGCTTTAGGTGATTCCCCCCCCGCCTTTTTCCTGGTTGTCTTCTGAAAACCTTAGTTTTCCCCCCCTGGCAATTTTTTTTACCCAGTCTCAGCGGTGGTGAGGCCTCTTTTTTTTCACCAGAACCCCAGGGCTTTTTTTTTCCTTTTTCCCTTTTTCCTGTCCGGACTTCGCTTCCCGCTCTTTTTCCCCCATGGTGACCAAGGTTTTCCTCCCACTTTTCCTTTTGCATATCTTCCATTTTGTCCCCGCGTCACTCCTTTTGCTTTAATGCTAGAATTCCAGGTTACACGAATACCCTTTCTTTAACTTATCTTAAGGAATTAGCCAGGTTTCCCCTTTCCCAAGTTCATTTTGCCACGCCAAGCTTCGTCCCTCCTTTCCCTGCCTCATGGCCAGCCTTGCTTTTCCTTTTTTGCAGGCACTTTTACTTGAAGTGATCCCCCATAACTTCTATCGAAGACCTCTCAAATATCGCTCCTCGTACAACCCCCCCAGTGAGAGGCTTTTTTATTGCTGACCGCTGGGTCTTCAGTGTCTGAACTCTTTTCGCCTCCTCTCACGAAGCGTTCCAAGCCCCTCCGACGTCTGAAAATGAAGTCTATCCCGATTGAATTCAGGAGGTTTCACCTTGTTTTTCACCCAACTTAGGCCCACCTTTCTTGTAGTGTTTTGTTTCTTTTTTCGTAGTGACGCAGTTCCTCATGCACAATTCAGACGAAGGGCGGTCTCCCTCCTATAGAAACATACCACCAGGATCACAAAGCGTCGACGCGTCCTTCAGTCCCTTTCTTAAGCCCAAGAGGACTGGTCCCCCTTCTCCTCAGCATTCACAGTTGCCCTCTAGCGTGCCATCCCTTCAACCCGTGGCTTCATTTTGTTCCCCTAGGTCTTTTTTTCTTTTCTCTTCGTCCCCCCCAGTTCCCCCGATCTCCTACACACATCCCCAAATCACATCGGCCCCATGTCCATCGATTGTTTCGTTACAAATAGATAGGTGACCCCTCCTCCTTATGACTGAGTCCCAGACGTATTTGCGTTGGGACGTTTTTTCAGCCAGACCTGACATTTTCATACGTTTTTGAGTTTCCTTATGCTTTTCCTCGCTCCCCCCCTTCCCCCAACCCTCACCAGCCGTGCGTTGGCCGCAGGTGCCCAAGACTTGAGGGTAACTTGTCCTATTTGAACTTCCCCCCTCGGCTTGGACTGCCTCCCGATTTTTATTCCTTCTGTGTATCGCTAACTGGAAAGGTCCCTCTAGAAGCTGTTGAGCCTGTCCCCACAACCCCCTCAGAATTTCCTTACTTCCCCCCTCTTCAGGTACTCCCTTCTTGCGGACCTTGCTTTTAAAGATACCTGAGGATCCCTCGAATCTCTGAAACGGTGGTCCATTCCCTCTTTGCCCTAGGTTGTAATTTATAATTCCCGGTTCTTTCTCATCTGGAATGTTTTTCATTAGGACTTGTTTCCATTCCAGAAGTTCACCCTCCAACCCCCCAACGTGTATTCAGCAGCCACCTTTTTCTCCCCTTTTTTTTCTGACCAACAGCTTTCCCTCACTTTAGGGCTCTCTAGTTTTGAACGCTTAGGGATATTCTGCCTTCGGATTTCATTCAAGACAATCCAGCCATCCACCCTCTCTTGAATTCCTTTGCGCTTATTTCCCTCTATGTCATCATTCTTTTTTTCTTTCTGCCTGCTTCTATAGTAGTTTATTTCTTTATGCTAATTCCAAGAGGGCCATGGCCCCCAAGTGCTGTAAATGCTTTTTCCCCTCCCCTTTTATTTATGCCCCCCCATTGGCTTTTTCCCAATGGCCCTTCTTGATGTTATGTCCCCCCATTGAGTTTAATATAAAGGGAGCCTGGGCCTGTCTTTCCCTTTTACCTTTCAATTCCTTTCCTATCCCCCCCCCCGAACCTCCGTTTCTCACCATTCCGGCATGACCGCCTTCCCCTTTCCCCAAGGGCTTGAAGCTTCACCCCCCATTTGCCATCTCGTTCCAGCCGCCCTTACTAACTTCCCAATCCCCCAAGCTCTGATTTGTTGAACCCCAACCTTTGCACTTTAAGTGATGTCGTCGACCTCCTGGTCCAATGGCTTGCCCCTTTAATCGTTTGCGACCAGCACGTTTTGACCCAGTCTGGATTAACATACCTTTCCCCCCTTCAGGTCTTAACCCCATATTAAAGGCCTCACAGTCCTTTCCCGCCAACTTCCCTTCTTCCCAGATACTTTTCCCGTTTGAAGCTTTTCCCCCCCCTGTGTTTTTTCCTTTTTTCCACTACCACTTTTCTTCTTGCTTTTCTAACCCGGCCCATTTCCTTTCGAGCGAATACCATCTAATGAGACTCTTGGAGGAATTCAGATATCCCTTCTTTTTTTCAATCCCCCTTGGTTTTTTCGAGCATCCCCCCCCCCCCCAATTCTCACCCTCTTCACCGTTCCCTCGACGCCTTGTCCGAACTCGCTAAAAAGGCCCGACCTCTTGTCCCTTCCTTTTTTGCAAACCCCCCTGACCCAGGAGGCGGCACGTTTATTGGGTCATTCCTACCTTGCTTCTGAAGATTTTTTCCCCCCTTCTTTTGCACGGACCCTTTTCCGCCTGAAGCCTGCCGATTAAGTACAAGAAGGGTTCCCCCAATGTAGTATTTGCGTTTTCACGGAACAGTATCTCTCTTTTAATCCCTTGATAACTTCTTTCACTCTCCTCCATTTTCCCTTCCGTGTGAAGTTTCATTCATGAGTTCCTTTCTTCGCTGTTCCAGCATATGGCCCCCCGCATCAAGGTAGGGTTTCCCCAGAGGGGACCTCCCCAATTGGCTCTTGGTTTCACTGGGCTTCGTACCCCTGATTTTTTGCCGTTCTTCTTTTTATGCCCTTCGTGCCTTCCTTCTTTGGACTTTTCCCTCTATGTTGGTCTGGTCTCTGATTTCCGCCCGAAAGAATGCTCAAAAGTTCCTCCACCAGGCCCCCTTCTGGCCCCAGTCAGTAAATTCGTCTTTTCTTCCCCTTAATTGCTTCTTTTAGAGCGCCTATTTGAAACTTTTGATTCACACCACAGAGAACCAGGTAGCCAACATTTAAAGCTATCGGCTTTTTTTTGCCTGCAAATCCCCCTTCTCTTATTTCGTCGCTAGGGGGCTTCCCCCCCTTTGTGACTGATTGTTGCCCCTCCCGCCCTTAGATAGGCTTTGGCCGTTAGTTTTGATAAAGTTTCCCCCTGAACGTGGTACGTAGTGTAGAAATTCATGTTTTTCCCGATTTTCCATCTGCAAGGATGGGTTTTTCATCCCTCCCTTTCCTAAGCCCTCTTTTGCCACGATTTGGGTTTTTTCCCATCCGTCTGACGAATTTCCTGGTGCTTTCCCCCCTCATGGTCAACAATTTTTGTGCCCAGCTCAGACCCGATTCAGGATTCCCAGCGTGTTCTCGGTTGTTTGCCCACTTACCTTTTTCCTGGACTTTGCCTGCCGCATCCCAGGTCTGACAGCATTTCGGGAATCAATGTTTTATTCTGCCCCCCCTTTTTTCACCAGAACATCAGATACCATGGCCCCTTTACGCACCGACTTTTCACAGGGAGGCCTCCTTTCCCGTCAATGAGGGCGCTATCAGGAATCCCTTAAGTTTTACGATATCCCTCCTTTAGGCCAGCCCTCCCTTGAGTCCCAATTCCCTCTCCCCCTGCACACACAGGGAGAGGCCTGGATCGGCTTCTGAACTGATTGTGCTGTTCTTTTCCCGCCCCACGATCCGAGAGTGACCGATTTATTGCTTCTTTTTCATCCCCACAGTGATTTTCCTTGTCGCTACCATCTGCTATTCGCGTTGATGTTTGATCGTCGGCCTACAAGTCCTTAATTCCAAGCAGAGAATAGACCTACAGAGCTCTTCTCCCCCTAATCCGTTTTTTTCGAAGAATTCTATCCCCCCTCTGCTTCTCTGCCCAAGGAGTCTTTGCGTCGGAAACCTTGCTACGGACTTTCTGACCGATTGACTTTTCCCTCTTCTGATTTTGTACACTCTTAGTTAGTCTTCTTCCCTTTGCTTTCTCCCTTTTTCCCTATATCTCCAAGCCATGGGAAACCCAAAACAGTAGCGTTCCCTAGAATGTTTTTTTCCCCAAATTTAGGTTGAATGACCTTCTCTTTCTTTCCGGTCCCCCCCCTCGTCTGGATTTTTTTCCCTTTTTTGTTAGTTTGGCTTTGCACATCCTTTTCACTAATAATAAGTTGGTTGTGATCTCCTGAGTCTGACTTTTTTTCCCCCATCCAAACCCGAAACCATATTCGATGAAATTTACTCTATTGAGGTAATCCGTCCCCCCCTACGAGGTACACATTTCTTTGATTTTTTTCTTTCTGTTGTTTTCTTCTTTTAGGAACTCTTAGCCCTCTCGAATTAATGAGTCAAACCTTTCCCCCCGAATGAAGCCTTCTCACTATTCCCGCTGAATCTTGGTCTTGTTTTCGTTTGTTGGCGTACTTTGTCCACTCCCTTTTCGTTGGCTGCTCTTTGCTTCCGAACCCCTTTTTCACCGGAAGTCTTTCTTTTTTTCTCTTCAATTTTTCATCGGTTTTTATAACTTCTCCGGCTTAGCTGAGTTTCCTTCGGTCCCTTCGTCCTCAAGAAGAAAAACAAAGGACTTCCCTTGTTTCTCCCCATTCCTCCTGGATTAGAACCCCATCCCCTCGCAACTTATGGTCCCCCTTCTTCTAGTTATGACCCCCCTCCGGGATACTTCGAGCGAGGTAGACTGCTCAGCATTTTTATCCCTACATAACGTCCTTCTCCTGTTTTTGTTTTTTTCCCCCCTCGCTTCGAATCTTGTGCTGGTGTTGCTTATTATAGCTAGTCAGTTATTTGTGACGTTCTTCTCCGAGCAGCCAGTCCCGATCAAGGCACTCGCCTTGTGAACTCCTTTTTCTCACTGCTTCTTTCCTTGGGCTTCTTCCCCCCCCCCTGACTTCTTATGTTTCCTTTTCCAAACCTTTTTTTGAACCTGCTTTCTTGAAGCTATGCTAAGGAAACGTGACGTTCGCTTTTTCCCCCCCCCCCCCCCTCCACCTGTTGACTCCACCCCTCGCCGCTTGCAACACATCCTGCCCACCCCAGTTTTTGTGTCCTCCTTTGCACATTAACCCTAGGTAATCCCTTCAATTCTTTTGCCTGAAACATTCCCCCCCCTCCCCCCCCTCTCCCTGGGATTTCGAAACCCCCCCCGGTAAAGCAGGATCACTCATTTTCCGTCGATCCACCCCCCTTCGAGTGCTCGTGTTTCCCTCCAGGTCCCCCCCTCTTGGATCCCCCCCCCTCCCCCCGTCCAAATCCTCGGTGTTACCTCATATCCTCCTTTTCCCAGTTGGACTCCCTTCCGAATAGAATTCCCTTTCCCCTCCTTGCGTCCACTTGTTCTATTGTTTTTAAAAAATTTTAAACGATCCCTATTGCTACAGTATCCTAACATTTTCCTTGACCTGGTCCCCGTTTCTGTTCCAGTCCTTTTTTTAGCTACTTTTTTCCTGATAATCGCCATGGCGCGATACTAATACTTCTGAAGGGACCCCTCATCCCCTTCGACTTTCGACCCCTTCGACCCTTTCCCCGCGAACTAGTGACTTCTTTTTCTTATATGATGTTTACATGCTCGAGGCCCAGTGGCTGTACTTCGCGTGGGTCCATCCCCCTCGATGGCCGCTCTTGAATTCGACCTCAGTAACCTCCTTTTCCCTCAGCATCCCCGTCTTTTGCACCCTGTTCTTTTTTTTATCGTCCCTGCGACG